>Ga0208454_1000034_pt1 | contig 104993 bp, 84 predicted proteins | sample EasRivMeERMZT100_FD_187530 | JGI IMG/M metagenome (GOLD analysis project Ga0208454, IMG submission 187530) | Soil microbial communities from meander-bound floodplain in the East River, Colorado, USA - East River MetaG ERMZT100 (SPAdes) (version 2) | ecosystem: Environmental > Terrestrial > Soil...
TAACCCCAGGCCGGTTCCCTCGACCTTGTGCGCATAGTCGGTTCCTACCTGGCGGAACTCCTCGAAGATCTTGGGCTGATCCGCTGCGGCGATACCGATACCTGTGTCCTTTACCGAAATCTCTACGGCACCATCGGCTTGCCGGGCATTGATTCCGATCCGTCCTCCCTCCGGGGTGAACTTGACGGCGTTGGAGAGCAGATTGAGTAGTATCTGCTTGATCTTGCGCTCGTCACCGACGATGTCGCCGAGACGCTCATCAATGGTAATGTCGAGGTTGATGCCGTGCCTGGTAGCCCGTTCCCGCACGAAGGTGCGGGCGTTGTCGATGGCCAAGGGGAGATAGAAGGTCGCCAGCTCCAGCTCCATGCGCCCGGCTTCGACCTTGGACAGGTCGAGAATCTCATTGATCAGTGAGAGCAGATGACGGCCGGAGGTGAGGATATCATCGGTGTACTCGGCTTGTTTCTCGTTTAGCTCACCGAATAGTCTTTCCTGTAACACTTCGGAGAAGCCGATGATGGCGTTGAGCGGGGTGCGCAGCTCATGGGACATGTTGGCGAGGAACTCCGACTTGTGCCGGTTAGCAGCCTCGATCTGTTGGCTCTTTTCCTCGATCTCGCGGAACAGCCGGGCGTTCTGGATCGCTAACACTGACTGGGTGGCGAAGGTTTTCAATAGCTCGATGACTTCGGGGCGAAATTCTCCAACCGATTTTCTCCTGACCACTAACCCGCCGATGATACGGTCTTCACGTAATAACGGTACCGCCAGGCTGGCACGAAAGCCGAAGCGTTCCAGTATTTGGCGCAGGCGCGGGACGTAGGCACGCTCTTCAAGAATATTGGGGACCACCACCGGTTCACGGCTGGCCGCCGCCCGGCCGACCACTCCGTCTCCCAGCCGTGGCGGATTGGCACGAAGCGCAGTGATGAGTTCCTCTTCCATGTGATCGGTGGCGCGCAGGAGAAACTCTTCGGAGGCCTCGTCGTATTCGTAAATCGCCCCACCGTCGGTGCCGCTCAACTGGACGGCGTGGGATACTATTCTCGTCAGCACGGTTTCGAGATCGAGAGTGGAGCTTACCGCTTGACCGACTTCGCCGAGGGCTTTGAGCTCGCCTACGGAGCGTGTCAATTCGTTGGTTCGTTGATCCAATTCTTTAAACAAGCGCACGTTCTCGATCGCGATCACCGCCTGGTCGGCGAAGGTTTCGAGGAGCTTGATCTGTGCCGGGGTAAAGGGGCGGACCTCTGTTCGGCGAACAAAAATAACGCCGATGGCTACACCTTCGCGCAGCAGTGGTGTCGCCAGGGCAGAGCGAGTACCGGTCACTGGTTGGAGGTTTCTGCCTCCGGTAAATTCACTTTGCATTTCTACGGCCATGTCATGGACATGGATGGTTTTCCTGTCAATGATAGCTCGGCCCGATATCCTGCCACGATTTATAACGGTTTCTTCACCTATAAGAGGTGCTGGATACGGATAGGCTGCCACTCGTCTCATAACGTCACCGTCGACACGCTGAATGAATGCGCTCGGAGCGTCACATAATCGCGCGGCACTTTCAGCTACCGCGTCCAGGACTGGTTGAATGTCAGTCGGCGAGCTGGCGATGACACCCAAGATTTCACTCGTCGCTGTTTGCTGTTCCAGTGATTCCTTGAGCTCTTGAAATAATCGCACATTCTCGATGGCGATCACCGCCTGGTCGGCAAAGGTTTTGAGCAGCGCGATCTGCTTGTCGGTGAAGGGCTGGACTTCCGTGCGGCGGATGCCGATCGCACCAATTGCGACGCCTTCGCGCAGCAACGGTGTGGCGAGCATGGTCCGTAAACCCTGCTGTACCGCATTGGTCTTAACACGCCAGAAGTCCTCTTGGACGCTTTGGACATCATGGATATGTATGGTCTGGCGGTCGACGATCGAACGGCCAATCACAGAGCCGCGATCGATGGGGCGAGTTTCGCCAGCCGTCCAGTTGGGCGCGGAGCCATAAGCTGCAGCGACTCGGTAGGAATCATCTTCGACTCGAATAATTGAGACATCAGGCGTCCCGCAAATACGCCCCGCGTTTTCAGCGATCACATTTAATACAGGTTGAATCTCCGTGGGCGAGTTGGCGATGGCCCGTAAGATCTCACTGGTGGCGGTCTGCTGCTCAAGAGCCTCGGTGAGATCGCGGTTGCGTTCCTGCAATTCCTTGAACAGCCGCACGTTCTCAATGGCAATTACCGCCTGATCGGCGAAGGTCTCGAGCAATTTGATCTGCGCCAGGGTGAAGGGGCGCACCTCGATGCGACGCGCGGCCAGTACCCCAATGAGTTCTCTCTGCTGACGAAGGGGAACAAGTAAAAAGGTGCGCGACCAGGTGTTGGAACCCATGGTTGGAAAATCATTCCACTGCGCGCGGGCGTCGGGAATGTGAAGTGTGCCGTGCTCACGAATCCAGGCGAATTGCGACTCATCAGTACTGATCTCGACGCGGCCAATGGCTATGGGTACAGGACCAAAATGAGCCCGTGCAACCATGGCGTCCCCCTCGTGGAGCCGCAGCACCACGTCGTCGATCCCACAAACTTTTGCCGCGCTCTCGACGATGGCGTCGAGCACCGGCTGGACGTCCGTCGGCGAGCGGCTGATGATGCCGAGCACCTCGGCGGTTGCAGTCTGATACTCCAACGCCTCGCGCAACTCTGCGTTGCGCTCGCCGAGTTCCTTGAACAAGCGCACGTTCTCGATGGCGATAACGGCTTGATCGGCGAAGGTTTCGAGAAGTTTTATTTGTTTGTCCGTAAAAGGGCGAACTTCCATGCGACGAATCCCAATCGCACCAATTGCGACGCCTTCACGCAGCAACGGTGTGCTAAGCATGGTCCGATAACTGAAATTTGTACCCCGGCTAGCTGGATATTCCGCCGCGACTTCTAGGAAGTCATGAAAGTGAACCGCTTGTTGGTCGACAATAGTTCGACCGGCTACCGAGTCGCGGTTCAAGGGCCACTCAGTCCCGATTGGGCTGCCCGGGACAGTCCCGTAACCGGCGGCCTTGCGATAGCGAGCGCTATCAACTTGCATGAAAATCGAAGAGTCAGCCGCCCCGCAAACTCGAGCAGCATTCTTAGCCACGGCGTCCAGCACCGGCTGAATATCCGCCGGTGAACTGGCGATAACGCCCAAAATCTCGCTCGTTGCCGCCTGTTGCTCTAGAGCCTCGCGGAGTTCTGAATTACTGCTTTCCAGTTCGGTGGTCTTTTGCGTGAGTGCTTGAAACAGCCGAGCATTCTCTATCGCAATCACCGCTTGATCGGCAAAGGTTTCGAGCAGCTTGATTTGCCTGTCGGAGAAAGGCCGGACTTCACGTCGGCGAACATGAATGGCTCCAATGGCAATACCTTCGCTTAGTAATGGTGTGTCGAGCGCTGTACGAACGCCCATTGCGATTCCCCGGGTCTTGGCACCGGGAAATTCTGCTGCGGCTGCTTGAAGGTCACGGACATGGATCGTCTGGCGGTCGACAATCGCACGGCCAGGGGGCGTGCCACGATCGATAACGCGGGCATCGTCCGCATCATGTGCCATGGGAATCGGTCCAAAGTGGGCGACAAGACGAAAGCAATCGCCGTCGACGCGATATACCGCCGCGTCCGCCGCGTCACAGAGCTTCGCTGCGCGCTCGGCAATCGCATCGAGCACGGATTGAAGATCGCCGGGCGAGCGCGCGATCGTGCGCATGATGTCGCTCGTAGCGGACTGCTCCTCCCGGGCCTCATCTCGCTCCCGCCTGAGCGCCGCGTTCTCGCGGCTCAGCTCAGCGTTGGCCGCCTTCAGGGATGGGCGTCGCGTCTTTGATGGCGGTCGTTTAGTAGTCGGCATCCCTTCTCCGATTTTGGATTGAAGGCTTCACAACCCTAAAAACCTATTCTCGCGCCAAGAAGCCAAGCTCGCAAAGTCTAAATCTCTGTGGGTCTAATTCCCCGCGGCTTGCTGCGTCAAACAAATTCCTTTCCGAGGACCGTCATTTCCGCATGTTTTTAGCGGGAATCCAGGCGAGACCGGAACTGGACCTCCAATTAAAACATTCGGGGGTGACGGCGTTGGGATAAGTTCTCATCGCAATATTCTGATCCCCTGTCAGTTTGCCGTGGGGTAGTTCAATTGAAAATCCAATTACCCTTCTAAGAATGTTTCAGTCATCAAGTACAGTATCGGACCAGGTCACCGCGGATTAAAATCGCTCAGCACGAGATCGATGACCGTCAGCTTCCCTTCGGCGTCGTGCTTGAGCGCTTGCTCAACGGCGTTTTTGATCTCGCTCGGCTGGCTGACGCGGTAGCCGTAGCCGCCGTGGGCTTTGGCGTAGTGCTGGTAGTCGGGCCGGGGGCCGATCTCGGCGCCGAAGTGGACACCGGTGGTTTTCGCCGCGCCGTCGGGAAAATATTTGATCAAGCTGGTTTCCATGGACAGATAGCGCCCGTTGTTAAAGATCACGCAGTGGATCGGCAGCCGGTATTCTTCGGCCACGCCTAAACAGGACGGCACGGCATTGTAGTGAAACGCGCCGTCGCCGATGAGCGCGAAGACCGGCCGATCGGGCAATGCTAACTTGACGCCGAGCGCGTAACTCAGACCAACACCAAGGCCGCCGGTGACGCGGGCGAAATAAGATTGCGTTTGGCTGCGCGGAATCGCTTCTTGGATCAAGCTGCGGTAAACCGTCGTTTCTTCCGAGATGACTGAGTTTGCCGGCAACGCCTGCCCCAGCGCATGAACCGCCCAGCGCGGATCGATTGGCGTATCGTTGGAATGCTTCTGCGCTTCGTCTTTGAGTTTGCCAAAATAGCTATCGTGCTGCTCGCGCGTGCGCGCCAACCTCTGTTCATAGCTGGCCCGATTCGCCGCGACCTGCTCCGACGCTCTGGCTTTCTTCACCAGCTGCCCCAGTGTTGACGCTGGCGGCGCGACCAGAGCGAGATCGACGTTGTAACCCCAGTACGGCAGGCGCGAGTTGGGAAACTCGTCGGCGATGGAAATTATTTTGGCGTTTTTCGGCGTTTTGCTCGCCGGATACCAGGGCGTCACGGCGTCGACCATTAAGATGAGATCCGCCGCGTCAACTTGTTTCGCGTCGTGATGCAGATAGAGCGGATTGGTTTTGGGAAAATTCATGAACGCCGGGCGGTAAGTTTCCATCACGGGAATCGCGAACAATTCGCAAAGCTCGACCAAGCGGTCCACGGCGCGCGGGTCGCCGCCGACATGTTCGGTGAGGGCGATGGGATTTTTCGCCGCGGCGATCAGACTCAGCGCTTTATCGATGCTTGCTTCGTCGACCGCGTGGGCGCGCACGACTTCATTGGCTTTGCCGTGGTCAAGATCGTTAACCTGTTCCATCATGCACTCGAATGGAATGCCGATCAGCACCGGTCCGGCCGGGGGCTCCACGGCGATCCGCACGGCGCGCTCGATGGTTGGCCCGAGCAGTTCCGCCGATGAGATGCGATCGGCCCATTTGACGCAACCGCGCAGCAGGTCGGGGGAGCCGCCCAGATCGGTGAGATCGTGCAGCCACTGGCCGCCCGGATCGGCGACCTTGGTGTTTTCGCCGTAGGCGGCGATCTCGCCGGATAGAATAACCATCGGCGTGCGCTCGTGCAGCGCGGCGCGCAAAGTCATCGCGGCATTGAGCGGACCGGCGGTGGCGTGGAGCATGACGACTTGCGGCCGATGGGTCACCTTGGTGTAGCCCGCCGCCATGGCAACGGCGACCGCTTCGTGCCGGCAGTTGATATACTTCGGATTTTTCGCGCCGCGCGCCGCGGCCTCGGCCAGCGCTTCCCACACCGGCGGCCATTCCGAGCCGGGTGAAGATAAAATATAATCGATGCCGCTCCGTTCGATCGCTTTCAATATCGCTTGTCCGCCATGCATTGTGGCTCTCCTTTGTAACGATTGAATTGATGTTATTGAGTGCTTGCAGAATCGTCGTTCTCACCACGAAGGCACGAAGGACACGAAGGTTTCGGAGAATAAATATTCCGAACTTCGTGCTCTTCGTGTCTTCGTGGTGAATAGTGCTTCGTCATCGTGGCAGTTTTTTTCGCATCTCCGGCAGGAAGCCGCTGGCTTCCAAGCTCTGCACGGGTCCGTTGACGATGACCTGATCGAGGTCGACTTCTTGAACTTTGGGATTCACTTTGCTGACGATCCGTTTGACCGTGCGCCAGGCTTCGACGTTGAGCGCGACATCGATATTCGGCATCTGCAAACGCGACACGCGGTAAGAGGCCTCGACATCTTCGTCTTTGCTCAAGCGTAGATTTTTCTTGAGAATTTCGCTGACGTCGCGTTTGTTGGCCGGATCAAGAATATAGACCAACGACTCGACAATCCCTTTGGTCAGCGCAAGCATCGTTTCGTGGGAAATCGCCGACGAGTCTTTGTGCGCGCACATGACGGTGGCCTGATAGACGATATCTAACTTGCCCGCGTCGGCCAGCGACTTTGCGCCGGTGCGTTTCGCCATGTCGGAGTAGCTGTACGGCACCACCATGGCGTCGACGTTGCCGGTGATGAGCGCTTGAGTCACGGTGGCGGTGTCGCCGATGACGCGCATGTTGAGTTTGTATTTGTCGGGGTCGATGCCGAGAGCGTCGAGCACGACCATGGTGGACAGCCAAAAGCCGCCGCCGATGCTTTGCACGCCAAAAGTTTTGCCGCGCAAATCTTCCAGCGACTCGATGCCTTTGCGTGCGATGACCTCGCGCGGCACGCGGTGGTTGCCGACGTTGAAGCAGCCGAGCTTCAAGCCGCTCACCGTGGTGCTGAGCGCGCTACTCGGCGCGGACCAAACCAACGGAGCGCCACCCGAAGCGAGGGTCGCCATCATGATCGGCCCGCTGCGGGTTTGCAGCGCGCGCAGATCGATGCCGTATTTTCGAAACAGTCCTTTTCCCGCCCCGACCCAGATCGGGACCATGGTCTCATTGTGACCGCCGTAGGCGATCAGCATGGGAGTGGGCGCGGCGGCGCGGACGGTGGCGCCGTTTATGATGATAGCGACGAGAATGCTCGCCAACAGCCATCTGGTTTTGCCGGTCATCGCAAACCACTCCTTATTTTGTGTGGGCCACGCTGTTCGCAGCGTGGAACCTTCAAATGGGGTTTCCAAAGGGGGTGAGCATCCCATTCGGTCAAGAACGGGGTCAATACCCCGCCCACGACGTGATGTCGTTCAATTGACTTCGTCTTTGGCTCCTCTACCACACCGCAAAGTGTTTGCCCAGTCCAGAATGCCTTGAAAGCGTGTTTGCCCATTGACAAATCGCGCCGTCGTCGGCATAAAATGCCGACTTTGAGACCACGCCAATAAATTTTAGCTGGAGGAATTCATGCTCAAGAATGTTTCTAAGCTTTTCGTCGTAGTCGGTGTTTGGCTGCTCGCGGCGCGGTTAGTTTCGGCCCAGGACACCATTCCCTTCGTGCCCTCGCCGATGCACGTGGTGCAGAAGATGATCGAGGTCGCCGAGATCAAGAAGGGCGACATTCTTTACGATATGGGGAGCGGGGATGGCCGGATCGTCATCGAGGCGGCGAAAAAATATGGTGTCAAAGGCGTCGGCATCGATCTCAATCCAGAGCTGGTGGCAAAGGCGCGCGAGAACGCCGAGAAAGAAGGCGTGAGCCATCTGGTCGAGTTTCGTGCCCAAGACGGCCTCACGGTGGATATTTCCGAAGCAACCGTGGTGACGCTTTACATGTTTAAATGGTTCAACAACGCGCTCCGTCCAAAGCTGCAACAACTCAAACCCGGCTCGCGCGTAGTCGCCCATGACTTCGACATCGACGACTGGAAGCCGACCCGCATCGAGTCCATTGGCCCGCCGACCGACGGAACGTCGGATTATGCCGAGTCGCGCACGCTTTATATTTGGAAAGTCGGCGAAGCGCCGGCGATGCCGTGAGAAAAACCAAGTGCACCACGAAGTCACGAAGGGCGCGAAGCGGGAGAAGTCGAAGATTAACCGCAAAGGGCGCAAAAAATGAATCGGAATTAGTACCAGGGGCGGGATTGAAGACCGCCTCTTGGCTAGCAAAATAAAAGGAGGGAACAGAAATGGCGACAGCATACGATCCGGCAAACAAATTCGAGATCAAAACTTGGGATGTCGAGTTTCGCAAGACGCCGACACGCATGTTAATGGCGCGGATTTATCAGCCGCAGGGCGAGGGGCCGTTCCCGGCGCTGCTCGACCTGCACGGCGGCGCGTGGAATAACCAGGACCGCACGGCCAATCAGCCGATGGACGAAAGTTTGGCGCGGAGCGGCATACTCGTTGTCGCCATCGACTTGACCCGCGCGCCGGAAGCGCCTTATCCGGCTTCGGTGCAGGACGCAAACTATGGCGTTCGTTGGCTCAAAGCGCGGGCGCGGGAGTGGAACGGTGATCCGGCCACCGTGGCCGCGCTGGGAAGTTCCAGCGGCGGTCACGAAATCGAATTGTGCGCTATGCGCCCCAACGATCCTCGCTATAAAGCGCATCCGTTGCCGGAAGCGCCCAACGTCGATGCGAGTTTACCCTATGTCGTGGCACGCTCGCCGGTGAGCGACCCATTCGCCCGCTTTCAGCAGGCCGAGCGAAGGCAATGGGCGGAAATGATTCAGAACAGCAAGACTTACTTCAATCCCTGGGAGAGCATTCACGAAGGTAACCCGCAGAAGATCCTCGAGCGTGGCGAGAAGGTTTCACTGCCGCCGATGTATATCCTACAGGGTGAGTTGGACGACAATGTGCTGCCTGCCGTGCAAGAGCGCTTCGTCGCTACCTATCGAGCCGCCGGCGGCGAATGCGAATTTGAGATTTTTAAAGACTGCGAACACCGTTGGGTCGCCAAGCCGGGTCCCGGAACGGACCGCGCATATGTCCAGATCAAGGCGTTTATCGCCAAGCAGTTACGGGCGAAAAAATTGGCGGCATGAGCGAAGCTTTGCTTCGCTGTTTCGAGTTTCGGGTCGGAGCTTACGATCATGAACTCGAAACCCGTAACCCGAAACGAATTCTTCAACCGGCGAACCGCCGGTGGTCGACCATCAGTCAGCGGTCTTGGACAACTTTGATTCCCGCGTTCGCAAAGATCTCCGCCGCTTTGTCATTGCGAATGCCTGACTGAAACCACACAGACTTCGGCTTCTTCGCCAAAATCTCTTCTACGTGACCGTTGATGTCGGGTGGACGGCGGAACACGTCGACCATATCGATATCGCCAGGGATTTCGGTGAGCTTGCGATAGACCTTCTCACCTAAGATTTCGGTAACGTCGGGGTAATACACTGGCACCGGAACAATTTCGAACCCCGCCCGTTGCATATACAGCGGCACGTACACGGATGGCTGATCTGCTTGCGCGTCGGTCTTAATGCCGAGAACCGCGATGCGTTTGGTTTGGTTGATTAAATCGCGGACTTGGTCAGATGAAGTAAGAAGATTTTCCTGCCAGTTCATGGCGCGAGACTAGCAGAACTGAATGAAACGGTCGAGGCTGAGCAAGTCTGTTTTCTTACCACGAAGGACACGAGGAGCAGGAAGTTCGGAGTCATAATTATCCGCAACCTTCGTGTCCGGAGCCTGCCCCGAGCGCAGTCGAAGGGTGCTTTTCGTGGTGCACAAAACAAAGTGAACGTGGCACATTCTCCACACAAAAGCCTGAAGAACCAGAAATAAAAATCTCGGCGATCTCAGCGTCTCTGTGGTGCATCTTTTTTCAATAGCCTGCTAGCGCGAGATACCGCCTTCCCGCATCATTTCATCGAGCAGAGTTTCGTCAATCATCTGCGCCGCGCTGATCGGCCGGTCGATCTTTTGCGCGGCGCGGGCGAAGTCGATGAGCATTTGATAACCTTCCACTCGGTTCTTGCCGTCGGTGCTCAGTAATTCGAGCAGTTGTTTGTAGGCGAGCCCGGCGATTTCCTGGTCCATGCCGAATTCGCGCACGATCATCTGCGTGGTATCCGCCCGGTTGTCGCGAATGAAGTTCATCGCGCGCAGGGAAGCGCGCAAGAATCGTTTGATCATCTGCGGCTGCTTTTTGATTTTATCGGCGTGGGCGACGAAGGCCGTGCCGGGAACGTCGAGGTAATCCCGCGTGACGGCGATTCGCGTGAAGCCGTCTTTCTCGGCGCGCAAGCTATGCGGGGCGCTCAACATCGACGCGGTTAGAGTTCCCGACTTCAACGCGGCAAAACGCTCGGGCGTGCCGCCCATGTTGAGAATAATGAAATCACGCTCCGGTGACAGGCCATTTTGCACGATGATTTTTCTGAGCAGCGTGTCGACCAAGCCCCCGGGGTTGAGCGAACCGATGGACTGGCCCTTGAGCTGTGCCAGGTTTTTATACTTCGGCTGGGCATAAAGCGCCTGGTCAACGAAGGCGTTCATGCTCATCACAACGCGCAGCGGCGCTCCGGCAACGAACGCGGTGACCGCCGTGGTGCTGCCGGTGCCGAAGTCGGCGTCACCCGTGAGGAGCGCCTTGATGTCGATGCCGCCGCGCATGTAGACGGCGTTGATGCTTAAATTTTCTCTCTGATAGAAACCTCTTCTTTGCCCGGTTTCCAAGATCGGAAAGTTGGTGATCGATTTGCTCGGATAGCTGACGATGACTTTGTCCGGGACGGTTGTTTGTGATTGTGATTCGATCGCGAAGAGGAAGGCTAGAATAAACACTGGCAGAAGCATTCGCCTGAGCATGTTCGGTCTCCTCTCGTCTTTATAGGGGGCATCACTGATGCTTCGGAATAATCGATGAGGCCGACGAATGTCAACCTTGGATTTGCGATGAGCACCTAAGCAGCGAAAAAAAGGGCTGCGAGTTTAGTTCGCCGCCCTCTTTCGTCTTACTGTTGCCTGTTGCCTGTTGCCTAATGCCCGCTGCCTAGTTCTTTCCTTCCGCCGTCCTGATCAACTCCCACAGCTTCGGCGCGGTGTAGGGCATGTCGACGTGATCGATGCCGAGCGGCGCGAGGGCGTCCATCAATGCATTGGCCACCGACGGCGGGGCGCCGTTGGTGCCGCATTCGCCGACGCCTTTTACGCCCAACGGATTGAACGGATTGGGCGTAATGGTTTCGCCAAGTATCATCGGCGGCATGTCGCCGGCGCGCATGATCGCATAATTCATGAACGTGCCGGTTTGCACTTGGCCTTCATCGCTATAGAGCATTTGCTCGCGCAGGGCTTCGCCAAGGCCTTGGGCGACGCCGCCGTGAATCTGGCCCTCGACGATCATCGGATTGATCACCACGCCACAGTCGTCGACCATTACGAGCTTTTCAATGGTGAGCTTGCCGCTGTCGCGGTCTATACTAATTACTGCGATGTGGGTGCCGAAGCCCCAGGCTTCGCGCTTGGGATCGAAGAAGGAGGTTTCTTGCAGACCGATTTCCATTCCTTTCGGAACTCTGCCGCTGTAGGAGGCGGCGGCGATCTGACGCCAACTGATTTTCTTATCCGGCACGCCCTTGACGGCGAAACCGCCGTCGGCTTGGACGATGTCTTCCGGCGCGGCTTCGACGAGATGGGCGGCGATGCGCCGGCCTTTGTCGACGACTCGCTCGGCCGCGGTGGCGAGGGCGCCGCCGCCGACCACCGCGCTGCGGCTGCCGAAAGTGCCGGTGCCCTGCTGGCTGACATGAGTGTCGCCGTGGAGAATCGTCACATGATCCATGGTCGTCTTCATCAACTCCGCGGCAATTTGCGCCCATGAAGTTTCATGACCTTGGCCGTGGGAGCTCGAGCCGGTGAGGACGGTGATCTCACCGGTGCGCTCGACGCGCACGGTGCCGCTTTCGAATCCGGCGCCGCCGCTCGGTTCGACGAAGGTCGAAAAGCCGACGCCGACCAATTCGCCCTTTTTTCGCCGTCCGTCGCGCTGGCGCAGCAGCGCTTCGTAGTTGGAAACTTTGAGCGCTTCGCGGAGCGGTTTTTCGTAATCGCCGGAGTCATATTCGACGCCAGTGCCGGTGGTGTAGGGAAACTGTTCGGGTTGGATGAAATTTTTCCGGCGTATTTCCAAGCGGTCCACGCCGAGGACGGCGGCGGCTTTGTCGAGTAGCCGCTCGATGTTCAGCACCGACTCGGGGCGGCCGGCACCGCGATAGGGACCGGTGGGGCAAGTGTTGGTGAATACCGAGACGATCTCGACACGGCAGTCTTTGATCTGGTAGCTGCCGCAAGCCATTCCCATCATGCGCTGGGGCGGGCCGGCGGTGCTGGAGTGGAGGTAGGCGCCGAGGTTGGCGACGACTTTGACCTTCAAACCGAGAATCTTGCCGTCTTTTCTAAGCGCCATTTCGGAGGTCATCGCTTGATCGCGCCCTTGGATCGTCGTGAGAAAATCTTCGCTGCGGGTGGCGACCCATTTGATTGGCTTGCGCAACTTGAGCGCGAGATGGCAGGCGACGATGTCTTCGCGATAGACCGGGCCTTTGCTGCCGAAGCCGCCGCCGACATCGGGGGCGATTAAATGGATTTTATTCTCGGGAAAACCGAGCACGCCGGCGATCTCGGCGCGGGCGCGGTGCGGGCCTTGGGTGGATAGCCACACGGTCAAATTTTTGCCCAAGGGGTCGGGGTTCGCGCAGATACCGCGCGGCTCCATCGCCAGAGCGACCTGGCGTGGGCTGGCGATGTGCATGGTGAAAACGTGGTCCGCGGCTGCGAAGGCCTTGTCCACGTCGCCGCCATTTTTCGTCAGCGTGTAGCAGATGTTGCTGTCGAGTTCCTGATGCGCCAGCGGTGCGCCCGGCTTGAGCGCTTCTTCGGCGTTCGACACGCCGGGCCGCGCTGCATACTCGACTTCAATGGCATGGGCGGCATCTTCCGCTTGCGCTCGCGTCTTGGCCACAACGGCGGCAACCGGCACGCCAACGCAATGCACCGCGCCGCGAGCGAGCACGGGATGCGCGGGAATTTTCATGTTAGGCAGTACTTGCGACGGCGCGAGGTTTAATTTTTCACTGAGATCATTTCCAGTCACGACCAACTCGACGCCGGGCATCGTTTTGGCTTTGTTGGTGTCGATGGAAACGATTTTCGCGTGCGGGTAGGGACTGCGCTGAAATGCGAGATAGAGCATGCCCGGCAAATTGATATCGTCGGTGTAGCAGCCTTTGCCGGTGATCAGCGGCGGATCTTCGACTCGTTTGGGCGATGCGCCGATGAGTCCAGTGACTTCGTGTTCGGTGGTCATGATTAACCCCTCTTACTTCCTCTCCCTCAGGGAAAGGACTGAGGTGAGGGCCTTATGCGCGACCCCTCACCCTTGCCCTCTCCCAGAGGGAGAGGGGGTGATGAATTCTTGAATTATTGTTTTGCGGCGCGCTCCAGCGCCGCTTCGATCGCCTTGCGCGCGTAGATGGTGGCGACGTGGCGCTTGTATTCCGCGCCGGCATAGGAGTCCTCTACAGGGTCAGTTTCTTCTGCGGCTTTTGCCGCGGCTGCGGCAATGATTTGCGGAGTCAGCGGCTTTCCCTGAAGTTCGATTTCCGTCGCGATGGCGCGGCATGGTCCGCTCCCCAAGCCGCCGATCGCAATACGGGCGGCCGTACAGGAGCCGGAAGCTTGGCGCGTGATGAGTGCGCCCGCGCTGACGACTACATAGCCGGATGCTGGATGCGGCAATTTTGCGTACGCCGTGCCGGTGCCGGCAGCTGGAATCGGCACGCGGATTTCGACGAGAATTTCGTTGGCGTTCATGGCCGTCGTATAAAAGTCGGTGAAGAAATCGTCGACGCCGATGGCGCGGTTGCCGGACGACGATTGGACGACGAATGTTGCGTTGAGCGCGGTGAGAATTACCGGTAGATCCGCCGCGGGATCGGCATGCGCCACGCTGCCACCCACGGTGCCGCGGTTGCGCACTTGCACATCGCCGATCACCGACGCGGCCTCGGACAAGCCCGGCACATGTTTGCGCACTAGCTCGGACGAGGCGACGTCGGTATGCACGGTGAGCGCTCCGATGACGAGATTGTTTCCGTCAACACGCACGCCGCGCAGGCCCGGCACGGTGCCGAGATCGATCAAAGTTTGCGGCGATTGCAGGCGCAGCTTCATCGCCGGAATCAAACTGTGACCCCCAGCGAGCAGTTTTCCTTCTTCGCCATGCTTGGCCAGTAGCTGCAATGCTTCTTCGACGGAGCGCGCCGGGACATAAGCGAATTTAGCGGGAAACATTTTTCCCTCCCATCTGCAGTAGGCATGAGGCGTGAGGCCCTTCGACTAGGCTCAGGACAGGCGTGAGGCGTGAGGTTGTGAGCCTGAGTGCTTGCGTCATGGTGTTCTGGTCTCCTGCATTTTGGCCGCGGCCCATTTGATCGATTCGACGATGTTGACGTAGCCGGTGCAGCGGCAAAGATTGCCTTCGAGGGCGTGTTTGATTTCGTCTTCGTTGGGGTTCGGATTGGTTTCCAGCAAATGCACCGCGGTCATGATCATTCCGGGCGTGCAGTAGCCGCATTGAAGACCATGCTTTTCACGGAAACCTTCCTGTACCGGATGGAAGGTGTCGCCGCTTGCTAGCCCTTCAATTGTTTTTATTTCGGCGCCGTTGGCTTGGACGGCAAGTACCGTGCAGGACTTCACCGCGCGGCCATTCAAGTGCACCGTGCAGGCGCCGCACTGACTGGTATCGCAGCCGACGTGGGTGCCGGTTAGATTCAAATGCTCACGCAAAAAATAAACCAGCAGCGTGCGCGGTTCGACCAAGGCGTCGTGTTTGACGCCATTGACCGTAATGCTCACCGGCAGCGCTGCGTATTGGGTCTCAGCAGCCATGCTTGTCATTCCTCCGTTAGTAAGGTGGTGGAACTAATCTCGCGCAAGGCGTCGCCACTGAATGCAACAACCCGGCACCGAGAAGTACAGTCCGAACAGTCATATAACGAGATGGATGCTGTCTCAAGAGATCGGACGAGCGCTCGGAGCTTTAGTTGCCGAATGTGTCTATTACGGGTAAGCCTAAGATCGGCGGCGAGAAATGGGGGTGGTCGCAATTTGCGACGCCCTCGGGGGAGTTCCTTTGAGCGGGACGCCTATCGCTTTTCACTCGACTGCAGCGCGTCGAGCGCTTGCCGGACGAGTTTGCGGCGCAGTTCTTTTTCGTCGTTTGCTGGCAACTTGGCGTCGCCGGTGACGTGCACGATTCCCGTTCCCAGTACCACGCGGTTGGAGCCGACCATCTTGGCGATGGGCAGGGCGGAAGTGATCTGCACTACGGGAATGCCGGCTTTTTCCAACTCAGTCGTGATCGCAGCGCCGCTGCGAGTGCTGGTGCCTCACGTGGAGGTGAGGATCACCGCGTCGACGCCGTCTCTTTTTATTTTCTCGGCCATTTCGCGGCCGAGCCGGCGCGTGTTCGAAAGTGGATTGGAGCGGCCGCAGGTGGAGAGAAATTCGTCGTGTAATTTGCCGATAATGCCGCTTCGTTCCATCTCGCGCAGCGCGTCGAGCGGTACCAGCCGGTCGGGATCGTCCTGGACAAAGCGGGTATCGTAACCGCCGTGGGAGACTTCGTAGTCTTCGCTGCGCAAATCATCGCGGCCTTCGATATTGTAAGCGCCCCATCGAGTAGCCGCGGTGCCTTCGATGCGATCGGGATTGCCTCTGGGAACCAAGCCGCCGTCGGTGATGAGCATGACTTTCGCTTTCGTCATATCCTTGACCGCCGCCGGCATCGGCACGGGCGCGAACGCGGTGGGCGACATCTCCGACGCGAATTCCTCGCCGCGCACCTTCGCCAAGAGCATGTTGACCAAACGCGTCGCGGCTGTTTGTTTGCCCAGCTGATCGCGCAAGAGGCCACGCGGCAAGTATCCTTCTTCGTGCGGTAGGCCGATCGTCTGCTTGGCGGCTAGTTTCTTGCCGAGACTCGCCACGCGCGCGAGCACGTCGCGCATCTTGAGAGTACTGGTGCCGGAGTCGATGATATGGAGCGTTTCGCGATAGAGATCAACGCCAGGATTCTCTTCGCTCATCGCCGTGACCGCTGGGATACCAAGTTGCGCTTGAACGGCGGAACACAGCGCGCCCGCGGCCATGCCGTAACGGCCGGCGTCAAAGCAGGGTCCGGCGACAAAAAGATCGGCTATCGTGTCACGAACTTTCGCCAACGCCGCGGCGGTTACGTCAGCTTGATGTTCGACGGCGAAATTGTCGCCGCAAACGATTGTCAGCACCACCTCCGCGCCATCGCCCAACAGTTGCTCCAAGAGTTTACCCGGACCAACCGCGCCGTCACGGAATTCCAACCCGACACCCGCGTGCTCTTCCGCGCCGATGCCGCCGAAAAACTGATTTAAGTAATGAGCGATGCGCATGGGAAACTCCTTAGGCAATAGGCATTAGGCAACAGCAAGAATGTCGGATAAAAATTCCTACTATTGCCAATTGCCTACTGCCTGCTGCCTTCCTCACTTAATCACTTGATTCGCCCGCGCGAGCAGTTCGTACGGAAGCGTGATCCCAATTTGTTTTGCTGCCGGAAGGCTAATGACAAATTCAAACTTCGTCGCCTGCTGTACTGGTAGATCAGCAGGCTTCGTTCCCTTGATAATCCTGTCTACATAGTGGGCGGCCTTGCGGAACAGGTCATCGAAGTCCGCCCCATAGGACATGAGACCGCCCTCATCGACAAACTCCTTCGAGAAGTAAATAGCCGGCAAGCGGTATTTAACGGCAAGCTCGACGATCCGCTTTCTTTCAGCGAAAAAGCGGCGAGTGGTCATCGTCATAATCGCTGTGACCTGCTTCTGCTTTGCGGTTTTAAAGGCGCTCTCTAAACCTTTGGGGTCGAATTGAGTCTCGATCTCCTCCAATTTGAGCTTCAGTGCCACAGCCGCAAGCCTGAGCTCTTTCAGTTGGAGGTTTACTGGTCCGCCGCTTCCCGGCGGCCGCAGAAGTCCAACTCGGTTGAGCTTGGGGACCGCGTCCTTGAGTATCTCTAGCCTTTTGGTGTTTAGCTCGACCGCTAAACCCGAGAAGCCCGTGACGTTACCTCCCGGCCGCGCCAGACTGGCAATCAGACCTTCACCCACAGGATCCGCAGAGTTCGCCATCACGATGGGTATCGTAGTAGTTGCTTTCTTCGCCGCCGCCGCCGCCGGTCCCGCTGTGGCCACGATCAGATCAACCTTAAGACGAACCAGGTCCGCGGCAAGCTCAGGCAGGCGCTCTGACTTTTGCTCGGCAAACCGGTACTCGACAGTGAAGTTCTTTCCCTCGATCCAGCCAAGCTTGCTCAGCTCGTGCAGGAACGCCTTCACGAGGACCGCCATACCAGAAGCGTTGCTATTATCCAGGAAACCGATGCGGAAGATTTTCCCTGCCTGCTGCGCCTCAGCGAGAGAAGCGATAGTCAGAAAAAAAGTCGCCAGTCGCCGGATGGCGGTTCTTCTGTTCAATTTATCCCCACAACTTTTCAATCTTCACTTCTCACGACCCACGATCGCTTCAGAAAGAAAAATCCGAAATTCTTACTATTGCCTAATGCCTATTGCCTTTCTCAATACACCAACGCTCTCATCCGCGATGCGCCTTGTTGATTGGTGACGCCGATTACCTCGGAGGCGTCTACTGTTAATGGACCGACGAGCAATTCAGTTAGCTCCGGGGTCGACGCGATGACCCGATCGACTTTCGGAATTTCATATTCGGTGCCGTTGCCGCCGTTGTAGACGATGGCGTTGACTTCGGGGACATTGAACAAGAGCGCCGACTCGACTCTGCGGTCGCGCGATACATCGGAGACCATCACCGAGGTTTTTACGCCCATGGTTTCCAAGAGCCGGGCGGTTTCGGCTAAGTCGGCGTGGGGCAGGCCGCCGCCGTATTTCGTCAGCACCGCGCCGTCGGCGTGCAAAGTCCATTTAACCAGATTCGCCGCGGCGTGGCATTGGCGCTCGCGGTCGAAGTTGTCCGAGCCGGCGACGGTCGCCACGGTGCCGACGAAATTAATTTCCCGCGCGTGATGACGTTGGTAAAGTTCCAGAATCACCGGATGATTCTGATAGAAATAAGTTTCGGTGCCGCCGAACCAGGAATTGAGCGACGGCACCAGCGCGCCGTCGAGCCATTCGTCCGGATGAAGCAGCAGCGGCAACATGCCTTCGGTATTCGTGCCGTAAAGAATCGGTTCGTCGGGCGCGGGCCTGCGCTGGCGCGAAAAAATCTGGCCGATGTAAGCGACCCGCGGCAATCCTTCTCGTCCCGGCTCCAGAGGTCCGACGGGATCGAATTTGTGGTGCGAGGCCGGCGTGTGATGGAGCGCCGCTTGGGCGAGATGAACCGCGACTCTCACGCCAGCGATGCGATAGGCCTTCAAGATCGCTTGGCGTGGCAAGCCGGCAATCGTGTGCGGTAAAACTAACAGATGTTGCAGCGTCGAATAATCGCTGCCGGCGGCCGCTGAACCGGTCATTTCCAAGAGACGACCCGTGACCGTGCGAGTTGGGTCCGGCGTCATTTCGGCCAAGATCGAAACCGCAGTGCCAGTCAGCACGTGGGTCGTGCCGATCCCGGCGGTGGTCGGCGCGCCGATGATGCCGGGAAAGTCAGCACCAGCACCGGGCTCCTTCGCGCGCGGCTCGATGACATCGAAAATCGGTCCGGCGCGGCAATTCTCGCCGGGTCGGGCTATAGCGAAATCGACGCCGGCCAGTGAACTGTCCTGAAGCACCAGGTCGCGCAATTCATTTTCACTGACAAGGAGGACGCTTCCGTCGAGACGTGTCGACGTGCCAAAGTGGATTTCCGTAATCGGGTGTTGAGCGAGACTCAGCTGCATGATGTGTTCACTTTCAGTTAAGGCAATCTAATTCTCGCGGGTCGCGGTTGTCAATGGAAACGATTGAGGCTGTGGCTTCTGCGGCGAGCGAATCGGTGATATGAACTGGTTAGAACATTGCTGAGCAATCGAAGCGTATGATTCGTTTCTCGCCGAATCCGAACCGGGCGCAATTGATTCCGTGGCAGGAATGGAGTGACGAGGCGTTTCGCGTCGCGCGCGCGGAGAACAAGCCGGTGATGCTGTTTCTCTCGGCGTTTTGGTGCCGCTATTGCCAGCGCATGGACGAGGAGGCGTTTTCGGAAACGGAAAACATCGCGCTGCTCAATGCTTACTTCATCCCGCTGCGGGTCGATTATGCGCAGCGGCCCGATGTCGACGCGCGCTATAACTTTCACGGCTGGCCGACCATCGCGTTCATGGCGCCGGACGGCGAGCTTTTGAGCGTCGTCAATTATCTGCCAACCGCGGAGTTCCAGGATATCCTCCTGCGCGTCTATATGGCGTATCAGCAAAAGCCCGTTGGTAATCCAGGATCCGCGCCAAATCCGGTGGATATTTCCGAAGATCGAGCAGCCCAATCTAACGCAGCGACTTTCGGCGCAGCGACGCTTGACGAGGTTACCCAATCGATAATGAACCTCGCCGATCGAGTCCATGGCGGTTACGATCGCGGACAGAAGTTTATTCATCCGCAGGTCAATGAGTTTTTGCTGGCGCGCTATGAAGCGACCCAAGATCAGCAATATCTCGATCAGGTTTGTTTGACTCTCGAGCGCATGCGCGCCGGTGAGCTTTACGATCGCGATGGTGGCGCTTACTTTCGTACGTCTTCTGGTGCCGACTGGAGCCATCCCCATCGGGAAAAACTGTTGTTGGAAGAGGCCGGTCTGCTGGCTAATTGCCTGGAGGTTTTTCGTGTCACGCAACGCGACGATTACCGGCGCATGGCTGAGGAGATCATTCAGTACTTGGACGCCAAACTCTTCGACCCAGCGATCGGAGCTTTCCACGGCTGCGAAGATTGGTTGCGCTATGAGCCTCCTGTCGTCGGTGGCGAAGAGTTCTTCACGATCATCGACCGCTGCATCTATACCGACGCTAACGCGATCGCCAGCGCCGCCTATCTCGATGCCGCGCTGCTTTTAGACAAGCCGGCTTATCGCGATCGCGCGTTAGCCGTGGTGGAATTTCTCTGGCAGAATTGCCGGAGCGATAGTGGGGGAATGTTTCATTATTTTGACGGCGCGCCGTATGTGCCGGGCCTACTCCAGGATCAAGCGCAGATGGGATTAGCGCTTTTGCGCGCGTACGAAGCGTCGGGTGATGCCGTATATTCAGAGCGAGCGCGGCAATTGGCGGAGTTTATCTTGGCGGAACTGAAAAACCCCGCGGGTGGATTTTACGACATTCGAAGCGAGGATGCCGCTTTACTCAAACTTCGTCTGACATTGATCGAACAGAATGGCGCGGCGGCGTCATTCTTCCTGCGATTGGCCGCAGTCTCGAACGACGGCAAATATCATGAAGCGGCACGCTGGGCTTTATGTCCATTTACTAATGATCTTGCCCAGTATGGCGTCCACGCTGCGCCCTTGGGCAGAGCGCTGGGAGAATTCTTCTCCGCCGCTAACCCCTGATCGTCATTTCGCCTTTCAGAATACGCTCGAAGTCACAAAAAGTCGGATCGAGGAGGTGCACGATGCCGGAAAGCCTGTCCGATATATTCGAGTCCACCGAGCCTACCTTGCTCACTACTGACTGGGGCCGCGCCGAAGGACCTCTCTGGCATCCGGAAGGATATGTTACCTTTGTGGATCTAGAGGGGAGCCGGCTTTTGCGCTGGGAGCCGAACGGGTCGGTAACGGTAGTGCGGGAGAATACTGGGGAAGGGAATGGATGCACTCTGGATCGCCAGGGGCGTCTCATCATGTGCGAAGGCGGGAATCACCGGCGCATTACCCGGATGGAGTTCGATGGCGCGGTTACGGCCATTGCCGAGCGCTGGCAAGGCAAACGGTTCAATAAGCCTAATGACTTGGTGTGCCGCTCCGACGGCAGCATCTATTTCACCGACCCTGGGCTGCGTCTTCCAGAAGAGCTGCGGGAGATCGGTTTTTCCGGCGTATTTCGCATCGATCCGGCGGGACGCGTGCACCTGGCCACCGATGAGTGCGAGTACCCCAATGGGCTAGCGTTCGCGCCTGACGAGTCGATTCTTTACGTCGCCATCAGCCGGCTCGACGAGCGCTGCTTCCGGGAAGCAGAACGCGGCGAGCTTTGTACGCATCGGCGTATCCGGGCGTTCGACGTGGCCCCGGACGGGTCGTTGAGCAACAACCGCGTGTTCTGTGATATGTCATCGGCGGACCCCGGTGTCCCCGACGGGATGAAAGTCGACACCAAGGGGCGAGTGTTTTGCGTCGGCTCCGGCGGGATTTGGGTTATCGCTCCATCAGGTGAAGTCATAGGCATCGCCCGGATGCCGGACGTGGTCCGCAACCTCGCTTTTGGTGGACCGGACTTTCGCACACTGTATCTCACCCCACGTGGTTCCCTCTGCAAACTCGAAGTCAAGACACCGGGGATTGGGGCATTCCGCTGATCTGAAGCTGAAGACAGACGACGGTTGGCGGGATCTCCATCCGTTGATCTGTATAGTGATATCACTATATAATCCAAATGATGTCTGACAGAGTTTTCCTCAAGCCGGTGCGTTGGGTCGGATCGACTCGGAGGGATGTGCAAGCATTTCCAGAGCCAGTGAAGGATCATGTCGGTTATGCGCTCTTTATCGCGCAGAGCGGCGGGCGACATCGCGACGCGAAGACGTTAAGCGGGTTCGGTGGAGCCGGAGTGGTTGAGATCGTTTCAGACTTTCGAGGCGATACTTATCGCGCTGTTTACACGGTGAAGTACGAAGGAGCCATTTTCGTGCTGCACGCGTTTCAGAAGAAATCTAAGACAGGTCGAGCGACGTCGCAACGGGATATTGAATTGATTAAACTACGGTTGCGGGAAGCAGAGCGGTTGGCAAAGGAGCTTAACCCATGAGCAAGAAGTGGCAAAGCATAGAAGGTAAGAACGTGTTTAAGGATATCGGGATATCCAACCCAGAGGAGCATCTCGTTAAAGCGCAGTTGGTCTACAAGATTGACCACATCCTGAAAAAGCGTCGTCTCAAACAAGCAGAGGCCGCTCGATTGTTCCGCGTCAAACAGCCGGATATTTCCAAGATGTTACGCGGTGAGTTTCGGCAATTCTCGGTCGAACGGTTGATGCGTTTCCTTGTCGCCCTCGATCAGAACGTGGCGATTGTCGTCACCCCGCATCGCGGCAAACGCCATGCGCCAGCGCTGCATGTTTCCTGAGTGCAGGCAGCACAACTCAATACCCGTCGAACCCGGCGCAAACCATGGGCGGACGAGTTTGCTGCGGGCGTCGCAGTTTGTGGATCAAAGGGCGCCCGGTTAATCACCATCCGGGCGCCCTTCAGTCCGCAGTTCATTTAGCTATTCGCTTTCTCCGTCTTTATGTCTCGCATTACCTCGACTAGAGTGCCGGGGTAAATACGAAGGGCATCGTACGCGCCAGCGCTGCGGCCCATCTGCATGGGATCGCTGTCAACACTACGAAACTGAGTGACAGCCCGAGCAATCATTTCTGCCGGTTTGAACAAATTGGGTTTTGAAATTGTCCATTTGCCAGGTTGGACTTCCTCAACAAATTCACTCATCGCTCCGAGAATTGGGAACACTAGCCCTGGTGAGACCCAAACAATCTTTCCAGTTTTTTTGTCACGTCGGCAAGCCCGCCCACCCTTTTTTGTTTCTTCAAATACACGCTGTCCATTCCAAGCTTCGTGTCGCTCCCAATACTCATATTCTTCTATTGCAAACGGGGCAATTTGTACTGTGAAATTGTATTTTGCGCGGAGTTCATAATCGGAGTCCTTGTGCTCATACCAGTTGGAAAAGTCTGTTAAGCACTGCTCTGGATTTTTGTAGGCTCTAAGTTTCTCGGCCGCAGAATCATTCTTCGATACGCTCAACGGCATTAGAAGGCGCGCGTACTGAAGGATTTTTCGAGTGTCATAGACATCTTCGTCCGTTTCACTTTTCCGAATTTTAATGTTTGGTCGGCGCTTGTTTATGCTTGCTTCGAGTTCTTCTAAATGGCCTCTTGCACCGGCCTGCGAAATCGATTTAACCGGCGTAGCCGTATTGCGAGCAATGGCTGTTTCGACAACCTCGCCAGCATCAGAGTCGACGATGATCTCCGCACGCACAAAGAATGGCGGATCTTCAATACCGTTGGGATCATCTTCTCCGTATGTCTCAAGGACCCAACGCCGGATCTCGCCCTGAGATTGAGCACCGTTTAAGATGCTAGGATCTTTTAGGCGAATTATTTTTTTCTGGTCGTCAACCTCAATATCCGACGCTGAGATCACGAATCCGCTATTACGCGTGATGAAACGCTGGGGCTCCTGTTGTATGGTTGTGCGAATCGCGTCGTGAACGCGGTTCCGTTTTCTCGGGTTGTACTCCGCTAGGTAGCTTCGAAGGTTCTCTTTCGTATCGAGTTTTAGTATCTCGAAGGCCGAAAGATTGACCACGAAAGACTTCACCCCTGTCTGGGCTTCGTCGGGACTCGTGGTGTTGCGGAGCAACTGGTAGGTAAGTGGCGCGCTCGTTTGCACGCCGGCGGCGGGAACTGTGGTAGCCATAGGCCACCTCCTTTTTAAATTTGTTGCTACTCTTTAACGAGTGGTCGCTTCCGCGACCCTCGAAAGTAGTCAACTAAAAAACTTATAGCTTAACGCTTGTATAGAATCAAGATGCTCACGGCTGCGTGTATGCTTCATGCTGGATTCATAGGAGCAGGAAACTACTGGGTGTATGTCTGTGTAGTTCAATAACTAATGATTATTACGCGAATAAACGATGCGCCTTAATTAAAAGGTTGCCTTCGCGCCGATACGTCCGTCCTTATGGGCAGCGGCTCGCGAACGCTTTGTTCTAACCCTATGTAAAATTGTGTTCAGACCGCTCGAACGCGTGCAACCCTGCGGGACTTAGCACATCGGCACTCCCAATTCGCAATGCACATGGCGAATTCGCCGTTCGTCGGAAGAGCGCGCACGTGCGTGGTCTCAGACTCTCTATACTCTGATCTTCATCTCCGCCGCGAGTATCCGATTATCCGGAGTGCCCTTCCATACGACATTGCGCGCCACGCCGTAAATTTCCGAGAGGGTGTAGAGCGGCACGAATGGCGCGTCCTCCATGAGTACGCGCCCGGCCTGTTGCAAGATGGTCACACGCTTTTTCTGATCGGCGACGCGCTGTTGCTCTTCGATGAGCTTGTCAGCCTCTGGGTTGCTGTAACCGATGCGCTTGGTGATGCCGGTGTGAAAATATTGATCGTAAAAAGTGTCGGCATCGGACGCGGTGCGGCCAGCGTAGTAAAAGGGGAGCTTGCCGCCGTTGACGCCGTCCTTGCCCCAATAGACTGCGTACTCCTGGCCGACCAACTCAACCTTGACGCCAATTTTTCCCAGCTGATTGGCGATCACCTCGCAAACCTCTCTGCCCTTGAGATGGCGGTCGGGCGAAAAATGGAGTTTGAGATCGAGCCCGTTTGGATAGCCTGCCTTGGCGAGCAGCTCGCGCGCTTTTTTTGGATCGTAGGGATAGCGTTTCATGGCGGGATCGAAGCCAGTCATGTTCGACGCCACTGGCCCGTTGAGCACTTCGCCGTTGCCGGCGAAAATGTGTTTCATCATCACCGCTGGATCGATGGCGTGATTGATCGCGTGGCGGACGAGCTTGTTGTCGAAGGGTTTGAAGGTGACGTTCATCGCCAAGAAATACATGCGGAAGCCGGGAACCTTTTCGACCCGGGTGCGCGGATTTTTCGCCACGCGGTCGATTTCTTCGATGGGCAGATTGCTGACCACGTCGGCCTGGCTTGAGAGCAGTCCGGCGACGCGGGCCGCTTCTTCTTTTACGCCTTTCAAGATGACTTCTTTGATCTCGACCTTGACACCCCAATAGTCGTCGTTGCGCGCTAAGACCAAGTTCCCGCCACGCTGCCAACTGACAAATTTATAGGCGCCGGTGCCGATGGCGTAGTTTTCGGCCTGGTCGCCGTATTTCTCGGCGGCGGCTTTGCTGATGATGTAGCGAGTATCCAACCGGTCGAGCAGCAGGGCGTGAGGATTTTTCGTGTTGAACACGACAGTGAAATCGTCGGGCGTTTCGACTTCCAAGTCGGCGATGTCGCCGCCTTGCAGACTGCGCTTGTCGGTTTTCATGCGCTCGATGGAATAGGCGACGTCTTTCGAGGTGAACGGCGCGCCGTTGTGAAAGCGGATATTTTTCTTAAGTTGAAATACCCACCTTTTTCCTTGAAACTCCCAAGACTCGGCGAGCACGCCGACATAATCCTTGCGGCCATAGTCCATCACGATCAGCGGCTCGATCATGTGCAGCCAGATGCCGTTGATGCCGCCGCCGCTGTAGCCGTAGGGATGGAGCGAGTCCAGGCTGACGCCTTGATAAATCACGACTCGTTCTTTCGACGCGGCGTGCGCTGTTTGCCCAAGCGCGGGCCCGATCATCGCGCCGAGGCCGAGCATGGTACTCTGTTGAAGAAATCGCCGGCGGTTCAGATTCGTTTCATTGGCGCCCATGGCAGTTCCCCTTTGTCTCGCTTATAGCACCGGCTGCGCCGGCGCGGCAAAATATTTTTATTTTACGTCGACCACGCTGCTCGCAGCGTGTAACCCTTAAATGGGGTTTCCAAAGGGGGTGAGCAACCCCTTTGGTTAAAGGCGGGGTCGATACCCCGCCTGCGAAGTGGCGGCGATTATAAAAATTCCTTGGTAAATCGGCACCGGCTTGACAGAATGGTGCTAGAATTATTATCTCCAAGTTGATGCTCCCAATTTGAGGGAGGTGAAACCATGGACATCAAATCACTGGTCGACCCGGAAGGTGGTCTCATCGATCGGCGGATTTTCGCCGACCAGGAGATCTATCAGCTCGAGCGTGAGCGGATCTTCGCACGCTGCTGGCTGTATCTTGGACACGAATGCGAGATTCCCAATCCCGGCGATTTCGTCACCCGCTACATGGGCGAAGATCCGGTGATTTTGGCGCGCGACTTAAACGGCCAGTTGCGCGCGTACTTAAACATGTGCCGCCATCGCGGCAATCGCGTCTGCCGCGCCGACCATGGCAACACCAAATTGTTTCAGTGTTCTTACCATGGCTGGTCTTACACCACCGACGGCAAGCTTGCGCTGGTGCCGATGGTCGATGCGTTTGGCAATTTAGATCGCTCTCAGTGGGGCTTGATTCCAACCGCGCAGGTCGACAGTTACAAAGGACTGATCTTTGCAACCTTCGATGCCGAGGCGCCGCCGCTCAGCGATTATCTCGGCGACATGGCATGGTATCTCGACATTCTACTCGACCGCCGCCAAGGCGGCACGGAAGTGAGCGGGCCACACCGCTGGATCGTCGACGCCAACTGGAAAACCGCCGCGGAAAATTTTGGCGGCGACGGTTACCATATCGCGTCGACGCACGGCTCGGCGCGCGAGCTTGGTATCGACACCACGACAAGTCAGACGCGGCAATGGAACAAAGGTTGCCAGATTGCCTGCGACAACGGCCACATTCTCGTCTCGTGGCTCACGCCGCCGGACGGCGGGCCGTGGTTTGCCCAACCTGACGACCAGCTGGCGGACTACATGAAAGAGCATTCCGCCGAGATTGAAAATCGACTGGGAGCATTGCGCGCGCGAAAAATCTCGCCGTCGGCTGGCACAGTCTTTCCAAACCTGTCGGTACATTGGCTCACGCGCACGATCCGGGTGTGGCAGCCGCGCGGGCCGGACAAGATGGAAATTTGGAGCTGGGCGATCGTCGACAAGGCGGCGCCGGCGAAAATCAAAGACGTGATGCGCTTCGTGTCGCAGTACCGTTTCAGTCCGTCGGGAGTGTTCGAACAGGACGACATGGATAACTGGATTCAAGTCACCGGCGCGGCTCGCAGTTTGATCGGACAGCGCTTCCCGGCAAATTATCAGATGAGCGGCAACGAGGCGCCCATCGACATCGATCTGCCCGGCACCGTAAAGAGCCGCTTTAGCGACAATAACCAGCTGAGCCTGTACATGCACTGGGCGAAAATGCTGCAAGCAAAAAATTGGAGTGAAGTTTCGAGCGCTAACAATGGATAGCGAGCTGCGCCACCAGATCGAGGATTTTTACTATCTCGAGGCCGAGCTGTTGGACGAACGCAAACTGCGAGAGTGGTTCAACTTGCTCACGGAAGACATTCGCTACTGGATGCCGATTCGGTATAACACACACGAACGGCCAGAGGAGATTGCTGAAGAATTATCCAAACCCGGCGAAGGCTATTACTTCGACGACGATATCAAGAGTCTCAAGATCAGAGTCGAGCGGGCGTACTCGAAGATCGCTTGGGCCGAAGTACCACCGTCGCGCACACGCCATCTGATCACCAACGTGCGCGTTAAGAAAGACGACGGCGACGAAATCGACGTTCACTCCAATTTTCTCGTCTATCGAACCAGGATGGACACCGACAAAGATCTATTTGTCGGCACGCGCCAGGATATTCTCCGGCGCGCAACTGGTGGCTTCAAAATCGCCCGGCGGACGATCATTCTCGACCAGGCCGTTTTGGAGGCGAAAAATATCAGCGTGTTTCTGTAAGACTTCCGTGATCTGTCGGCGTGTGTGGATGCTACCGGTACCTTAGCGACGCGAAGTTTCTATCGGATATCCGCGTTTAACCCAACCAGAGTAACCTTCGGGCATGATGAAAATGTTGCGATAGCCGCGGTATTCCAGGAACACGGCGCGATCGGCGATGTCGTAGGGTTTGCAATCGCAGTAAAGCACCACGCGGCCCGATTTGGGGATTTCGTCAAAGCGGTTTGCCACTTCGGCGATCGGCAGCGAGCGTGCGCCAGGCAGTCGGTTCTGCTGATACTCTTTTGCCGGCCGCATGTCGATGAATACCAATTTTTCGCCGGCATCCAAAAGCTGCTTGGCGCGCTCGGCGCTGATATTATCGACGGTGTCTTCGACGCCGTGGCCGGCGTGCGCCATTGGCGGGCAGAAGACACCGAGCGAGACTAGAATTAACAGACACAGTCTGCTTTTAGTTCTCCGGCCGTTTGTCATACTTCACGGTCACATTTTTATTGTCCTCTGTCCAGGAGACCGTGCCTTTGACGCCGGGAGTATGACGCATAATCCAAAAGCCGCCGCCGGGATCCGACGAGCTGGCGAAAACCAAACCGTTTTCATGGACGAACACATCATCGGCATGACCGGCATCACCATTAACCCGGCGAAAAACTGGCGGCACGAAATGGCCGACGGCTTTAGGATGGTACGGATCGGAAATATCGATGGCCCAGAAGCCGGAGTTTTCCCAAGCGCTGAAAACGATGTTGCCTTTGATCATGCGCTCGATGTCGTGAATGCCAAAGCGCCGGCCCGGCCGGTCCGGTGGGCAAAAACGGTTGAGGGGCAGCCTGAAAGTTCCGATCTGTATCGGATTCGGTTCATGGCGCACATCGATGACATGGAGATAGCCGAATGGACACTGCTTCGCCGAGGTAATTTCGTCGGTGGCGAGAATGACATCCGGCCGGCCGCCGTGGGCTGGCACGACAATGCCAATGCTGTGCGTGTTGCCTTCTTCCGGCGGTGACCATTTGATCTGGCTGATCTTGGTTGGCTTCTTAAGATCGCTGATGTCGAGAATGATTACGCCTTGATCGCGGTAGGCGAGATAGGCGCGGTCTTTGTAAGTCGTCATGTCGTGCAGCGAGACCCAGATTTTTGGCAGCCCGTCGCGCAAGCCGCCGTCGTCGATCCAGTTCTCACCGACTTTTTCGCCGCCGGCCGTGTGCTGTCCGGGAAACCACCAACGGGAGACTTCCGTCGGTTTCGCCGGATCGTTGATGTCGACGATCATCAAGATCGCGCCAAAGTAGCCTTGTAGTGTGGTGGCAATGAACGCGAACTTGCCTTGCTTGGGATCTTCATGGAGCCAAAAACCGTGCACGCCGCGCTGCGGCGCAACGTCGGTCTTAAAGAAACCAGTTTCACGCGGTTGTGCGGGGTCAGAGATGTCGAAAAGCCGAATCCCAGAAGTCCAGGTTTTAATTTTCTCGTCGCGCACAGCTTCCTGATTGACGACCAGCGTATTGCCGAGGACATCGATATACTGGCTCTGGACGCTCGGATCGTTCTTGGTTTTCGACACTACCTTGGGCCGTGACGGGTCGCTCACGTCGAGTATGGTGAAGCCTTGATAATTCGAAATGTAGGCGTGATTGCCGTCTTTGCTGACGCGAAACTCCGCGGCTTGATCCCAGCCGTCGAGATCGCTGTAGGAGAGAATCGTGAAGTTCTCCAGCTCACCATAGCTCGGTTGGCGTTCTTTGGCGCCGCCAAGAATCGGCGTCTGGCCAAAGGAAATTTGCGTCAGGATTAAGACTAATGTGAGCGCAATGACGGGAGTAGAAAAGGCTATGTTCATGATATCCTCAGTTTTCGGTCGATGGGTTACTCCTTGATTTGCTAGATGGAACAGCGCTTCCAATAGCGCTCGACGGGCCAAGAGTCAACCGCTAAACAACTATCAAAAGCAGCACGCCTGTAGGATGCATTGACCATCGCACCGTTTATGCTGGACAATCCATTGTCTGGGGGATAAAAAGACAACGGTTCGGTCGGCAATGCGATTACTGCGAACGATATTCTTATTTAACAGCAAAACTATGTTGCGGCTAAGCTGCCTGCTATTGAGCGCGCTGCTATGGTTGCCGTTGGGCAATGACGCCCGTGGCGAGCCTCTCGTCGTCGGCTACTCGGCGGTGAGTTCGGTGTTCTTGCCGTTCTGGATCGGCAAGGAAGTTGGCTTTTACAAGAAAGAAGGTCTCGACGCGCAGCTCGTTTACATCGCCAGCTCGACGACCATGGCGCAGGCGATGTTTGCGCGCCAAGTCGCGATCTCTTCGGTCAATAGCGGCAGTGTGGTTACCAGCACGCTTCAGGGTGGCGATCTGGTGCTCATGGGTGCGGTGATGAATGCCGCGTCGTTCTACATCATGACCCGGCCGGAAATCTCAAACGTTCAAGAGTTAAGAGGCAAGCGAATTGGCGTCACGCGTTTAGGCTCATCTTCGGATTTCGCCATTCGCGAGTATCTGCAAAAAAACAAACTGAATCCCAGCCGCGACGTCAACATCGTTCAAATCGGCGGCATGCCGGAATTAGCCGCGGCGTTGAACAATGGCTCGATCAGCGCGGCGCCATTGTCGGCGCCGAGTTCTCATGTTGCCGAACAACGGGGTAACCGGATCATCGCCAATCTCGCTAACGAAGGGATCTACTTCGTCATCGCCGGATTGACGACGACCCGCCGGTATCTTCGCGATCAGCGCGGCGAAGCCAAAGCATTTCTGCGTGCGTTTGGCCGGGCGACTCACTTCATGTTTCAACAGAAGGACGAGTCGAAAAAGCTGCTGACTAAGTACGCCAAGATCGACGATCCCGCGATGCTCGAAGGCAGCATGAAATACGCCTACGACTTCACCGAAAAAATTCCGTTGGTGAAGCGCGAGGGCGTGCAGGTGGTGCTCGATCAAGAAGCGGCGAAGAATCCGCAGGCAAAAGAATTTACCGCGGAGCGATTTTACGACAACAGTTTGGTTCAAGAACTCATCAACGATGGATTCTATAAATCGCTTTGGGGCAAATGAGAGGAAGCGCGCATGACGACCGACTACGCGCCAATCGACGCCGACGGCCATGTGATGGAGACCGATGATGAGCTACGCCGCCACTTGCCGGCGCCGTTCGAAGGACGGCGCGCTCTGACGGCGTTATTTCCATCGCTTGATGGCTGGCCGCGCAGCACGCGCAAGGCGCCGGACAGTACGCCGGGCTTGCAAAAGTGGCGCATGTTTTTAGACAGCTCAGGCGTGGCCGGTTCCGTGCTCTATCCGACCATGGGATTGGCGATGGCGCATATCAAGGACGTCAATTGGGCCGCCGTGATGGCGCGTTGCTACAACGATTATCTCTACGGCGAATATTTGTGCCATGAGCCGCGGCGTCTCTTCGGAGTTGCGCTGCTGCCGATACAAGATATTTCCGCGGCGGCGGAGGAATTAGAACGCTGCGTGAAAGATTTGAAAATGGTCGGCGGCGTGATTCCGGCGGCCGGTTTACCGAAAGGTCTCGGCCACCCAATGTACGATCGGCTGTATCAAACCGCCGTGCGGCTGAATGTCCCGCTGGCGGTGCACGGCGGTTCGAGCGCCGGGCTTGGCCTCGACCTGTTCGATTCCTTCGTGAAAATTCTCGTCATGGAGCACGCCGTCGCGCAGCAGATTCATTTCACCAGTTTTCTTCTCGACGGCGGTCCGGCGCGCTTCCCGACATTGAAGATAGCGTTTCTCGAAGCCGGCGTCGGCTGGGTGCCCTATCTGATGGAGCGGCTCGACGAGAAATACCAGAAGCTGCCGCAGCAAGCGCCGCTGTTGACCAAAGCGCCCAGCGAATACGTGTTCGACGGTGCGATTTATTTTTCCTGCGAGTTGGAAGAAAAGATGCTTCCGTATGTCGTCGGCTTGGGCTTAGAAAAAAAGATCATGTACCCCTCCGATTACCCGCACGAGCGACCGACGCTAAAAGAGTTTCTCGCCGACATTCCTCATTTTCAAGCGCGAGAAGATCTTTCGGACAAAGTTAAGAAGCTGATCCTGCGCGACAACTGCATTGATTTTTACTCGTTGAAAATCGCCCGATAGTTCCTAGTGTGCATTGGCAATATTTTGGCTTGCCGTTTAGCGGGATAATTGCATAAGATCGTCGGAACTTATGGCCGGGCAGAAAATCACCTTCAATCCAATAATTCCCCGCAGCTTGCTGCGGGCACCCAGTAAATGGGGAATCCAAAGGGGGCGAGCATCCCCTTGGGTCGCGGACGGGGTTAATACCCCGTACGCGAAATGCTCCGTTTATTTGACCGACGCAGAGTTCGATGACTTGAGGTGCCAATTGGGCACCTCAAGATGGGGCGGACGGCGCGATACGGAAAGCAGAGACGCCACTGGACCGGCTAAGATGCGTGAACCAATTAATTGAAGCCGAAGGGAAGAATGAGTATGTCCATCGATGGAGTTCGTTTTGGCCATGTGGCCTTCAAGGTGGCGGATGTCGAGAAGAGCATTCGCTGGTACGGCGATGCGTTTGGCGCCAAAGTGATCTATCGAGTCGCGCGGAGCGGAGACCGGCCGGAGCTGATGTTCTTGGAATTTTCCAAGGGGCAATGCGTCGAGCTTTTTCCCGGCGGCAAGAACCTGCTGGCTTCGCCGCCCGATCCGATCGGCTACATTCACTTTTGCCTGGTGGTCGACAACCTGGAACAGGCGCTGGACCACTTGGCCAAGATGAATGTGAAACCGGAAAGAAAATTCATCGGCCGCGCCAAGCAGCGCATCGCGTTTATCTCCGATCCCGACGGCAACAGCATCGAGGTGATGGAAATACCGCCAGAGTCGGAAATCTACCGGACCTATCCGTGATGCGGGTGTTTTTGCGCGTCGCGACTATTCTTTCGCTGCCGTTGGTTATTTTTGCGCTCGAATTTCGTGCGCTTCGTGGTGAATAGGAATCTGCATCTTGTTTGAGAACGCATGAATGATCACCCAAGAAGAAAAAGATTTATTGACGCAGACCGGTCGTGGCACGCCATGCGGCGAGCTGATGCGGCGCTACTGGCAGCCGGCGGCGTTGTCGGAAGAATTATCGGCGGACAAGCCGCTGGCGGTCCAGCTGTTTGGCGAAGAACTGATTCTCTTTCGCGACGGCGCGGGCAAACCGGCTTTGATTGGCCGCTATTGCGCGCATCAAGGCGTCGACATGATCTATGGCCGGGTCGAGGAGGACGGGCTACGCTGCTTGTATCACGGCTGGCTCTTCGACAACTGCGGCAAAGTGGTGTTGCGCGGCGATTGGCTACCGGAGAAGGAACGGCGCTGGGATGTCGGCCAAGCGGCTTATCGTTGCGTCGAACAGGGTGGAGTCATTCTTACTTACATGGCGCCAGCCGATCCGGCGCCGCTGCCGGCGTACGATTTCTTTTTACAGACGGCGGCAAATTGCGCGGTCTCGAAAGTGCTCCATAGCAAGAATTATTTGCACGCGATCGGAGAAGCCGCTGATTCAGCGCAGGGGCTGAACGGTTTTATTCTACCCAATCTTACTCTGTTCCAAGCCTCGTCACCGGGCGCGGGAAGTATCGTGCGCTGGTGTGTGCCGGTCGACGATCAATCTCACCTTGAGTATAGATTTCATTTCGCTGGGGAGTTGCCGTCCGTCCGCGAGCCGCACAGGGTGGCTCATGAGGAACTGCTCAATGCGATCCAAGCTCTGCGCGCGGAGCGGCAGCCGCCAGATGAATCAACCGACAAGATTCCCTGATGCCGGCAAGTGAGTCACGCCAGCAAGCGGCCGAGGTTGACGATCACTTCTTCGATGTCATCCAGCGAGTTCCAGCGCGGTGAGCCGCCAAGGTGGGGTGTGACGATGACGTTGGGAAACTTGATCAACGGATCGTTGGCGTCTCCGGGTTCGTCATAAAAAGTATCCAAGCCGTAACCGCCGAGACGGCGGGATTCCAACGCTTGACGCAATGCGTTGCGCTCGACCAGGTTGGGCTGGGAAACGTTGATGAGCAACGCGCCTGGCTTGATGACCGACAATTCTCGCTCAGCGATGAAGTTGACCGTTGCCGGGCTGCGTGGCAGGTGCAAGCTGACGACCTCGGAGCTGGCGAGCAATTCATCCAGCGACAGAAAAGTCGCTCGGTACTGCCGTTCAACTTCGGCCGGCAAGCGGCTACGCTGCGTGTAGACAATCGGCATGCCGAGCGCACTGGCGCGCAAGGCCAGCTCGCGGCCGATCTCGCCAAGTCCAATGATGCCCAATTGCTTTTGAAAGAGCGTGATCATGCCTGGGATGCGCGCCCAGTTGCCGTTGGGCGTGTGGGCGCGATTGTAAGTTGTCGGCTGGTAGCCGGCGGCCTTGAGCTGTTCGACGCTGATGAGATTGGCGTTCCGCGTCACCTGGCGGGCGAGCGCGAGCATGAGCATCAAGCCCTGCTCGGCGGTGGAGATATTCGCCCGGCGCCTAATCGTTAAGATCTGCGCTCCGGCGTTGTCGCATGCGGCGTGATCGATGTTGCGCGTGGTGAAGCCGTATTTCTGCACGAATTTCAGCGAGCCGCCAGCGGCGGTGAGTTCTTTTGCACCGAAGGTTAGTTCTTCGACGACTGCGACGGTGGCGCCGGGGAGATGCGCGCATAAATCCGCTTGATCGTCGACCAGGCGGACGTCGGAGGGAAACAGGTTATACGCCCGGGCGCGAATTCGTTCGCACCAGCCGCGAAAGTCGGCGAGATCGTGCAAGCAAAAATGCGCGAAGGCTTCGAAACGTTCACGCGGCGCCGATGGGTCGAGCACGACCTGGATTAACCGCAGGAAGGTGTCGTTTTCAACGACGAATTTTAGCTTTGGCGATGGCGTCATAGTTGCGGTTTATTTGGTTCAAGGTTCAAGAGTTCAATCGGATCTCCGATCTTGAACCGGTAACTTTGAACAAGTTTTTAGGGCTCCGGATCAACTCGCAGCGCTTTTAAGAATCTCGTCAGCATATTGTAAGCACCGATCAGCATGGTCAGCTCGACGGTCTGACGTTCCGAGAAATGCTTTCTTACTTCGGCGACCACGGAGTCGGGGACGTCAATTGCCCGCGTCATGGCATCGGTGTAGGCCAGCAGCGCGCGCTGTGGCGCGCTGAATAACCTCGATGGCTGCCAATCGGCGAGGGCGGCGACTTGTTCGGGAGTGAGTCCTTCCTTTAAGGCATAGGCGGGTCCGTGCGCTTGCTGGACATATTCCACATCATTCAAAATCGCCACGCGGATGACCGCAAGCTCGCGGCTCTGGCCGTCGATCTCGGTACCGTAGCGCACAGCTTGATTCAAATCGAACCAAGCGTTGGCCAGCGCCGGGCTGTGCAGCATCAGGCGATAAATGTTGATCAGCCGGCCACCGCGGGCGCCTTTGATCTTGGCGATTGCCTCGGCGAGCTCGGGATGATCCTTTTCTTCGATCAACGGTATCCGTGCCATTTTCACCTCTTTCACTTTCCGGTTCTCAAACCGCACTCCGTTTTTGCAGACGCAGCGAAAAACCCGGACGTTGAATGAACACGCTGCCACGGTCTGTTTGTTTGGACAGCTCGGTCACGAGATTAAGCAGCGGGTTGCCATTGGCCGTGTAACTGCGCGCCGGCCCGGCGGCGTGCATCTTGTCGACGTCTTCTTTGCTCGAGAAGAAGCGCAGCAGAATCACTTCATCACCAGCGCCGTCGCTGCCGTATTTCTTGCGCAAGCCTTGGAGCGACTCGGTCGGATGGGGCCGCTCGGCGATCTCTTTAGCGCGCGGGCGATTCAAGATTTTGTCTTTGACGTTGGCGTCCATAAACACCGCGCCTTCTTTGCCCCAAATGCCCATGGCGTACTCGATGGACTGGTCGGTGACCTGTTTGTAGCGTTCGCCGACGATGACGTTGATCGCCGCCTGGCTGCCGACGAACTGCGACAGCGGCGTAACCATGATCGGATAGCCGAAGTCGGCGCGCACTTGCGCGGCTTCTTCCAATGTTTGATCCATCTTATGTTCCATGCCGACCCGGCCGAGTTGATAGCGCAGATTGGAAATCATGCCGCCGGGAATTTGATGGACGTACTGGGCGTAGTCGTATTCCGGCGTCTTGCCGATGGGCAGGTTTGCTTGCTTGGCACAGGCGCTGAGAAATTTTGACGCTTGGCGCAGCGGCTCTTCGTTGACCAGGGTTTGGTAGCCCAATGCGCGCGCGTTCATGGCGACGTTAAAAATCGACGGATTTCCTGAGCCGTCGGCAAGCGGCGGGATCGCCGCATTGATGTGGTTCATGCCGGCTTTGATCGCTTCCAAGCAGCAGAGCGTCCCGAGCCCGGTGGTGCAATGGGTATGGAGTTCAATCGTCGTGGTGCCTGCGGCTTTGAGTACCGCGGGAACCACGGTCTTGGTGCGTTCGGGAGTCAAGATACCGCCCGGGTCTTTGAAAATGACGCGGTAGATGCCGAGAGCGATCGCCTCGCGGACTTTCGCAGCGTAGTACTCGTCGGTATGGCGCGGCGATACCGTGTAGATCAGATTGATAATCGGTTTCAGCCCCGCGTTCTTGGCTTGCTTGACGCGCCACGCCCAATCCTTGGCATCGTTCCACGAGTCCGAGATGCGCACTTCGCTGACGCCGACGTTGGCCATGCAAGTATCGAAAAGCTGGTGCAGCGCGTCGGGATAAATGGCAAAACCGCTGCGCGTACCGTGCACCAGACGCAGGGGGGTTCGTTTGAATTTCGGGATAATCAACCGGTAGCGCTCCCAAGGGTCTTCGCGCAGCTCTTTGACGCATTTCGGCAATTCGATGGGACCGCCAAGCTCGATGGCTTCGAAGCCGGCTTCGTCTAGTTGTGTGCAAATCGGCGCGATCATCCCGGTGCGCATATTGTAGGCCCACAGACTCTGCGCGCCGTCCCGGATGGTGGTGTCTTGGAAATAAACTTCGGTCATGGATTTGCAAACTCCGACTCTTTCGGACCCTCATCCTTGCCCTCTCCCGCGAGCGGGCGAGGGGGGAGTCCGAGTCGTAAGATTTATTTGAACTTGGGGAAGACTTCTTTCGACATCAGCTCCAAAGTTCGGCGTACCTCGCTCATCGGCACGCCGCCGAAGTTGACCATGCCGATGACGTGGGTGACACCGATTTTTTCGTACTCGCGAAGAATTGCAACCGCGTCTTCGGGAGAAGTGAAAAGCGCCAAGCGTTCTTGTTTGATATTATCGAGCTGGGGAATCTTCGAGCCGGGGCGGCGATGGGTTTTGTGAAATGAGATGTTGCGTTCGAAGTAGGGCCGCGCGCTGTCGACGGCAGCCCGTTCGTTTTGATGTAGATAGACGTGCATCGCGACCATGATTTCCGGTGCCGTTTTGTGACCGGCGTTGCGGTAGGCGTCGAGGTAAAGATCGTTCTTGGCTTTCACGTCGGTAAGGTTATTCGAACGCGCGAACGGAATGCCCATCATGGGCAAACCCATCTGGCCGGCTTTGATCAATGTCTCGTCGCTTGAGGCGGCGAGCCAGGTCGGCAGCGGTTTTTGCACGGGTTGCATGTAGAGTGAAATGTTTTCGAATTGGTAGTGCTTGCCATGGTGTGAAAACTTTTCTGGCGACCAGGCTTTGAAAATGACCTCGGTGGCTTCCCAAAATTTTTCTTTAGCTTCCTCCATCGTCATGCCAAATTGCTCGAACTCCACTGGCGAAAAGCCGCTGCCGAGGGCAAAGTCGAGCCGCCCGCCGCAAAGATTGTCGGCCAACGCGTACTCTTCGGCCACGATCAATGGATTGTGAAACGACGGCACCGCCACCGCCGGCCCTAGACGAATGCGCTTCGTGCGTTGACCGAGGGCGGCGATGATCATCGGCGGCGACACGCAGGTGCCGTACCAGTAAAGATGATGCTCGCCGAGCCAGAAGGAGTCGAAGCCCAATTCTTCGGCCCACTCGGCCATGGTCAAAACTTCTTCGTAGTATTTCTGATTCGAGCGGCCGATCTCGGGGTGATTATCACCAAAAACAAAAATGCCGAATTTCACGGTTGCAGTTCTCCCAATAGATTCCATCTCACCCCGCCTCTTGAGGCGGGCACAATTAAATGGGGTTACCAAAGGGGGCAAGCATCCCCTTTGGTCGCGAGCGGGGTTCAAACCCCGCTCGCGATTCAACTCGATTCCGGTTAGCTCGCCGATTTCAGCGTCGTCCGTAAAGTTTATCGACGAAGCCGCTTTTTTTCATTTCGTCGACGAAGCGCAGTTCAACGAAGTCTTCGGCTTTGAATTTAGCCGCGCGCGGGTCGGTGAGGGCTTGCACTTCCAGCGTTTGCTTTAATCCCTCAAGCGTCGGATAGGTATCTTCGACGAGCAACTCGGAGTTGGCCGCGTAGGCACCTTCGAGGATCTCTCTGGGCAAGCCGCGGGTATACTTTTGCATGATCTTGATCGAGTCCTCCTTGCGCGTTTTGAAGAAGTGGATGGACTCCGCCATGGACCAGACCACCCGGCGCACTTCGTCGGGATTCTCCCTGATTTTTCTGCGCGTCGTCACGCTGCAGTTGAACTGAAACGGGACGTTGAGTTTGGCCATGTCGATGATCACTCTTAGCCCGAGCTTTTCGCCGTACAGTTTCTCGCCATCGGTGACGACCGTAAAGTCGGTTTGCCCGTTGGTGACGGCGGCGAGCCGCGCCGGGGCGCCGCCGACCGTGATCGCCTTGATGTCTTTGTACGGAATGCCGGCCTTTATCAACGCGAGGCGCATGGCGAAATCGGCCGAGGTGCCCGGAATATGCACAGCGGCAGCGCGGCCTTTGAGCGCTTCGGGCGACTTGATATTGGGGTTGCCAATGATGAAGTAGGGCAGAGTATTCATCTGGCTTTGAATAATCGCGATGTCGCCACCGGCGAGCTTGGCGTTGATCGCCGCTGGTCCGACGGCGCCACTGTAGCCGAGATCGCCGGCGATCAGGCTTTGAATGCCGCGCACGCTGCCGTTGATGAAAATTGTGTCAAGATCCAAACCATGCTTTTTGAAAATGCCTGCCTCTTTTGCCAGCCAGAAGATCACCGAAGAATTGGTCGAGTCGGAGATGTAAGCGATGTAGCTTTTCGCCTGCGCCGGGGGGGCCGAAGGCAAGGAGCAAGCCAACCACGTTAATAGCACAAGCATAAATGAACGAGTCTGCATCGTGGTATCCTCCATGGGTTCCAATTCGCTGATGCGAACCCAATCATGCTTAACCCATCTCTCGCACCGCAACAAGTCGCGGCAAAACTCATTTTAGCTTCGCCCGAAATTTCCATATCATGATGAATCCGGTGGCGCACAGCATTCCGGCGATGGTGTACATCCAGCGGTAGCCGGCTAGGTCGATGATCAAGCCGTCGATAAACGCGCCGATGCCGTTGCTCAGGGGAAATGCGGTCGAAAAACTCGCCATGGCGCGGCCGCGCCGTTCGCTGGGCGCTTGCTCGATGGCGAGCGCCATGATGCGCGCGCCGCCGATCGCCGCGCCCATGAACCACAGGGCGCCGCACAATATGAGACCGCCGAGATTGCTGGCCAGTGGCATGATCAATAGCGCGGTGGTTTCCAGGCCGAAGGCGATCAGCAGCGAACGTCCGACGCCGAGTTTGTCGGAAAAGCGGCCCAGGAGCGGGCGGCCGAGAGCGCTGGTTACACCGACGGCGACGTAATACCAGGCGAAGTGGCGGACGCCGAGATCGCGCGCGTAGAGCACGACGAAGCTAGAGAAACAGGGCAGCGACAAATTCAAAGTGAAGATGAGCAGCGCCGCGCCGAGAATGTGGCGATCGACGACATTGAAGATTTCGCGCCACCAAGGTTCCGCCGCGCCAAGCTTTATGGCTTGAGTTCGCTGTGGCGTCGCGCGCGACATGACCCACGCCGCGCTGGCACCGCAGAGGACCAAGACCACGGCAAAAAAGAACGCGGCGTAAAAGCCGCCGAGTGACGCGTCGAGAATCCAAAGTGAGACGGCTGGAAAAATAATTGTCGCGCTGGATTGGACACCGCCGAAATAGCCCGAGGCTTCGCCGCGCCGCGCCGGCGGCGCGGCGGTCGCCAGCAGTGTATAGCCTGCGGCCGCCATGCTGGACCAACCGATGCCGCGTAGCGCATTGGAGACTATTACCGCGAAGCTGAAAGGCAGAAAGCAAAAAAAGATGCTCAGTGCTTGAACGACCATGCCAAGGATCATCATGCCGCAATCGCTCCAGCGGTCGACCCAGTAACCGATAATCGGGCGCGAGATCACGCTGGTGATGCCGAACGCAGCGATAACCAGACCGACAATGAAAGGCGAACCGCCCACATGCGTGATGTAGAGCGGCAGTGCCGGTTGCAAGGCGAAGTGCTGCGCGTAACCGAGAAACTCAGCCAAACAGAGCAGAGCGAAGGCGCGCGTCCAGATGGAGTCGGCGGTTGGGGCAGAGGGCATCGTTGTTGTCTAGCACGCTGCTGGAAGAAACTCATGCGGTGAGGGGCGGCTGGGTTGGAGTGATGGTAGGTCGAGGATGGAGGATCGAGGAATTGACGATCGCGTGGGCGAATCATCTCGCGGAGTCGTGAGTCACGGTTCAAATAATTATTTGGAAATCTGTCAGCTCATTGGCGATTGTACTTTCGACGCGTTGGCTTGGGCGAAGACTAAACCGGCGGCCTGCACTATGGCTAGGATGAGAAACATGCCGACGTAGCCGGCGATATCGATGGCGGCGCCGGTGAGGAGGGAGCCGATGCCGTAGCTTAACGGATAAGCGACTGAGAATGTCGCCATCTGTTTGCCGCGCCGCTTGGGATCAGCGCGTTCGACGGCGAGCGCCAAGGTGGTCGAGCTGCCGATGGCGTTGCCGAGCATATAGAGCGCGCCACAGAATATGACACCGATCAAGTTCGACATCACGGTGAACAGCAGCAATCCGATGACTTGCAAAGAAAAACCAGCGGCGACCGAACGGGCGCGGCCGATTTTATCGGATAAGCGGCCGAGCATGGGGCGGCCGAGCATGCTGGTGGCGCCGATGGCAACGAAGTAGGGGGAGAAATTGACGATGCCCAGCTCGTGCGCGTAGAGAATGATGAAATTGGTTATCGCCGGCAGCGAGAAATTGAGCCAGAGCAGCAAGACTGACGGCAGCAAAATTTCCGGTTCGACAAAATGGAAGACTTCGCGCCACCAGTGGGTGGTTTCACCGGCTGGTTGGGTTCGCCGCGGACGGGTTACCGAGGACGCCATCATGAAACCGGTAAGCGCGCCCATGATCGAGAACAACGCGGTGACGACAAAGACAACGCCGTAACCGCCGAAGGAGGCGTAAAGGAGCCAAAGCGCGATCGGTGGAAAGAATATCTGCGCCGAGCTCTGCACGCCGCTGTAAAGTCCAGACGCCGCGCCGCGCTTTGATTCCGGCGCGATCAGCGCCAGCAGCGAATAGCCGCCGGTATTCAGACCAGCCCAGCCGATGCCGCGCAAGCCATTGGCCAGCGCCGTGACTGGGATGAACGGAATGAAGCAAAGAAAAACACTCGCCGCTTGAAACAGCAGGCCGGCGATCATCACGCCGGCTTCGCTCCAGCGATCGGCCCAGTGGCCGACCACGGGCCGGACGATGACACTGGTGACGGCGAAACAGGCCAGCACGATGCCGACGACGGACGGCGAGCCGCCGAGTTCGGTTAAGTAAAGCGGCAGCACCGGCGCGAGCATGAAATGCTGCGCGTAGCCGAGCAACTGCGCGGCGCAAAGCAGCATGAACGTTTTGGTCCAGATGGTGTCGGTCATAACAAAGGATTTTCGTTCAAGAGTTCAGTTTCAAGCGTTCCAGGTCAGAACATTCAGAGCGCATTTGAGTCCCTTGAACCTTGAACGGCCCAGCGGCCTATTTCAGCCGCGCGCGATTGACGGTGGTGATCAAGAGCCCACCCGCGGCTATGGCCGCGCCGATCGTGTACATCCAGAAAAAGCCGAACCATTGAACCAAACTGCCGCAGAGGAGCGCGCCGACGCCGTTGCTTAGAGGCAAGGCGATCGAAAACGTCGCCATCGCTCGGCCGCGGCGTTCGGGTTTGGCTTGTTCCATGGCGATTGCCAGGGTCGTCGAGCTGCTCATCGCCAATCCTACCATGTAGAGCACGCCTGAAATCATCAAGGCGATTAGATTGGAAGCGTACGCCAGCATGAGCAAGGCGATCGCTTGCAGGACGAAGCAGGCGAGCAGCGCGCGGCGCCGGCCGATGTTGTCCGAGACCTTGCCGAGCAGCGGGCGAGCGAGAATGCTGGTGGCGCCGCTGACCACATAGAACCAGCCGATGTTGTCGACACCGATCTCGCGCGCATAGAGCACCAGGAAACTCGCCACCGCGGGGAATGTCACATGGGAGAAAAACGATAATACTGAGGCGAGAATAATTTCGCGGTCCAAGACATTGAGAATCTCGCGCCACCATGGCGCTGAGCCGGCGGCCTCGGGATGGCGCACTTTTCTGGGCGCGTAGCGCGCGAGCAGCGCGCTCATGCATGCGCCGATGGCTGCCAGTGCGATGGCGACAGCGTATACGACATTGAAACCGCCAAACGGCTTCTCGATCAGCCACAGCGCCACCGCCGGGAGCAAGATCGTGCCGCTCGCCTGGACGCCGCTGTAATATCCGGAAGCTTCGCCGCGCCGCGCCGGCGGCGCGCTCAATGCCAGCATCGAATAACCCGCCGCGCTCATCGCCGCCCAACCGAGACCGCGCAGCGCGTTGGCGAACATGGTGGCTTCGGCGATCGGGATGAAACAGAAAAACACCGCGGCAGATAACAAGGACAGTCCGCAAATCGACACGCCCGGTTCAGACCAGCGGTCGGCCCAAGCGCCGATCAGCGGACGAAACACGACGCTGGTGACGGCGAAGCAGGCGAGCACGAGCCCGACTTGGAACGGCGAGCCGCCGAGGGAAGTGATGTAGAGCGGAAAGGTCGGCTGCAGCAGCGCATGCTGCGACGAGCCGAAAAATTGCGCGCAACAAAGCAGGATAAACGAGCGAGTCCAGAGAGATTGAGTTTGGGTTGCGGTCATAGTGCGCGAATGTAGATGAAGATTTCACCACGAAGAGCACGAAGGTTTGGGATGACTAAGACTCCGAACTTCGTGCTCCCTTCGGCTTTCCTCAGGGCATGCTTCGTGTCCTTCGTGGTGAAAAAGTTTTCTCATCGTCGTCATTTTAGGCTCGACCAGTTTTTGAGCGTGACGATCAAGCCGGGGATGTTGAGGGCGGCGGCGAAGAGGAACATCCAGAAATAGCCGGCGAGTTGAATGGCGCCGCCTGTGAGCAACGAACCGACGCCGGCGCTGAGCGGGTACGCCATGGAATAGGTCGCGATCACTTGGCCGCGTCGTTCGGGATTGGCGTGCTCCAGGGCGAGCGCCAGGGTCGCGGCGGTGCCGATGGCGGAACCGGTCATGTAGAGCACGCCAGAGAGCAGCATGCCTGATAACGTCGTGGCATTCACGACAACGCATAGCGCCAGCGCTTCGAGCAAGAAGCCGACGGCGATCGCCGCGCCACGGCCAATTTTATCCGAGGCCCAGCCGAGCAATGGACGCGCGATCAGGCTCGTGGCGCCACTGACGACGTAGTACCAGCCGAAGTTTTCGATGCCGATCTGACGCGCATAAAGGACGAGAAAACCGGCCACTGCCGGAAGGGAGATGTGCAAAGCGAAGAGAAGTCCCGAAGCGAGTAAGATGTCCCTTTCCGGCAGAGTGAAAATGTCGCGCCACCAAGGACCGGCCGCGGCACGATGGCGAATCCTTGCGCCGCTGGTATTGCCACCCTTGAGCCCGAGACCGATGCCGGCGCCGACGAGCGCGATCATCATCGAAACCGCGAACACGACATGATAGCCGCCGAAGGGCGCGTCGATTAGCCAAAGCGCGAGGGCGGGCAGTATGATCGTCGCGCTGCCTTGCGCGCCGCTATAATAACCCGAGGCTTCGCCGCGGCGCGCTGCGGGGGCGCATTGCGCGAGCAACGCGTAGCCGCCGGAGTTGACGCTCGCCCAACCGACGCCGCGGCAGCTATTGGCGATCATCATCGTGCCGACCACGGGCACGAAGCAGAGGAAGACGCTTGTTGCTTGAATCAACAACCCCGAGATCATCACTCCAGCTTCGCTCCATCGGTCGGACCAGTAACCGACCAGCGGCCGCAGCACCATGCTGGTGGCGGCGAAGGATGCCATCACCAGGCCGACGACGAACGGCGACGCGCCGAGATGTGTGACATAGATCGGAATCGTCGGCTGCAAGACGAAATGTTGCGCGTAACCGAGAAACTGCACGACGCAAAGCAACACGAAGGCGCGCGTCCAGAGAGGTTCAGATTGAGTCGCAGTCATCGAAGTTGCGGTGCCGAAGAAAATCCCAAGTGTTCTTATACAAGCTTCGCCGCGATGTCGCTAGGCTCGGTGGCCGGGGACAGTTTGAGGATCGAAGATCGAGGATGGATGATCGAGAGATGAGAATGGAGCGTTGAGAATTCCGAATGGTTAGACGCGATGCGCGTCGCCTCTAGCGAGCCGGCAGGTAGGAGAAATCGAAGACTTGATTCGCCGGAATTTCTTTGGCGATGTTTTCGGTTTGGCGGGCGTCTCGGATAGTGTCGGCAATTAGATTGGCGTCGACTCTGCCGTCGGCGGTTTCGACTTGCTTGTGTTGATCGTAGATTTTACCGAGCAGCTCTTCGTCATCGATGCGGAGCGCGCGCTTGAGCGTCGGTAGTATCCTTGCTTTGTTCTCTTTGGCGAATGCGCGGGCGCGCGTTAGAGCGCGCGTCAGGCGCCGGACCTGTTCAGGCGACCGTTCCAAGGTCTCTCCTAAAGTCGCCACGCCCGTGCTCGGTAGGCGTACGAAATTTCCCGAGAAGCCCAAGTTATTGAGTCCTTCGCGATAGGCGAGAAAGTTAAACGGCGGATTGAGCATGGCCGCGGCGATGCGGCCGGTTTTGAGCGCGGAAATCATCGCGCTTTGCCCCGGAATCGTGACGATGGTGACTTGGCTGGGATCGATTTTTGATTGCGCGAGGATGCGCCGCATGATGATGTCCTGTAATCCGCCGCGCGACGAGATCGCCAGTACTTTTCCCTTCAGGTCCGCAATCGCTGCGATGCCGGGCGCTCCGACAAGATCCTGCAACGGCCGGTCGACAAAAAGCATGACCGTGCGCACATTGATGCCGCGGATGGCGGCGGCGACCGCCGAGCCGATCGTCGCCGCGTATTGGATATCGCCGGCGAGTAGCACTTTGATGTTGAGCGAGGCGGGCATGACGACCATCTCGGCGCTTAGCCCTTCCTGTTGGAAGAAACCATGTTCTTTGGCGACGAAAAACGGCATCGCCGTAATGGTCACCGATGGCAGGCCGATCTTGATGTTTTCGGCGTGGGCCGCTGATCGGACCGATCCGACGGATCCGACTGATAGGGCAAATAGAAGCAGAAGTTTCAGCACCATCGTTTCCTCGTTTCAGTCCAGCGGATAAAGCTTGCGCGCGTTGTCGTTCAAGATTTTTCGTTTGGTCGCGGCGCTCAGTTTTGGGTGATTGACGATGGGCTCGGAGGCACCGGGCCAGCGGCTGTCGAAGTGGCTGTAATCGGAGGCGAAGACCAGCCAATCGTCGCCGAAAATCTCGACGACGTGAGCGAGTTCGCTTTCATCGGCCTCGAAGGAAAAATAGAGTTGGCCGCGTTCCAGCAACTTGCTCGGCTTTGATTTCAAATCGGGAGTTTGCACGCCCAAAACTTCGTAGTGTTCATCCATGCGGTGAAACCAGTAGGGCAGCCAGCCGCAACCCGATTCCAAAAACACGAAGCGCAGTTTGGCAAAGCGGTCGAGCACGCCTTCGCCGAGGATGACCGACAGCGCAATCATCTGCTCAAAGGGATGGCCGAACAAGTGCGAATAGAAAAACTTGTCGACGCGCTCGGTGCCGGTGGCGTCGGAGCCGTAACGGCCGAGAAACATGTGGACGCAAATGGGGACATTCAACTTCTCCGCTTCGGCGTAAAGCGGAAAGTAACAGGGATCGCCGAGATGACGCCCTTTCACGTTGGGGAATATCGACGCTCCGACCATGCCGAGTTCTTTGACGCTGCGGCGCAATTCCATCACGCTTGCGTCGATATCCTGCTGCGCTAGCGCGGCGGTGCCTTTGATTCGTTTTGGGTCTTCGGCGCAATACTCGGCCAACCAAGTGTTACGCGCGCTGGCAAGAGCGGCGGCAAGGCCGGCGTCGTCTAACGCGGGCAAAGTTCCCGCCAAGCCGGCGCCGAACAGCACGGCGACGTCGATCTTTTCGCTGTCCATGTCGACCAAGCGCGCTTTTGGATCGGTCATGCCAGGACGGCGCGGGTGCGGACGGCTGTACGGGCCGCCGACGCCGATGCCGAGTCCGTTCGGCCGCGGCCAGGCTTTTCCCTCGATGATCGTTCGCAACTGGCCGTTACCGCTGTCGCGCCGCTCCGGCGCTTTGCTCTTGTACTTGTCGGGCAAGCGCACTTTCCAGTCGATGTGATTTTCTTCCAAGTGGCCGTCGGCGTCGATGGTGCCGAATAAGCTTGGCATGGTGTCCTCGCTTCGCTCCGAATAGCAAATTACCGATTACAAATTCCAGATTCCAAAAAACTTCAAACGGCCAGCCCAGATTATTGTGCAGCGAGAGGGCGATCGGGGCGCAACCCTTCCAGAGCGAAGGCAATGCGACTGTGCCTTGAAGCTGCAAGCGCAACGAGTTGCCGATGAAATCAGCTGCGCAAAGGTCAAGCATCGTACGAGCGTGAGCCTGACGATGAAACGTTTTGCTCTGGTGCCTTCACTCCTCCAGGGTCACGCCCCGATCGACAGTCTGTGCGGCGTTTACCTGGTAGCGTACATAATTCTCCCTAGCTGTCGAGCAGGCCTGGGAAAAATACTTCTTCGATCTTCGCCAGGCGCTGCGTCAAGCCTTCTTCGTAGGAGTGGCGAAAGAGCGTTTCCAGCATCTGGCGATTGTTTTTGATGCCGAAGGGGAATGGATCGTTGCCGACCATTTTCTCTTGGCTCGCACGATCGCTATGGTCGAAATAGAGGTAAGCCGGGCTGGAAAAATTGTCGCGCTCGTAGGCGATCCGTTTACTCTCGCTGAAGAGCCGCACGATTTCGCCCGGAAGCCAGCCATTTTGTTGCAGCACCCGGCGCTGGGCGACGATGACGTGGTTGGCCGGCACGATGCCGGTTTTTTTGTGGAAGGCTTCGACTATCGAAAGACCGCCGTCGGCAAACATTTTGCGCAGGCGAGGATTGCCGTCCAGCGGCGTGCCGCCGTAGCGATCGATGTTCAAGGTCATCAGCTTCGGGTCATGGCGCGGCGCGAAGCCGTAGGCGGCATCGATCTCGCCTTTGTCGAGCATGATGTCGAATGTTTGCGTCGCCGTGAGCCAAGTCGTGGAAACACCGGCGGGCGGCTTGCTGTCCATACCGAGCAGGCCGCCGTGGCTCAGCTCTTGAACCCGGCCGATGTACCAGGAAATTTCATTCGGCCGGATGGCGCAGAGCTCTCTGAGAATGACTCTGAACCACAAGCCTGCGGTCATGACGTAGTCGGGGATGCCGACGCGCTTGCCTTTGAGATCGCAGAGCGACTGAATGCCGGCGCCGCTGTTGACGAACAGAGTCATCCAGACAAACGCTTTCGCGGGAAAGATCGGTAACGCTTGCCATTGCCAGCGGTCGCCCTTGGCCTGTTCCCGAGTGATGAGAAATTCAGAGAGCGACATTTCGAAGACATCGAACTCATCGTTTTTCAAATTTTTAAAAAATAGCTCCGGCGGCGTGGTGACGTGGATATTTAGATTCAGCTTATCCGACTCGACGCTGCCGTCGATGAGTGGTTCGAAGCGGGGATTTTTGGTTAGTCCGACTTTTAGGTTGAGCATGGGTGGTCCACTCGATTCTAAGTTTTATCTTTCATACGCCGAGGCACGCAGGAAGGTCAAACTGGGTGGCGCAGCCGAGACTCAAAAAAAGTTTCGGAATTGGAGATTTAACCGCAAAGAGCTCAAAGTACGCAAAAAAAGGAAACCGGAATGTCTCCCGCAAAGGCGCAAAGACGCGAAGTTCAGAATATAATTTTTTCTTACCTTTGCGTCTTAGCGCTCCTTCGACTTGGCTCAGGACATGCTTTGCGGGAGGAATATCCGAATCCAAATGTTGCGCGGTAGCGGTCTAAGCCGGATTGCGCACGACGAAATGTTGCTCGGGCACGGGATAACCGGCGGCGCCGCAGGTCTCACGGATGACCTTGTTGGTATCGAAATAGACTTGCCAGTAGTGATCGGTGTGGCAGTAGGGACGCACGGCGAGCACCGGTCCATTGAAATTGAATTCGAGAACTTCAACATCCGGCGCCGGATCGGTTTTGACGTTGGCGACCTTGCTCACCTTCTCTTTGAGCAACTTGATCGCTTCATTGTGATCGACCGAATGGGCGAGCTGGGCCTTCAGATCAACGCGGCGGAATGGATTCGTCGAGAAGTTCTGGATCGTGTCGGAGAAGATCTTGTTGTTACCAAGCATGGTCAGCACGTTATCCGGCGTGACGACCGCCGTGACGAAGAGGCCGATTTCTTTCACCGTTCCAGTGACACCGGCGGCGGTGACGAAATCACCGACTTTGAAGGGCCGGAGCACGATCATGAAAGCGCCAGCGGCGAAATTCGCGAGCAGGCCGCTCCAGGCCATGCCGATGGCGATACCGGCGGCGGCGAAGATCGCGGCAAAACTCGTCGTCTCGACGCCGAAATAGCCGAGGATCGCGACGACCAAAACGATATTGAGGGTTACCGAGATGACCGTGCCAATGTAGCGGAGCAGGGTCGGATCGACTTTCTGTTTCTCCAAAGCCGACGACACCAAACGAATGGCGAAACTGATGAGCCATCGTCCGACCAAGTAAAAGATGATTGCGCCGACGACTCTGAAGCCGACTTGAATACCGACATCGACAATCGTTTGCATGGTTTTTCCTACGTCCATGATTCCATCCTCCTTAGCTTGTCATGAATTGTATCCTGGATTAGACCCTCAATCGCTTAGGCTGTTCAGAAGAACCTTCATAGGCTACGGGACGCGCACTTGTCAATGAAAAGTTGGCGGTCGCCGCGTGAATTTGCGAAGCCATCGCTTTGACTTTCCCGCTGACGATTCATTGGACATTAGTCCATGCATCAGATATGAGAGAAAAGTTCCCGATCTAGGCAATGCGGAGGTTTGCTCATGAAAATCTGTCACTACAATAATAATCAAGCGGGCGTGGTCGTGGGCGAGAAGGTGATCAACTTCGGCGATGCGCTGATCAAGGCTGGTCTGGCGCGTCAAGGCTATACCATGCTCGAAATCATCGACGCGCTGGCGAATAATCCGGCGGCGATGCAGATCGCGCGCGATGCCGCCAATGGTTCGGGCGGTGTGGATTTAAGTTCGGTCAAATTGCTCGCGCCGATCCAAAATCCCGGCACGCTTTGGGCCGCGGCGGCCAATTATGGCGCGCATCGCGCCGAGATGGTCGACCGCATGGGCAGCGCCAACAAACAGATCATCAACAAGGATGACTTGATGGCGGAGTTTTTCATCAAAACCACTTCGTCGATCATCGGTCCCGGCGACACGATTATCCTGCCGAAAATGTCCAAGTTGGTCGACTTCGAGTGTGAGCTGTGCGCCGTGATCGGCAAGAAGGCGCGCAAGGTCACCGAAGCGCAGTCCCTCGAACATGTCTTCGGTTACCTGATCTGCTGGGACATCAGCCAGCGCGATCCCTGGGGCAAGGGCATGCACAACACGCGCAACATGCGCAAAGGATTCGACACCTTTACCGCTTTGGGCCCGTGGATCGTGACGCGCGACGAAATCGAGGAGCCGCAGAATTTATCGATTACCGTATTGCAGAACGGCAAGGAAGCGATGATCGCGCACACCAGCGACATGATCTGCGGCCTGCGCGAGCATATTCGCTTTCTCAGCAACTGCTTGACGCTGCGCACGGGCGATCTGATCACCACCGGCACGCCGGCCGGCGTGAGCAAGTTGAGCGACGGTGACCGGTTGTACGGCACGATTGAAAAAATTGGCAGCATGGAATTATTTGTAAAGGATGAAAAGTAATCATTCTGTCTGGTGAGTGATGCGCCCACAACGAGACCGCGCGCGTCCAACCGTACCCTCACCCTCTCTTCTCCCGGTGGGAGACGGTAAGTTTTCGGAGTGAGTTCGAGAAAAGAACTTTTAATTTTTTTATGAAAGATTCAGGATCATGGTTCTTCCGAGCTTACTGTGAAGATGTTTTCACCACGAAGGACATGGTTCGACTACGCTCACCACTGGCTACGAGCACGAAGTTCGGAGATTTAATTATCCGAACCCTTCGTGTCCGGACCCTGTCCTGAGCGCGGTCGAAGGGTGCACTTCGTGGTGAAGAAAACAACCTGAACGTGACACATTAGCCACATAAAAGCCTGAGGAACCAGATTCATAAGGAGCCACTTCCATGCCAGCAGCGCCGAAAGCCAATCCACCGATACGAACCTTACTGGGACCAGGGCCGAGCCCGGTCAGCCCGCGTGTGCTCGCGGCTCTATCGCTTCCCGTCGTCGGTCATCTCGATCCCAAGTTTCTGGATATCATGGATCAGAGCATGGCCATGCTGCGCGAACTATTTCAAACCAAGAACCGCCTGGCTTTGCCGATGTCGGGCACTGGCAGCGCGGGTATGGAAACTTGCTTTGTCAACTTGCTCGAGCGCGGCGACACCGCGCTGATCGGCGTCAATGGCGTCTTCGGCACGCGCATGGTCGACGTGGCGCAGCGCTGCGGCGCGACAGTCGACACGGTCGATGCCGAATGGGGCACCGCGCTCGACGCGCAAAAATTCAAAGACGCGCTGGCAAAGAAGAAGTATAAATTGGTCGCGGTGGTCCACGCCGAGACTTCGACCGGCGTACTGCAGCCGCTCGACGACATCGCCAAGCTGGTGCACGAGAACGGTGCGCTATTGTTGGTCGATGCCGTCACTTCCCTCGGCGGCGCGCCGGTGCGGGTCGACGAGTTGGGCATCGACGCCTGTTACAGCGGCACGCAGAAGTGTTTGGGCTGCCCGCCAGGCCTGTCGCCGGTGACGTTTAACGAGCGCGCCGTCGAAGTGGTTCGCAACCGAAAGACCAAAGTGCAGAGCTGGTACCTCGATCTGTCGATGATCGAAAAATACTGGGGCAGCGAGCGGGTCTATCATCACACCGCGCCGATCTCGATGAATTATGCCTTGCACGAAGCGCTGCGCATCGTGCTCGAAGAAGGATTGGACAAGGCTTGGCAGCGGCACCAGCAAACTCACGATCTGTTCATCCGCGAGATGCGCAAGCTGGAGATTGAACCGGCGGTGGCGCAGTCCATTCGCGCGCCGATGATCAACGCGATCAAGATTCCTGACGGCGTGGACGACGCCAAGGTGCGCACTCTGCTGTACGACGACTTCAACATTGAAATCGGCGCCGGCTTGGGCCCGCTCAAGGGAAAGATCTGGCGTGTCGGCTTGATGGGTCACGGCTCGCGGGCGGAGAACGTCGAGATTCTTTCGAAGGCATTGACGAAGCTTATCTAAGTCACAGAACCGCGAAACATTAATTTCGAGGATAGAGGATGGAGGTCAAAGATGGCGATTTTCCATCTTCCATCCTCGACCCATCCGTTAAGCATCTAACCTCGCCATCCGCTCGCCATTTCGCGACTGCCGCGCTGCTTGGTGTAATCTCCGAGTGCTTTTAAGACAGTAGCCTTGACCAAACTCGCCCCACGGAAGCCGGAAGGTCCTAATTATTCGTGTGCCACGTCCACCGGCTTGACGAACTCTTTGCGGACGAATCCAATCGGTCCATCGGCGGCGGCGCGGACTTCGAGCCAGTCGCCGGCTTTATTCAGCACGGTTACTTTTGTGCCGGCGGCGATAGTCGTTAGCGAGGCAGATGAGAAATCGGCTTTCTTGCGTAGCGAAGTTGAGTATTTGACCTGCGACTCAGTTTCCGTCGATTGCACTGTTTTGGCCAGCGCTTTTTTAGCCACGACAACCGGGACAGGGGTTTCGACACTGCGGTCGGATATTACTTTTTCGCCGAGAGCGGCTAAAGATTTTTCCCATAACACGAGGGTGGTGATGTCCATGCCTTCGCGAACGAACAACAATGGGCAGGTAACCGTCAGATTCTCCGGTACGATGTCAGCAAAAGTCCATTTCCCGACCTCGGCGAGAATCGCGTTTTTGAACTTGCCGTCGTTGATGCGTGACGACAACTCTTTTACTTGACTGACTTCACCGGACGGAGAAATTTCAAATTGCAGCAAAACGCTGCCGACTAGAGTGGAATTTTTGCCGCTCTCCTGGCGATAGATCTCGCGCAGCCGTTGCAGGTGGCCCTCTATACGCAGAGCAATTTTATTGGCTTCAAAGGGGGCATCCTTGGCGGTCTTGATACTGAATCCCAGCTCTTGCGCCAGAAAAACCATATTACCCAAAGCGAGATTTATCGCCTGAACCGGTTTCAGCGCCGGTCCTTTTGGCTGCGCCGACGCGCTGGCGTTGGCTGACTTCTTTGGCGCTTCCCCGCCGATGCCGAAAACAAAGTAGACGATCATCAAAGCGATCAGGCAAGCGGCTATGCCGCCGACTCCCTTGGTTCCCAAGCGCGTGAAGACGGCTGTGAGATTTGTCATTGAATCTTTTCTCCCCAACTGGAAAGCTGTTTTCGGCTGCTTTCAACGCAACTTTTGTACCGCCAACAGCTTGAGCGCTTGATAAGGATAGGAAATTAGTTGCCAAGTTTGAGCGGTGGGCGAAAGGGACGAACATTAACGATAGCCTGGCCTCCGCGGATAAGATCAAACGCGAAACGGATGGCTCTGGATGTCGCCGCCGTGCCATGGACTGATCGCTCGCGGCGGCCTGGGCTGGACATATTTCGCTGGTAGAACCGTGGGCCGGACATTTTTTTGCGGCGTGGCGACGGCATGGTAGAAGCGAGTCTGTTGGTTCTGTATGCCGCTCTTACCGGACCCCCAATAAAAACATTTGGGGGTGACGACCTTGGAATAAATTTCCATCACTATTTTTTGATGCCCCGCGGCCTGCTGCGTGGTAGTCCATTTGTGGCCGCTTCAATCTGCCAAATCCGGCGCTTCGAATATCTATTATTATCGCTTGAACGTTGACGGCGTCACATTTAGTATGGCGCCGCGTAGCGACCAATTCACTCGACCAGGAGGATTTATGAAAATATTCGCGGTGCTCTTTTTGCTATTTATGTTTCCGCATGGCAATTTGCTGGCGCAAACTCCCTATTATCAAGGCAAGACGATTAATTTTATCGTCGGATCAGGCGCCGGGACGGCGTATGACATTTATGCGCGCTTGCTTGGAAACTACATCGTCAAGCACATTCCCGGCAATCCCACGGTGATCATGCAGAACATGCCGGCAGCGGGCGGGATCGTGGCGGCCAATTACGTCTACGCGGTCGCCAAGCCGGACGGCTTGACCATCGCGTCGATCAATCCGGCGCATTATTTCAACCAGCTGCAGGGCAACAAGGAAATCAAGTTTGACTGGACGAAATTTACTTGGCTCGCTAGTCCCGACAAGTCGGAACATATGCTTTATATGCGCACCGACGCACCTTATAAAACCATCCAGGACATTCGCAATGCCAAAGAGCCGCCCAAGTGCGGCGCTACTGGCACCGGCACCAGCGGCCACTATATTCCACGCCTGCTCGAAGAGCTGCTTGGCACCAAGTTCAACCTCGTCACCGGCTACGCCGGCGGCAATGAAATCGACATCGCCACGGAGCGCAACGAGGTCGTCTGCCGGTCATTTACCACCCAGGCTTATTTTTCCCGCGAGCCCTATCACACCTGGCGGAAGAATAACTTTGTGCGGATTCTTATGCAGACCGGTGAGAAGAAAGACCCGCAGTTGCCCGATACGCCGCTATTGGGCGATCTCATGAACGAATACAAAACGCCGGAGTTGAGCCGCCGCGTCGCCACCGTCATGCTTGGTTCCGGCGAACTTGGCCGGCCGATGGTGACCCATCCCGCGACGCCGCCGGACAGAATTAAACTGTTACGTGACGGTTTCATGAAAGCGATGGCCGATCCGGCGCTGCTCGATGAGGCGAAGCAAAAGAAACTCGATATCACACCGGTAAGCGGTGAGCATCTCACCAAGATCGCCAAGGAAGTCATCGATCAGCCGGCGGAGGTCGTCGAGCGGATCAAAAAGATTTTGACGCAGTGACGGCGGGCAATAGGCATTAGGCAACGGGCAATAGTTCGGAAGGGCTCGCGCCAAAGGTTAGAAACCCATGGCACTGCTGCTGCGTCGAGCGGAAGTTTCTGGCTTGCTTGATCTGCGCCGCGCGATGGCGGTGTTGGAGCGGACCTTTCGCGAGCAGGCCGACGGTAAGGTCAAACAGGTGGCGCCGCTGCGCTTCATGAACCGCGGCATGCGCATGGTCGTCGGCGGGCTCGAAGCGCAGGACAAGAACGGCCTGCGCGTCAGCGTCACCGGCGGCGCGGCTTTGGCGCTGTTGTTTGAGATCAGCTCCGGCAAGCTGCTGTCGTTGATGGGCTATCGGTTTAGCGAGCTGCGCCAATAGCAGCGCCGAGGACGACATCACGACCTCAATGCGCGAGGACCTGCCGCCGGAAGTCGTGCCGGAAGCGGCGCGGCGGAGCAAGAACGTCGACTATATCGAAATCAGCCGCGCCGACTGGATGGAGTGGAAACCCGTAGGCGATTTGATCAACGCCGCGCGGCAGAAGTCGGGGAAGTGAAATTAGTTTGGATCTTCTTCTGCGGGGCCGCTTTTCGATCAAACTACGCCGAGGAAGCTGCGGGAATCACGATGATGTAATGAGAAATGATCCCGAAACCGTCGCCCCCGAATGTTTTTATCGGGGCCCAGTAACGGTCTCGCCTGGATTCCCGTTTTCGCGGGAACGACGAGAGAGAGAAGGGTCGATTCCTGCTTCGCATCTGCGAAAGGGCAACCGAGATGATCTCGAAACTCAAAGTGAAAATATTTGGAATGTGAGATACGAGATCCGAGATTCCGAGCGAAGCGAGGACAAGATGATTCCACAACTATCAATTCAAGAGCGTGACCGGCGTTATAAAATCGTTCGCGCGGAGATGGCACGGCGCGGTATCGACGTGCTGCTGGCGCCGGCGAATACCGGGCGCTGGGAGCAGCTGCAAGGGGACTCGCGCTATCTGACGACTATCGGCGGCTTTGCCACCGAAGTCTTCACGGTTTTTCCGCGCGAAGGCGAAGTGACGGCGTTTATTTTTAACCGCGCTGCATGGTGGCGAAAGGCGCAAAATTGGGTGACCGACGTGCGCCCGGAAGATGTGAAACTGATTCACGCTTCAGCGGATGTGGAAAATCGCTTTGTGGGAAATGTGCTGACGACAACGTTTCTCGCGATCAAGCTGCCTCGGAAGTGAAGATCAAAGAGAAGATCTTGCTGGTGAAGACGTTGCCTGACGATGCCAAGCCGGTTGGCGCAGTGTCAGTGTATTTGCCCAGGGAGAAGATCGTTGTGTTTCCCGAGACCGTGGCCGGTAGAAATTTATATGAGAAATAGAGGCTCTTCCGAGTTTAGTGTGGAAGAGTATTCACCACAGAGATGCAGAGTTCGCAGAGGCCGGAGTAGTATCTAATCAAAAACTCTTTACTCCGCGTCCTCCGCGCCCTGGTGGTGATCACACCGACGCTTGAAGAACTTAAATAGTCGAGAGAAAGGAGTCAGAGTTATGGGTGGCAATTCGAAAGCAAATGGCGACGTGCATCACTTGGATCATTTTGTGATCGCGGTGATGCAGCCGGATCGGGCGGAAAAGTTTTACACCGAGGTCATGGGCGCGCGGACGTTAAAAAGTCAGAACGAACCCAACATGACGCGCATATTCATGAAACTCGGTGAGAACCATGTTGGCCTTTTTTCCCAAGGCAAGAATGTCTTGCCTAAGCGTGAAAGCGCCAATTCGTTTCCGCGTCATTCCTTTCAGGTGCCGGCGGGAGATTACCAATCGATGGCGGCGAAAATTCGCGCCACCAGTTCGTTCGTGCGTGAGGTCAAGAGCGAGGGCGGCTTGGGCTGCTGCTGGGACGAAGGCTTAGTCTTTCAGGACTCCGAAGGCAACTTCGTCGAGATTACCCAAGCGAGCGGTATCGCCAAGGCTCGGCTGCATCATTTGCACTTCGACTCTACCGATCTGAAAGCGAGCGCGGCATTCTACACCAGATTTCTTAATTGCACCTTGCAGGAACCGAAGAGCGATATGGCGGCGCTCACCTTGCCGTCGGGGCAGTGTGTGATACTCAATCAGGTAGATGAATTGAGTGAAGTCACCAAGGCGACCTGGCGCGGACGACACTTTGCCTTCACCGTGACCAACGACGACTTCCACGCCATCGTCGACAAGCTCCATGCGGCTGGCATCGAGGAGCGCGACGAGCACGGCGAGCGCGAAGGCCGCCGCGATGACCAGTTGGGCACTTACTTCAGGGAGCCCAGCGGCTTTCGCTTGCAAATTACCAACGAGGACTCGGCGACGTTCGCGGCGCACGCGAACGATTGATGATTTGAGTGAATTCGAACTATCATTTCTCACCACGAAGGACATGGTTCGACTACGCTCACCACGGGCTACGAGCACGAAGTTCGGAGTAATGATTATCCGAAACCTTCGTGTCCTTCGTGGTGAATACTGTTGTTTTCTAATTCCTGAATACCCACATGCCCTACAGCACTAGAAACGGCGTTAAGACTTATTACGAAGTGTCCGGCGACGGATTTCCGTTCGTCTTGATGCATGCCAATCCATTCGATCGGCGCATGTTCCTCTATCAGGTTGCGCATTTTTCCACGCACTTGAACGTGATCAATATCGATTTGCGCGGCTATGGTTATTCCGATAAGCCGGCGACACCGATCACAATGACGGAGCTATGCGAGGACGTTGTGGCCGTCTGTCGGCAGGAAGGTGTGCGCGAAGCGATCTTTGCCGGCGTCAGCGTCGGTGGCGTGATGGGGCTGCAACTGGGGCTCGATCATCCGGAGATTTTCAAGGCGCTGATCCTGGTCGGTTGCAGCAGCATGCCGGGCGACCGCTATCAGAGCCGCATCGACGGTTATATGAAACAGGGCGTCGAGAAATTTCACATCCAGCACTTGACCGATCTAGTCAGCAAGGACTTCGCGCAAAGCAGACGGGGCAAGTATCTGCTCGGCATGCATACGGAAATGGATTCCCGCTTGAGCGCGCCGGCGATCGCCGAGATTTTCAACGCGCCGCAAAATCGTGACTTGACAGCGCGTCTGCCTGAGCTAAAAATGCCAGTGCTGATCATGAACGGCGAGTTCGATAATTCCCGAAAGCGCAGCAAAGACATGAGCACACGAATCGCCGGTGCCGAGCATCACGTCATTCCCGGCGCGGGGCATGCTTGCTGTTTGGAAGATCCGGCGACTTTCGACGAGATCGTCTTGAGCTTTGTCAAAAAACACAAATTCATCGGCCCATGAAAAGAATGCCGGCCAAGTAGCCTATTGGCCATCCGAACCAGAAAACTTTCAGGAGGTGTCGGGTGAGAACTTCAATGAAAGCAAGTCTATTAGCAGGACTGTTGCTTAACGCAGCGCTCGCGGCTTCGGTCCACGGTGATTGGAAACAGGACTGGGAAAAGACCGTAGCGGCCGCTGAAAAAGAAGGCGAAATTTCGCTCTATGGGCAATCGCGCGCCGGGGTAGGCAAAGCCCTGCTCGCCTTCAAAGACGCTTATCCCAAGATCAAGATCAATTTCGTCGGTGGTTCGGGGAGCGATCTGGCCAAGAAGATCACGGCGGAGAAGCGGGCGGGCAAGCACCTAGTCGACATTAGTGTCGGCGGCGGCGGAACGATGGTGCTGGTCTATCACAAAGGCGGACATTTGCAGCCGATCCCGCCGCAGTTGATTCTGCCTGAAGTGCTTGACCAAACGAAATGGTGGTCGAAGAAGCACCTTTACTCCGACCCTGAAGGGCAGCATGTCTTTATGGCTCAGGGGGATGCGGGGTCGGGCATCGCGGCGATCAATACCAACTTCGTCAAGCCCGGCGAAATTCAGTCTTGGTGGGATCTGTTTGCGCCCAAGTATAGAGGCAAGATCGTCATGACTGACCCGGACTCCGCCGGCAATATCGGCAACTGGAGATTCATCTATTACAGCGCGGATCTCGGCCCAAAGTTTATCAGACGATTGCTTACCGAGACCCAAGTCAGTTTCGCCGACAACGAACACCAAATGATGGACTGGGTGGGCGCCGGGAAATATCACATGCATGTGCTGGCAAAATTTGAGAACACGGAAAACGCCCGCAAACAGGGATTGCCGGTGATGCAGATTTTCAGTGAAAAAGAGGGCGACACGATTAGCTCGGGCTCCGGCCACATCATCGCGTTCAAGAACGCTCCTCATCCCAACGCGACCAAGGTATACTTGAACTGGTTTTTGTCGCGTGAGGGGCAGCTGATCTGGCAGAAATTAACCGGCAGAAATTCCTTTCGAACGGATATCCCCAAAGACATGATCCCCTTCAAAGAAGAGCAGGTTCCGAAAGAAGGAGGCAAGTATCTCCTCTCCAGCCTGCCCCAATACGAAGATATCAAACCTTTGCGGAAGCTGGTTGACGAAGTTTTGGCGCAGGTTAAACAAAAATAGCACCTGCTCTACCGCCGCGGGCGGGGAGATCGAGGGTTACCTCCCGCGGCTGAAGGCGAAGCTTGGTTGCGGATTGATCGTTTCGGGTTGAGACCCGGACCGTTGAACTCGATAACTCGCCTCCAGTCGCTGGAAGAACACCTTATCAGTTTCCCAGGACTTTCTTCATCCTGTCGATCACCGGCGGCGGTTGCGACATGACTTCTTTGGCGAGCTTTTCCAGCTCTTGGCCCGGGACCGGGTCCCATTCGTAGCCGCGTTTTTCCGCTTCCGATTTGAGCGCGGCATCTTTAAGCGCGCTTAAAAACGCGCTTTGTAGGGTTTTCAACCGGTCCGGTGCAATGCCGTGCGGTCCGACCATGGGCCGGCCGAAGGCGCCACCTGCAAGAATGACGGTGGCGACCCGCCTGGCTTGATCGGCGGTCTTATATTGATCCATCAACTCGTAGATCGTCGGCGTGTCGGTCATCCGGCCGTCCCGTTTGCGCGACGTCTGCACCAGGACTTTCACGAAGTTGTTCTTGCGCCAGGTGTGAAACGGTTCACGTGCATAAAATGATTCGATGGTCATGGCGCGGCAATGAATCTCGCCTTTTTCCACCGCCAGGTCGATGGGTCCGCCGCCTTGGTAGCCCAAGACAATGTTGAACTTGGTGCCGAGGGTCTCGTCGAGCAGCTTCGGCAAGTAAAAACCGGTGCCAGTGGCGCCGCCGGAGCCGCATTTGGGCGGTTCGGCGTGGCGGCGAATGTCCTCGATATTCTGATAGGGCGAGTCGGCGCGCATGTAAAGCAAATGATCGCTCGGTGAGGGGGAGCCGATAAAGCTGTATTTTGCCCAATCGTACTGCACTTCCTTGCGGCCGACGAGCTGGTCGAAGTAAAGCGTTGGCGCGATCCAGCCAAGCGTGAGGCCGTCCGGCTTGGCTACGCTGGCGACATAGTTGGCGGCGATCATCGAGCTCGCTCCGGGCATATTCTGCACGATGAAGATGGGATTGCCGGGAATATATTTGCCCATGTGTTGCGTGATCAATCGCGGCCACAGGTCGTTCACGTCGCCGGCGGGATAGCCGGTGACGATGCGAATCGTCTTGCCTTGGAAAAACGGTGTCTGGGCGAGGGCAGGTCCGTTCGCAATCAACAGCCAAAAAAGCGCGGCAAATAATCTCTTCATGTCTCGTCTCCTATGGTTTTAAGATGTCCGGCCGGAATCGATCAACTGAGAGTGCAGACGGAGTTTTAGTACAAAGCTCGGCTAACGGTCAAACCTTTTTCTTCGCAGCCGCTTGACGGTTTGGCGGAGTTTCGCGTAGCCTGCGCTTTATCGGATATTTCCATAAGGAGATAACCATGAAAAGTCATTTCAAGTTCGGCTATCTTTTTGCGTTCGTATATTTCGGTTTGGTGTCGGCTTCGGCGGCCCAGGATCTCGGACCGGGCTTCACCAAGATCAAAGACGGCATCTACACCTTCGCGCCGGACGCCACCACGACGACGTGCAGCTTTGTCGTCACCCAGGAGGGTGTCGTGATGATCGATAGCTGCAACAACCCGCTGCACGCGCGAAATATGTTGGCGGCGATCAAAAAAGTCACCGACAAGCCGATTGTTTTTCTCATCGACACCGAGACCCACAACGATCATACGGGTAATCATTTCATCTTTTCGCCGCCGGCGACAATTATTAACGCCGAAGGCGCCGCGGCGGGGATGAGAAAAGAGTACAATCCCAAACGCGCCGAAACGCTGGCGGCACAATCGGCCGAGATGCGCGAGGCCGTCAAGGGCGAGAAGATGATCCCGCCGCATATCGAGTACAAAGAACGGATGACGATCAATCTCGGCGAGCGTACCTTCGAGCTAATCTATCTTAAAAACGTCCACAGCGAGGCGGATACCGCGATCTGGTTGCCCAAGGAGCGTGTGCTGTTCGCGGCGGCGGCGGCCAATGTCAGAAGGTTTATCAATCTCCAATCGTCGGTAGTGATTCCCGATGTGCTCGCTAGCTACAAACTAATGAAATCTTTGAACCCGGAAGTCGTTGTGACCGGCCACGGTCCGGTGACCACGACGAAAACCTTCGACGAATACGAAGGTTTTTACACCCTCCTGCTCAAGCGGGTGGGCGACATGGCGGCGCAGGGAAAGTCGCTCGACGAAATCAAAAAGGAGGTGAAGATGCCCGAGTACGCAGACTGGCGTGACCAGAACCGTCTGGGCGCCAATATCGACGCGGCGTGGAGGGTGGTGAAGAAGTAGGCGACGCCAGACAGCTCCATGAGGTATCCACGAGGTGAACTGGGCAGGATGCTCGCGGCTGTGTGGCTGCTGATGGTCGGATCAGCAGGGAACGCTCAGGAGATTATATCGCTGTCGACGCGTCAGACTGTAACGCAATCCCATTATCTCGCCAGTGTGTCCGAAAATCCGAAGGCGATCGCGCTTTTGTTTTCTGGTTCCGGCGGCTACATTCGACTCCGCAAAGAGGGCGATGAGATCAAATTCGGAAACGACAATTTTGTCGTGCGAAGCCGGCGGGAATTCATGACGCGCGGTGTGGTCGCTGCAGTCGTCGACGCGCCTTCGGACCAGCAAGGTGGCTGGGGCATGAGCGATGAGTTCCGGCTAGGCGGTGATCATTTCACAGATGTTTCCGCCGTAGTTGCCGACCTCAACAAGCGCTTCCCGGCTCTCGGGGTTTTCCTAATCGGAACAAGCCGTGGAACCATCTCAGCTGCTGCTCTCGGCGCTCGTTTCCGCGAGCGAATCTCCGGCGTAGTGCTGACAGCATCGATGTTTCGAGAGGTCGGGCGAAACAGCAAAGAGCCCGGCCCCGGACTCAGCCGATTCGACTTCGCGACGATTCCCATTCCGCTTCTGTTCGCGCACCATGTCAGTGATCAGTGTCGCTTCACTCCCTACGGCGATGCCGCGAGGCTATCGGAAAAATATCCGCTGATCACCGTATGGGGCGGGTCGCCGCCGCAGTCGGGGCCTTGCGACGCGTTCAGCCAGCATGGGTTTCTCGGCAAAGAGTCGGAAACCGTCGAGCAGGTCGTCAACTGGATGCTCAAAAAACCATTTATTCAGGAAGTGAAATAAGAGGTCTCGATGTCCGTGATCCCAATAAAGCCCGTCGACCGTGTGGAAATTCTCAGCGTAATGGACAACTCCATCGATGTCTTAATGGGAGATACGCCGGTCGCCAAGCGTCAGAAACGTGCCAGCGATGCACTCATGAGGTCGCAGTTGCGCGCCGAGCATGGCGTGTCGATGCTGGTGACGACCTACTCGGATGGCAAAAAGGATTCTTTTCTCTTCGACACCGGCGTTACCGTCGACGGCGTGCTGCACAACATGGACGTGCTCGAAGTCAAAGGCAACGAGTTGCATGCCGTGGTTCTGAGCCACGGCCACACCGATCACACGCGCGGCTTGATGGGATTGATCAAGCGCTACGGCCGGCCACGGGTGCCGATCGTGCTGCATCCCGACGCATATTTGAAGCGGAAGAACATTCAGGGCGACGGTCATGAGTCGGAGCATTTTCCACCGAGTAAAAAAGATCTCGAAGCGGAAGACGTGGAAATCCTCGAAGAGCGCGGGCCGACGATGCTGATCGGCGAGCACGCGTTGGTAACCGGGCAGATCCCGCGCACGACGCCATTCGAAAAGGGCAGCCCCAATCAAGTCGCGCTGATCGACGGCAAGTGGCAGCCCGATCCGTGGATTCACGACGATCAGGCGATCGTTATAAACGTTAAGCACAAAGGGCTAGTGGTACTCACAGGCTGCGGTCATGCCGGAGTGGTCAACACGCTCCAATGTGCTCGTGATCTCACGGGAGAAAATCAGATTCACGCGGTCATCGGCGGCTTTCATCTCACCGGCCCGATTTTCGAGCCGATCATTCAACCGACGGTGCAGGCGCTCAAGGAATACAACCCCAGCGTCATCGTGCCGCAGCATTGCACCGGCTGGAAGGCGACGCATCTGATCGCGCGGGAATTTCCAGACGCGTTCACTCCGAACAGCGTGGGCACGACGATGGTGATTGGCGCCTAAGGCGCGGTTCAAAACGTTCAAGTCGTTCAAACCGTTAAGAATATGAAGATGGGATTGTTCACTGAGTTTTCTTATCCCGGTAAGTCGGAGCAACAGACGTACGCCGACGTTTTGGAGCAGATCGCCGTCGCCGATGAGCTGGGCTACGATTTTTTCTCGATCACGGAAAGCTACGGCAAGGATTTGTTTTCCTGCTCGCCGTTTCCTCTGGGGCTTTACGTCGCCGCGGCGCAGCGGGCGCGGCGAATTCATTTTCTTACCGGGATTATCAGCATGCCGATTCACCATCCGGCGATGTTGGCGAGCCAAGTCGCCGCCGCGGATTTGTTGACCAATGGCCGGATCATGGTTGGCATCGGCCGCGGCCATCCTTGGGTGATCAACCGGATGAACGTCAGTCCCGCCGAGAGCACGGCACGCTTCGAAGAAGGCATCGCCATGCTCGTCGAGATTTTCAAAGGCGAGTACATTGAAAAACTCGACGGCAAGTTCTGGCAAGTGCGTGATTTCAAACTCAGCCCGCCCCCGGTGCAGCAACCGCATCCGCCGATCTACACGGCGGCGGCGACGACGCCGGACAGCGCCAGCTTCGCCGGCAAGGTCGGCCAAGGTTTGGTTCAGCCCGGTTATCTTGGCATTCCCTTCGACTTAGTTCGCGGCTTGACCGACACTTACCGAAATAATTTACCCGCCGGTCGTAAGAGCGACGTCGTGCTCGGCATTCATCTGCACGTCGCGCGCGACCGCGAAGAGGCGATTGCCAACGGCGCGCTTGCGCTGTCGAGCCAAGCCGAAGTCTTTTTACGCGGCCGATTGAACCGGACGGTCCAAACCGAACAGATTCAAACCTATGCGACCAAAAGCGCGTCGCGGGAAGCCTTTGAAAAACTCTGCACCCCGGAGAAAGCGCGCCACGCCATCGAGACCGAAGGACCGAACATCATGGCCGTCTGGGGTACGCCGGATGAGTGTATCGAGAAAATAAAGTTCTACGTCGACGCGATGCATCCCGAGCAGCTCATGCTCAACATCGCTTCCGGCAGCTTGCCCCAGGACCGCGTGCTGAAGTCGATGCGGCTGTGCGCTCAGGAAGTGATGCCGGTGGTGCGGCGAATTTAAGCGAGGGGTCCTGATGGCAGTGCAGAGTTTAATTATCTCACGCGCGGCTAGTTGATATCCTTCGGCTGGCGGCGAAATCAATATTCATCATGCCGGCGCAGGCCGGGCATCGAGGTTTTATTCATGACCCAACCGCTCCTGGATACCGGCTTTCGCCGGTATGACGGAAGAGAAGTAGGCGTCAACTTTTTTGCGCAAAAGCACAAAGCAAGCCGACGGAATTGCCAACAGTGTACTTACTGCCAAAGTTTCTTGAAGAAACCTTCTTTCTCCAGTTCCTCGACGTAGCGATTTTCATAATAGGCGGTGAGCGGAGTTTTTTGCGCCAGATTAGCGTCGATCATGCGCGATGAGGCGAGCTGATCGACCATGAGCTTGATTCCATCCGCCGGCGTTTTGAAATCCTTGAAGAAGCTATCGATGCCGAAGCGGTAACTCTCTTCGAGCATCTTGGTGTCACTAACTTTTGTGTACTTGCCCAGAGTCTTTATGGCGAATTCTTTGTCGTCGTGCAGTCTCTTCAAGGCCTCCGCGAGCGCTTTGAAAAATCGTTTGACAACGTCGGGGTTCTTTTCGGCGTAAGCGCGCTTGGCAACCACGCCGTTTTCGACGAAGCGAAGATTCATTTCTCGAAGTTGCTTTGGGCCGACGATTTCGCGAAAGCCTTTTTCTTTAAGGATAATGCTGTTGGGCGGATTGACCATAGCGCCGTCGACGTTGCCGGTCATCACCGCGGCCATGGATTCGGGAATACCGCCGGTTTGAATAATCGTGACGTCGCCGACGCGGGCGCGGCGCAGGATGGAGTCGGCGGTGAGATGGGAGACCGCGCCCAAACGGCTGACGCCGATCTTCTTGCCGCGCAGTTGCTGCAAGTCGGTAATCGAAGGATGGACGTACATGGGGGTGGTAAACGTGTGGGTGATCGAGGCGATTTGAATGACATCGCCGCCTTTCAGTACGTTGGTAACCACGGCGGGCCCGCCCATGCCCGCCAACTGATTTTCACCGGCGAGGATCGACTGCACCATAATCGGTGAGGCTCCTTCAAAAAACATTTCTACGTCGAGGCGGTTTCTCTCGAATAGACCCGCCTCCTTGGCGATGAACCAGAGAAAGCCACTGGCCGAAAGCGGCGCGTAGGTAAATCGGATCTTGTCGAGTTTCTCGGCGGCGGTTGCGCTTTGAATACTGAGCGCATTCAGAAGCGCCAAAGCGAAGCCTAGCGCGAGCAATTTGCTTCTCATCGTTATCTCCATCGTGTCATGTTGTGCCGGACGCGCATTATCCCCGATTTCGCCGGTCAGTGAGCAGCTATTTAACAAGGAATTCCGAGTCGGGGCACTCATGGTGATTCCTGTCTGATCTGTTAGTTCCGATCTCGCCAGTATCCGGGACGGCGACTGTGGTGGGCAACCGCGAGGACACGGAGTTGCTGATCCAACACGCTGTAAATCAAGAAGTATGGAAAACGTTTCATCACAAAGCGGCGTCGATCATTTCGCCACATGGCGCCCAACGCCGGATGTTCAAGAAGAAGGCTTATGGAGTATTCGAACTCGGCAATAAACGTTAGCGCGAGCTAATTTCCCGCGCGCTTTCGATGGAACTCAGCTGCTTCCCGAAGATCCACTTCAGCGTCGGGATGCAGGTAATAGTTCATTGTTCTTGACCACGCTGATTTCAGCGTGAAACCACTAAATGGGGTTTACAAAGAGGGCGAGTATCCCCTTTGCGATATTTTAATAAGCGCCGGGGTCAATACCCCCGCCGCGAAGTGGCTTCGCTTATTTGAATGACGCTTTCAGTTTCGCGATCGCTTCGGGACCCGAGACTAAAGATACTTTTCCACTCTCAACTTCACTGTTGCGCCGTTCAACTTCTGCGGCCCATGCTTCCTCGACTCCGGGGTCTACATCTAGGCTTGCGATGAGACGTTCAATCAATCGCGCTCGCTCCGTAGCAGTTAATCGTAGCGCTTCCGCTTCGATGATTTCGATCGATGAAGCCATTAAAACCTCCGAATCCCAATCAGGATAGCGGTAGATTGCCACAACAGTAAAAGCGGAGCAATCCGCCAGTTCTAGCTATTTTGGAGGTTTGACTTCCGGCTACCACCTGCGTTAACTCTGAGCGCGGTACGGAGGATTCGATGGAATACGTTCAATTCGGCTCGACGGAGTTTAAAGTTTCTCACCTAGCGCTGGGCTGCATGAGCATGTCGGGGGCTTATGGGCCGGCGGATGATAACGAATCGATCGCGACCTTGCACCGGGCGTTCGATCTCGGCATTAATTTTATCGACACGTCGGCCAGCTATGGGCAAGGGCACAATCACGAGTTGATCAATAAAGCGCTCAAAGGCAGGCGCGAGAGGATCGTGATTCATTCCAAATCCGGCAGTCCACGCGCGCCAGACGCGAGCGGCATGCGCAGCGGCAGCACGCCGGAATATCTGACACAAAACTGCGAGCAGAGCGTCGAACGGCTCGGCATCGATTGTCTGGATTTCTTTTGCATGTCGCGCGTCGATCCGGATATTCCCGTCGAGGAATCCGTCGGCGCGATGTCGCGTTTAGTGGAACGCGGGCTCACTCGTTATATCGGCTTGTCGGAAGCGAGTGCGAGTTCGATTCGCCGTGCGCGCAAGGTTCATCCAATCGCGTCCTTGCAGATGGAGTATTCTCCCTGGTCACGCGACCCGGAAAACGGCAATATTCAGGCCTGCCGCGAATTCAACATGGGCTTCATGGCTTATTCGCCTCTCGGGCGCGGATTTTTCGCTGGCGCGGTGCATGGGCGGAACGAGATGAGCGACGGCGATGGCCGGAGCAATCATCCTCGTTTTCAGCCCGGCAACCTTGAGCGGAACCTGCAACTCCTGTCACAGTTCGAAGCGATGGCAAAGGAGAAGGGCGTAACCCCGGCGCAGTTGACTCTGGCGTGGTTGATGGCGCAAGGAAGCGACATCATCCCGATACCCAGCAACAAGAGGCGCGATCACCTGGAAGAGAATATCAAAGCGACGGAGATTAGGTTGAGCAAAGAGGATTTAGCGCGGCTGGATGCAATTCTTTGCCCGGATGCGGTCGCGGGGCCGCGCAGCCGGGATATGCACAGGGTGAATGTTTAAGACATCGTTCAAGCAGTTCAAAACGTTCAAGTCGTTTTAGGAGGAGATATGCGAGACGTAACCATTGTCGTCGGCACGATCGGCCAGAGCATTATGCGCAGCGAGGACAACGGCCAGACTTGGGCACGCATCGGACCGCGGCGGGGATTTGCTTATGAAGCGTCGGTGCGCTGCATCGCGATGCACCCGAAGCAGCACAAGACACTTTTTGCCGGCACAGAGAAGGGACTTTATCGCAGTGAAGATGGCGGCGCCAATTGGCGCTACATCGACTCGGTTCTCAATCCGCATTATGTCTGGGCGATCGGCATCGATCCGGTGAATCCCGACAACATGTTTGTCGGCACCGGCACGCCGACGCCGGCGATGCTGTTTCGTTCCAAGGATGGTGGCCGGAGCTGGGACAAGCGCCCCGTGGAAGTGGCGACGGAATGCGAGGCGGTCGGCACACCCAGATTCACCGGGATCGCCGTCGACCCGCTGGAACCGAACCATGTCTGGGCCGGCCTCGAAGTGGACGGCGCGAGGCACAGCAGCGACGGCGGCGATACCTGGAGCATCGTCGAGGTCACCGGCCGGCTCGACATTCATAACGTCGCGGTAACCGTAGGCCCGCCGAAAACCGTTTTCGTCATGGTCAATCGCGAGATCTACGCGAGCACGGACAACGGCAAGAGCTGGGAGCCGCGCGACATGCAAAAATGTCTGCCGTGGGAATACCCGCGCAAAGAAAACTATCTGCGCGGCATCGCGGTCGATCCGGCCAACCCGAAAAGAATCTTGTTGAGCTTCGGCGATTTTACACCGGGAACCTCGGGTGCGATCGCCCAGACGGAAGATTTCTGCCGGAGTTGGAAACTTTTGCCGCTGCCGGTGGAGCCCAACTCGACCATGTGGACGTTCGGCACCAATTCCGACGACCCGAATACCATTTTCGCTGCGAGCCGCTATGGTTACCTCTACCGCAGCGACGACCGCGGTGCGTCTTGGTCGAAGCTTAGAAGAGAGTTGAGCGAGATCGCGGCGGTGTGCTGGTTGCCGAATTAGGAGTAGTTTCGAGTTTCGGGTCTCGGGTTTCGAGTAGCCCTCCCTATCCTAACCCTTCGGCAGAGTCAGGGCACCTTCGCGCGTTGGCATCTTGAGCGAGATTTTCCGACGACCTTTTTTGCGTTCTTTGCGCCCTTTGCGGTAAATTTTCCGAGTCCTACTTGTAGAGTTCTTTCAGCAATCCACTTTTTTCCAGCCGGTCGAGAAAACGCAGATCAATGAACTGTTCTGGTTTGGCGTTCTTCGCCGCGGGCACGGAGCGGGCGACGTCGTCGAGCGCGTTTTGCATCCCTTGCATGTTGATGTAGGGCGCGCGTTCGAGAATTTTGCCCATGTAAAAATCATAGGCTCGATTGAGTATTGTCACGTCGGTGATCGTGGTGTACTTCGCCAAGGTTTTGATAGTTCCTTCCCGATCGGTGCGGGCGCGCTGCATGCCGCGCGCATAGGCGCGCATAAAGCGATCGATCAATTCCGGCTTGGTGCGAATGAGTTCGCCACGGACGGCCATGGAAGGATTAGGATAGGCGAGATCCATTTCGGTGATGCTGACAATCTCTTTAAAGCCCATTTTCTCGGAAAGAAACTGGGTCGGCGGGGAGACCACCGAGGCTTCGACGGCCCCCGATTTCAACGCCCCGAACATGTTCGACATGGTGCCCAACTGCATCAGATTCACATCTTTAGTTGGATCCATGTTGAATTTTCTGAGCGCGGTGCGCGCGGCGATGTCCGCGGACGAGCCGAAACGGCTGACGGCGATCCGTTTGCCGCGAAGCTCTTCAAGGCTTTTGACCTCCGGCTTGGCATGGATTGAGAAGATCAGTTTGTTAACGTTGTTGCCGATGACTTTCAGATCCGCGCCGCTGAGCGAAGCGGCCATGACCGGGCCACCGCCGAGCGAGGCGATGTCGACATCGCCGGCAACCAATACCTGCGCGAGTTGGGTAGCGCTGGGTATGAAAATGATCTGATCTTCCAGTCCCTCTTTGGCGAACAGTCCAGCGTCCCGGGCAACCCAGATACCTGTGTACGCCGCGCTGATCGAGCTATAGGCGATGCGCAGCCGGTCGGCGGCATCCGTCAATGCGGCGGATAATAGGATGATCAACACAGTCAGGCTCAACATGCGCTTCATCGGTACAGCCTCCGCGATTCACCGTGAGATGGGCGCGACTGTATGACAGGTCCCTTTGTCTCGCAAGATACGCAGTGGCGGATACGGCAAATTGGCCCAGACTCGACGGTTCAAGGGCTTCTATGATATGGAGCGGCAAGCGCTATGAGGAGATAGGAACTACGGGATGAAATTATATTTGCCACTACTTGGCGGCGGATTGCTGTTGGGGATTTGCCTCTTGTTGCCGCGCGAAGGTTGGGCGCAGATGAAGGCCCGCGTGGCTTGGACTTCGTTCGCCAGCAACATGAGTGGCACGTGGGTGGCGCAGGAAGAAGGGCTGTTCCGCAAAAACGGATTGGAAGTCGAGCTGGTGCACATTCCGTCGACCTCCCGGGCGATTCAAGTGATGCTCGCCGGTGAGCTTAATTACTCGTACATGGACGGGCGCAATTCGGTCACCGCCGCGCTCAAGGGCGCCGATGTGGCGATCATCGCCGGCGTCGCCAACCGTCTGGTTTTTTCGTTCATGGCGCGGCCGGAAATCAAGAGCTTCAGCGAGATGAGAGGAAAGAAGATTGGTATTACCCGCCTCGGATCGTCAACGCACAGCGTGACGCTTTGGGTGATGAACAAGGCCGGCATCAAACCCGAAGAGTATCAGATGCTGCAACTGGTCGATGTGCCGAACATACTCACGGCGATTATCGCCGGGCAAGTCGATGCCGGCGCGCTGTCGCCGCCGACCAACTTTCGCGCCCGCAAAGCGGGCTTGAGCGAATTGATGGACGTCACCAAGGATGGGCCGGAATATGTTTCCGTTGCCATCGGCTCGACGCGCGCGTTTATCAAAGCGAACGAGGAGATGACCCGCCGTTTCGTGCGCGGCTATAGCGAAGGCGTGCAATGGCTCAAAGCGAACAAGACCGCCGGCATACGCGCGATCCAAAAGTACGCGCGCATCAAAGACGCCGAAATCCTCGAAGCGACTTACGGCGAGGCGCGCGCTTACATCGAAAGCGTTCCTTACGTCACGCGGAAAGGCATGGAAACGATCATCGGCGAATTGCTGCCGACCGAACCCAAGGCGAAGACAGCGAAGCCTGACGATTTTCTCGATGTGCGGTTCGTCGCGCAGTTGGAAAAGGACGGGTTTTACAAAGCGTTGGCGGCGAAGTGAGCGCGGGTCGGAAAGATCTCTCATGGAGTCTATCCTGAGCGCCGCCGAAGGGTTCGAGATGAGGCAATGAGTACAAAAACGGCAGCGCGTTCTTCTGTCATTTCGACCAAAGGGAGAAATCTCTCGTTGATTTGATTCGCCAATAAGAAGGGAAGGCATTATGCCGAACGTAAAACTACCCACCGGTGTTGATCTCTATTACGAAACTCACGGCCAGGGCGAACCGCTGATCTTCGTGCCGTCGACGGCGTATTCCGGCGAAGTGTGGAAACCCTGGCAGATGCCGCTGGCGAGTTCTCTCAATCTAATCTTCCACGACCCGCGCGGCTGTGGCCGGTCGGTGCCGACGCAGAGTGTCTACACCATCGAGCAGATGGCGCTGGACATCATCGCGTTGATGGATCATTTGAAAGTGCCGTCGGCGCATTTCATCGGCCACTCGATGGGCGGGCGCATCGCATTGTCGCTGGCGGAGAATTTTCCGGGGAAAGTAAAAAGCTTGATCATGGCGGCGAGCGGTTCCGGGACCGCAGGTCGGGCGGGCTCGGATTGCGTGCCCGGCTTGCCGCATCGTCTGGTTCTCGACTTGGTCGAGATGGGTTTTGAAAAATTCATCTACGATGAGATCGTCGACTCTGACACGTTCTTCACCAAAGATTTCCGCGAAGCCCACCGCGACAAGGTCGAAGAGTTTTTCAAAGTCGCCTGGGCGACCCATGCCAAACTCGATCCATTTATTCATCTCTGCATGGCGCGACACAACTTCGAAGGCACGCATCGGCTCGGCGACGTCCAAGCGCCGACGTTAGTGTTGATCGGCGAAGCCGATACCGTCGGCAGCAATCACATCGCCCAGGCGAAAGTGTTGATCGAGCGTATCCCCGGCGCCGAGATGAAAGTGCTCAAGGGCCAATCGCACGGTTTTTTCTGGCAGGCGCCGGAGGCGACCAATTCAGTCATTCTCGAATGGGTGAAGAGGCAGAGTGGAAAATAGGCCTCAGAGATGGACACCAAGGGCCTGGCACGGTAGCGCCGCAACCAAAATAAGAAAGGGGAATTTCACCGCGGAGACGCGGAGTGCACGGAGTTCGGAGAATATCTTAATCAAAAACTCATTGCTCCGCGCCCGCCAAGGCACCGCGGTGAGTTCTCTTCTCGATCGATACAATCAGCACAGCCACCGGATAATTTGCGCAGGCCGCGAAAACTTTCGAGTTTAGAAATCCCACGAACACCGTGTGAGAGGCCGCAGTTGACAGTTGTCGCGGTGCGGTGATAGCCAAAGTTCATCGCGAAGGGGTTTTAGCGTATGGGATTATTGGATGATAAAGTTGTCATCGTCACCGGCGGCGGGCATGGGATCGGCAAAGCGTATTGTCTTGGCATCGCGCGCGAGGGCGGCACCGCGGTAGTCGCCGATATCGATGAGGAAGCGGCCGACGGCGTTGCCAAGGCGATCAAGGATAGCGGCGGCAAGGCGCTGGCGACCAAAGTCGATGTGGCGAATTTCCCGAGCTGCCAGGAGATGGCCAAGAAAACTCTTGACGCTTTCGGCAAGATCGACGGCTTGATCAACAACGCGGCGATTTTCATGAGCGTGCCGGCGGAGAAAGGCAGTTGGCAAGAGATTACCGAAGAGGCTTGGGACCGCATCATGGCGGTGAATGTTAAAGGCTTGTGGCTGTGCAGCAAAGCGGTGGTGCCGGCGATGCAGCAGCGTAAGCAGGGCAGCGTGGTCAATATCTCGTCGAACATGGCGTTTAACGGCGGCTTGACCATGATGCACTATGTCACGTCGAAGGCGGCGGTGGTCGGTTTTAGCCGCGTGTTGGCGCGGGAGCTCGGTGCGGACAACATTCGCGTGAACACTTTGGCGCCGGGCTCGACGATGAGCGAGGAAAAAGCCACCGACGAGGCGCTGAAAAATTACCAACGATCGGCGTCGACGCGGATTCTCAAGCGCATCGAGCAGCCGGAAGATTTGGTCGGCACCGCGATTTATTTACTTTCTGACTTGAGCACGTTCGTGACCGGGCAGACGATTCTGGTTAACGGCGGAGCGGTGCTGCATTAAGAAGGCATTAGGCATTAGTCAATGGTAGGGGCGGACCTATGTGTCCGCCCGTTCGGAGGGCCGACACGCAGGTCGGCCCCTACACGAGTCCGACAATCGGAAATCCAAATCGTTGGAGGATATCGCCATGGGATGGGTAGACGCTGACGCGCATGTTGTTGAAAGTCCGCTGACCTGGGAATACCTGACGCCAGCGGAGAGAAAATTTCGGCCCATGTTGTTCAAGCCTGAAGATGACAACCAGAAGGCGCACTGGGTCATCGACGGCAAGATCCGCGGCTTGTTTCGCTTCACCTTCAGCAAAGAAGATCTCGACAAAAAATCCGCCGAGATCGGCCGCGACGTGAGCACCACGATGGCGACGCGGGATCTGGCCGATGTCGCGGCGCGGATCAAGCATATGGATGAGTTGGGGATCGATATCCAGGTGCTCTACACCAGTATCTTTCTCGATCAGGTCACCGATCGCGCTGATACCGAAGTGGCGCTGTGCGGTGCCTACAACCGCTGGATGGCCCATGTCTGGAAGGAGAGTAACGGGCGGCTCCGCTGGATGGCGACTCTGCCGTTGCTCAGTATGCCGGACGCTATCGACCAATTGAGATTCGCCAAGGAGAACGGCGGCTGCGGTGTGTTCATGCGCCCGCTTGAAGGCGCGCGGCAGATCAATGATCCGTATTTCTATCCGCTCTATGAAGAAGCCGAGAAGCTGAATTTCTGCATCGGCTTGCATCAATCCAACGGCAGCGCGGCGGCGGTGGACATGATGATCAACCCCGATGGCAGCCGCGACTTTTTCAATCAGTACCGGATCTTCAACGTCGGCGCGATGTTTCGGATTATCAATTGCGGCATCCCGCAAAAGTTTCCCAAACTCCGCTTCGGCTTCATCGAGACCGCGGCTTCATGGGTGCCCTGGGTGATCTACGAGCTGCGCCGCCGCCTGGACACGGTCAACAACAAATTGCCGAACGATTTGATCGAGCGTTACGGCATCTTTGTTACCTGTCAGATCGGCGACGACGTGCCGTATCTGATCAAAACCTGCATGGGGGAGAACACGCTGATGATCGGCACGGACTACGGCCACGCCGACTCGTCAACAGAGCTGGATGCGTTGACGACATTGAAAGATGGCGGCGGCATCTCCGGCGGACAACATCAGAAGATCGTCGACGACAACCCGCGGCGGTTTTACGGATTAAATTAAGAGCCGGAAGAAGAATTCGGATCGACCACAAAGGGCCTAGCGCGGCAACGCCGCAACCGAAGATTCGGAACCGGAGAAATTAACCGCAAAAAACGCAAAGGGCGCAAAAGAAGAAATCGGATTATCTCCCGCACAGGCGCCAAGGCGCAAAGGTCGGAGATCAATTTCTTTTCTTTGCGCCCTTTGCGCGAGATATTCCGAGACTAACCGGTGCGCCAAGCGCACCCTACGAAAACCTTCGTGCCTTTGTGGTGCATCCGACTTTTCTCATTTTGGTTGCGGCTCTGCCGCGTTAAGCTCTCTGTGGTTAAACGGTTTTTACTCCGCTGGGCGCACTCGGCATAGATAAGAGCGGTGTGGCAGCGAGCCGCTGACGGGATCGGCGAGGTCGGTGCCGATGAGCATGGCGGCGTTGGCGCCGTTGGTTTCGAAGGGGTTGTAACCCGGCAGTTCCAACTCTTTGCAGCCTTGCCACCAGCCATGTTGGCAGCAGACAGCGCCGGCTACGATATTTGTCGTCACGCGCGCTTTCACTTTGATCGCCCCGCGCGGGCTTTCGACGATCATCCATTCTTTGTTCTTAATTCCGTAGCGAAGCGCCGTCTCGGGATGAATGTCGGCGCTCGGCTCTGGTAACGCCTTGCGCAAACTCGTGAGCGCGCGTTGCTGGCTGTGCACGAACGTGGTGTTCTTGGCGTTGGTCAGTATTAACGGAAACTCGGCGGCGATGTCAGGCCGGCTGATCGGACTGAGCGCCGGTTCGACATATTCCGGCATTGGCGGAATCCCGTTGGCGGCGAACGGGTGACAATAAAGTTCGACTTTTTTCGACGGGGTGGCGAAACCGCGCAAGGCTCCTGCCTTATTTCTCTTCGCATGTTTTTCGTAGGCTGGCTCAGCCGGCAGCGAGATGCCGCCGTCTGCATTTTTTAACTGATCCAACGTGACACCGCTCGGTTGCAGCTCGTAGGCGTAGCCCGCTTCGACATCGCCGTTGAAAAACTGTTCGGTGAAGCCCATGCGCTTGGCCAATTCGAAAATGATCCAAGTGTCAGAGCGCCGTTCGAACAATGGCTCGACGGCTGCGGCACGCCATTGCATATGCGTCTTCCCGCGCGAACGATGCTCGAATGCGGTCGTGAGTGCCGACATTTCTAGAAAACTTGTTGCGGGCAGGACGTAGTCGCAAAGCTCGGCGGTGGGCGTCATGAACATGTCGGTGACGACACCCAGTTCGAGTGCGCGCATCGCCTCACGGCCGCGGCGTGAGTCGGCGTTGGACATCATCGTGTTCGAACCGAAATTGAGCAGTGCTTTGATCGGATACGGCGTGCCGTCGAGCACCGCGTTGAAAATATCGTAGGGCGCGCAGTTGCCGGGCTTGGCCGGCGGGCCGAGGGGTTTGCGCTCGCGACCGACGCGGATCGCATTGGCCTCTTTCGGCAGAAATTCTTTGCCGCCGACATCGTTGATGGCAATTTTCGGAAAGCTCACGTTGCCGCCTTGGCGATCGAAGTCGCCGAGCAGGGCATAGAGCGAGGCGATGGCGCGGCTGGTTTGGGTCGCGTTGGTATGCTGGCCGACGCCATTCCACATGTACATGCTGACCGGACGGTTGTGCGCCAGCAGCAGCGCGGTCTGCCAGATTTTATCTGCCGGCACCCAGTGAATTTTCTCTGAGCGCTCGGGCGCGAATTCGACGGCGATCTCGGCTAGCCGCTCGAAAACCGGTTTACAGGTAATCTCCTTTCCGTCTTTGTTTTTGATCGTTCGCGTGCCGAACAGTGCGGTCAGCGCGCCGTCGCGATCGTGACACCCAGTGGCAGAGTCATAGAGCGCCGGTTTATTCGACGATTCGTCCCATAGGACGAAAACGTTTGAATTGCCGTTCGGCGTGAGATCGGCTTCGGTGAGAACTTTATTCGTTGCGGCGTCGAGCAAAAAAGTTCCATTGGTCCACTGGCGCGCGAAGCCGGCATCGTACCAGCCTTCGTCCATCAAGCAATGAATCAAAGCCAACGCTAATGCGCCGTCGCTGCCGGGGCGCGGTTGCAAGAGTATGTCAGCGTTGGCGCCGATGCCGACGCGGCGCGGATCGACGACGACGGTTTTCATGCCGCGCGAGCGCGCTTGGACGATGTCGTGCGCGAGGATGAGGGAAGTCGAGCTTGGATTGTGGCCCCAGAGCAAGAAAGCTTTACTGTGTTCGAGATCGGGAGTCGGAATATTCGTGCCGAAGGTGTAGCTGAAGCCGGTGTCTTTGTGCCAGTTGCAAACGTGGGTGGTCGACATCCAGTTGGGACTGCCGAGGAGATAAAGAAATCTGCCGAGCCAACGTTCGACGTCATCGACCGACGTGCCGCTCTTGGTGCCCTTGCCGAGGGCGATCGATTTAGCACCGTCGCGGTCGCGAATTATTTTTAACCTGTGCGCGATGTCATCGAGCGCTTCGTCCCAACTGACGCGCTGCCAACCGGCATCGGCGGCGCTTTTGGGCCTTGTGCGCTTGAGCGGATAGTTCAGCCGCTCGGAATTGTAAACCAGCTCCGGTGCGGCTTTGCCCTTGAGACACATGACGCCGCCATTGGGATGATCGTGGTCGGGGTCGAGCCGCGTGACGCGGCCGTCCTCCACCATCGCAATGGTCGCGCAGTGGGCGGTGCATAGCGCGCAGTAGCCGCGCACCGTTTTCATATCACTGATTTGTTCAGCCGCTTTGGACATCGGTACTCCAGGTGGCACGCGTACTCTGCGCGTTTCGTTCAAGGTTCAAGGGTTCAAGAGTTCAATGTCGGAGTGCGGGAACCGTGAACTTTTGAACCTTGAACGGGTTTTCGATTTTAATCTAACTCCGGCCGGTTCGGTTTGCCGATGAAGCCGGGGCCGAAACCAGCTTCGTGCGCAGCCCAGGCGCCGGCGACGCGGCCGCTAAAGATCGACGGGCCGAGCATGGTGCCCTCGAGTCCGGCCTTGCCATTGATGTGGCCGCCGGCCATACCGGCGACTTCGCCGGCGGCGTACAGACCGGGAATCGGTTCGAAATATTTATTGAGCGCGCGGCATTGCAGATCGGTTTTGACGCCGCCGAAGTTTTTCCGCGCCAGCGGGAAAATTTGAATCGCATAGTAAGGCGGCGTGTCGAACTTTTTCGAAGCATTGAGCGATTTGCCGAACTTGGGATCTTTTTTTAGGCCCGCGTCGAAGCACTGGTTGTATGCGTCGACCTCGCCGACAAAGTTTTTCACGTCTTCGAAGCCGCACTTATTACCGAGTTCTTCGAGGCTGTCGGCCTTCTTGATGAATGGTGAGTTGTTGAGCAGCTCTTCGACTTTCGCTCGATCAATCACATCGCCGCGGCGATAGTATGGATCGGCGACATCGATCTTCGCCAACATCGGCGTGTCGGCGATGGCCCAGGCGTGCGGCGGAGTCTGCGCCAGTAGCGCCGGTGTCGCCGACGCGCCGCCGGTGAGCGACTCGTTGTGAAAGCGCCGGCCCTGCTGGTTGAACCAAATGTAACCAGGTACCATGCGAAAGACCAAGCCGCGCCGCTGCTGCGGATCGCGGTAATCCGGCGTGGCGTAAACATAAAACCAGATGCAGTCCATGTGGGTGAAGTAGCCGCCCAGCTCCTGGATCATCTTGTGACCTTCGCCTTTGGCGCCGAAGCCGGAGCCTTCCATGACTTTAAAGTTTTTGAATTCGGGACGATGTTCCAGGACCATTTCCAAATTAGAATTGAATCCGCCGGTGGCGACGACGACGGTCTTGCTATGAATGTCGATGGATTCATTTCCCTTATGCGCGGTGACGCCGCAGACGCGGTCATCTTTGGTGAGCAGTTTGCCGGCTTTGGTCGAGGTCATGATCGTGATGTTGGGAATCTTTGCAGCGGTTTTGATCAGCGCGGTCATCAAGCCTAAGCCGTTGTTGTCGGGCCGGTGCCAGCGCAGCACGCGGTTGCCTTCCTGAACTTTCATGTCGACCCATTTGACACCGCAGCTTTCGCCCCAGTGGTAAAGGTCGTGCAGCGTGTGTTCGAGATAGTAGCGCGCCCACACTTCGTCGGCTTGGCCGCTGCCCCATTTGACCCAATCTTCGAACGCCATGTCCGGCGTATCTTCCACGCCTTGGGATTTTTGCAACGGCGTGCCGACGATGCAGCAGCCGCCGCCGGAGATCGCCGCCGTGCCGCCGCATTCGGCCGCGCCTTCCAACACGATCGCTTTACCACCGGCGCGCGCAACTTCTATCGCCGCCGGTATGCCCGCGCCGCCGCCGCCGATGATGGCGACATCTGTCTGCAGGGTTGAATTGGCCATGTGAGAACTCCTTAGAATCGAGTCGATGGTCGAGGCTTTATCATTGTTGTTAGGACGCGGTCAAATCGCGCGGTGGCGAGCTGGCGAAAACGCAACCGAAGAGGATTCGGAATCGGATTATATACCGCAAGGGGCGCAAAGAGCGCAAAACAGAAATCGGAATATCTCCCGCAAAGACGCCAAGGCCGCAAAGGTCGGAAAAAAATTGAAGAAGATGGTTTGTAAAATTATCTATCTTTCGATGCCGGACTTGGCGTCCTTTGCGCCCCTTCGACGAGGCTCAGGACATGCATGGCGGGAGTAATTCCCCGTTTTTCAGGGGTTGGGGCGGGTTTGAACCCGCCCTTGTACCGATTCGCGACTACGCCAAGCCGTACAGCCGCGCAGGATTCATTTCTAAGATGCTCGCTTTCGCCGAGTCGCTGATGTCGGTGCGTTGCTGCAGGATCGCGGCGGCGCAGCGGTCGCGGTCGCCGTGGGGCATGTCGCTGCCGAAGATCACTTGACCTTCACCGACGAGGTTCAAGACATTCGGTAAAATTTCGTCTTCGACTTCCGTGCTGAAATAGATGTTGCCGCGCTTGATGTAGTCCATCACCGGCAGTTTTTGGATCGGCGCGGTCTGGGGCAGAAATTTTCTCAACGTCGAGCCTTGGTTTTTGAAGCGGTGGTGCATTCGTTCCAATATGAACGGCACCCACTGGCAGCCGGCTTCGAGGAAAACCAATTTCAGACTGGGAAAGCGATCGAGCACGCCACCGCTAACCAGGGCTGTGAACGCCATCAAGAGCGGAACGTGAAAAGCGATCACGCCTGAAGGATAGATGTGTGAGTAAAGGTTGTTGACCGCCGGGCATGACCAGCCGACGTGGACGCCGAGGGCGAGCTTTTCTTGGCAGAGCGCGGCGTAGAAAGGATCGAGGCGCGGATGATCGAGCATATCGTTACCGGCGGTGCCGAGCACCATGACCGAGACCGCGCCGAGTTTTTTCGCTTCGCGGACTTGGCTGACCGCGCCTTGAATATCATCGAGATTGACCACCGCCGACCATTTAATTCTGTTGTGGCCGGCAAGCCTGTCGCCCATCCAGCGGTTGTAAGACGAAGTCAGCGCGGTGGCCAGCGGGATATTTGTCGTCAATGGGTAAGCGAGGAAGAGCGTGGTGTAGATGACTTGGACGGCGATATCTTCGTCGTCCATCGCCTTCACGCGCGCCGCGAGATCGGAAAGCTCCATGCTGCCGATGCTGTCGGATTTACCTTGCGTGTGCGCGGCGATCTGGCCGTTGACGTTGGTCGGTGTGCCGAGATTGTGGCAGCCGGGGCCGACGCGGCGCGGATAGAGCTGCTCTTCGATCACCCAGTAGGCTAGGCCGTCGACGCCGGTCACGCGCGGGCGTAACGAACGAAACGCCGGATCGAGATATTTGTCGCTAAAAGTTTCTAAATTTTCTTCGACGTGGCCGTCGGCATCGATGACGCGCATGGGAAATTCCTCCTGGTACTACCGGGTTGGATGTATTACTTGGCCGCACGAGTTGTCAAGCTGAACTGGGCGTAGCTGGCCACTGATGGTATAGCAGGCTGCTGAAAATACCTTCGGAATGCTTCGAGGGCCTCAGCATGAACGGAAAATCATCAATGAAATCAAATCCTCCATTCGTCCTTTCGATTAACTCAGGGCAGGCTCTGAGCCCGGTCGAAGGACTCCGATAGGGGGCTTCATCAACCTGATAGAGATTACAGTGCGGCGCGCAAAATCTTGCCGACGGCGCTCTTGGGCAAGCTATCGGCGAATTCGATTCGGTGCGGGATTTTGTACGGCGCGAGTTGGCTGCGCAAGCTGTCGCGGATTTGTCGATTGAGTTCGTCGGTGGCATCTTGACCTTCGCTAAGAACCACCACCGCGCGAATCTTGTTGCCGATCTCGGTGTCAGGTTCGGCCACCACAGCGGCTTCGACGACGGCGGGATGCTTTTGCAGGGCGTTTTCGATTTCTGTCGGCGAGATGAAGATGCCGCGGCTTTTGAAGCAGTCATCGCGGCGGCCGGCGATATAGAAATACCCTTCGCCGTCTTGATAAGCGAGATCGCCGGTGAAGTACCAACCGTGGTGCACCACCGCGCGGGTGCGTTGGTCATCTTTATAGTAGCCGAGAAACAGGCCGGGATCTTCGGTCGAGATCGCGAATTGGCCGAGTTCGCCGGTACTCACGGGTTGGAATTCATCGTCGAGAATCGCGACACCGACACCAGGAAGCAGTTTTCCCACCGAGCCGGGTTTGACCGGATGTCTAACTCCATGGCCGATGACAAGCTGGTATTCGGACACGCCGTAATGCTCGTAGATCTCGGAGCCGACGCGGCGCTTCCATTCACTGTAAGTCGCTTCGCGCAGCGCTTCGCCGGTGGAGTGGGCGCAGCGGAGGCTCGAAAGGTCATGCTGCGTTTCAAAATCCGCCGTGGCGAGCAAGCGGCGGTAGACGGTGGCGACGGAATGAAGCACCGTCACCCGATATTTTTCAATGGCGGCTAGGATATTTTCCGGCGTGGCACGGCTCGATAAGACCGCGCCGGTGACGCCGTTGCGCAGGGGGAAAAGCAAATTGTGGCCGAGCGCGCTGATGAAGCTCCACTCGCCGGTGGCCATGACGACATCGTTGGCTTGCGGTGGCAGGCGGTAGCGATTCAAATCGCCAAGGGCAACGATCCAGCGGTGCGCATGGACGATGCCTTTGGGTTTGCCGGTGGTGCCGGAGGTGTAGACGATGAAAGCGGGTTCGCCTGCTTGCGTATCGGCGGGCGCAATCTCTTTGGCTGAGTTCCCTGTCAGCGATTCAAAGGCGATTTCATTCTTGCCGGCGCCATCGAGGCAGACAACTTGCGCATTAAGGCCGCGATTGCGCAACTCGCGCACCGCATCGGCGCGCGCTGCTTCGGTGAAGATCAACCGTGGCTGAGCCTGCTCCAAGATGCTCTCTAATTCGCCGGCGGAGAGCAGCGAATTCACCAATACCGGGACGATACCGAGTCGCACCGCCGCCAGAAATGCCATGGCGAACTCCGGCGAATTGCTCATCTTGATGAGCACAAGATCGCCGCGTCGTAAGCCCAGGTCGATCAGACTTGCAGCAGCTGAATTCACGCGCCGCTGCAGTGACCCGTAGGTGACGTCGCCATGCTCTCCAACTAACGCCACATGGGCGGCGCAGCCGCGCGCGATCGCCGCGTCGAGCGCTTCCACGGCAAGATTGAGCTTCTCCGGCGCGGCCCGATAGCCGGGCCAGGGCATTGCCGATTCAGTCATCACAAACTACTTTTTTGAATTCTTTGCGGCCGGTTTGGCGGCGAACGGCCAACCGGAACCGTAGGGATCGGTGTAGCGCGGCGGGCGCTTTTCCACGAAAGCGCGCATGCCTTCCTGGCAGTCTTTGGTGCGGGTAATTTCGAGCACCGCTTCGAGCTCTTGCTGGTAGCCTTCATCGCTGCGGTTCCAGTTCCAATACATTTTTACCAATCGCTTGGCTTGACGCACGGAAAGATAGGGGTTGGCGGCGATCTTTCCAGCGAGCGCAAATGCTGAAATCATGAGTTTGCCGTGCCGTACGACTTCTTCCACCAAACCGATGCGCATGGCTTCTTTGGCGTCGATGATCTCGCCGGTGAGGATCATACGCATGGCGCGACCGATGCCGACGAGCTTGGGCAAATTGCGCGCGCCGCCGCTTTCCGGGACGAAGCCGGCCGGCACGGCGACTTCGCCGAAACGGGCGCGCTCCGAGGCGATGCGCATGTCGCACAGCGTTGCCATTTCCAAGCCGACGCCGACGGCGGGTCCGTTGACGGCTGCAATGGTGACCTGCGGTAGATCTTCGAGTTTTTTCATGGCGCTCTGGAGAACCTTGTGGCGCAGATCGTTGAAGAAATACTCGGCCATTTCTTTGTAGGGGCCGGTGATGCCCATGCTGCCGTCGAAGGCGCCAAGCACGTCGCCTTCAGATTTCAAATCGCCACCGGCGCAGAAACCGCGGCCTGCACCGGTGAGAATGATGACTTTGATAATGGAGTTGCGCGCGATCTCGTTGCACAAGGCGTCCAGTTCCAAGCGCATCAGCGGATCGACGGCGTTGAGCCGGTCGGGTCGATTGAGCGTGATGACGCCGATCGACGGCTCGCCGGGATTATTGGGATTGTCGTGCACCGACCATTCTATGGCTTTGTAATCCATGGGGATCTCCTCGGAATTTTCTCCCGCCAAGGCGCAAAGGACGCAAAGTAAGAATAGATCGATTCGGAACTTGGCGTCTTGGCGCCCCTTCGACGTTGCTCAGGACATGCTTTGCGGGAGTTCATCCGAACCTTGTTCTCTACTTCTCTTTCTGCCGGCCGTAATAGGATGAATTGACCGCCACTTCGTCGGCGCGTTTGCGTTGGCCAGCGATCTTTTCACCCGTGCGCCAAAATTCGCCGGCGACGGCGAGCTTGGCTTCGGCGTCGAGCTCGGGATTCCAGTCGCCCAACGAGTAGCCGTACCATGGCGCCTCGGGTTCGAGCTTGGGCAGCTCGAGTCTTTCCCAAAGTTTTCGGGCGCGCTCCATATATTCTTTCTTGGGCAGCGAGATCGGCGGGAAGGTTTCTTTCAACGTCGCATCCCATAGCAGACAAGAATCGTCGGCGCCGCCACGGGCGTCATGGCGCGGCGCGTGGCCGATATCGGTGCCGCGAATGATCTGCACGTCGCGGTGCGGTTGGGAGCGGTAACCGAGAGCCCAAAAGACCGCGTCAAGATTATCCGGGTCAATATCATCGTCGACGGCAATAACGATCTTTGACATCGATGGACGAAAGGTCACGGCGCCCATCATGGCACGCCAAACTTCGGCTTGGCTCGGTTTGCGCATTTGAATGATGGTCAGTTTCTGCGTCGCGGTGAGCGGCTCGTGTAGCATGACGCGAGTGACGCACTTGATGCCGAGCACGTTGTTCAAGTGATCGAGATAGAGCGGCTCATAGGCCATTTTCTTGATTACGCTCGATTCCGACGGCGTCACCTGGCTGATGATCGAGCAGAGAATCGCTTTCCGGCGCCGGGTAATGGCGGTGACTTCCATGTAGGGATTGTATTCTTTCGGATTGACGTGGCCATGAGACTCACCAAACGGCGCTTCGGGTTCGAGCCACTCGGTCGAGACGTAGCCTTCGATGATGATCTCGGCGTCGGCGGGGACCATCAGTGGCACGGTTTTCGCCTTGACCACGCGGATCGGCGCTTTGACTAAGCCGCCGGCGACGGCGAACTCGTCGACATCATAGTTGAGTTTTTGCGCCGCGACATAGGAGATCGCCGGCACCCCGCCGATGGAGAGCGCGGCGGGCATCTTTTCGCCGCGCGCGCGGTATTTTTGCCAATGCAAGTAAATGCCTTGGCCCAATTCCAGCGACGGATTGCAGCCGACACGGTCGTGCGCTTTGATCATGGCGCGGTAAGTACCGATGTTGTGAATGCCGCTTTGCGGATCTTTGGTGATGAAATGCGCGGCGCTGATGTAGGGCGCATTATCCCAGCCAGGCGTCGAGATCGGCACCGGAATGGCGTCGAGTCCTTGGCCGGGCTTTTGAATTTCGTCGCCGATGAACGCGACTTCGTGCACCGGCGCGGCCTCGGATGGTATTTCCACGGGTGCAATGGGATTCGCTTTCGCTTCGGCCCAAAGTTGATTCACTTTCGACGGATCGGCGCCGAGACCGATGCCGTAAATCCGCCGATTCGCCGCGAGAATTCCTATGGCGACCGGTATGTCGTAATGTTGGCCGCGCGCGTCGACCGGTCTTTCGAAGAGAAATGCCTTGCGGTCTTTTTCCTTGATGCCGCCGCGAAACTGCCAACGCACCAGGGGATGCATTTCCTGATCTTTACAGACCGGCTCCTTGATGCGAATCAGCAAACCTTCGCGTTCGAGTTGCTCCAGGTGATCGTGCAGATCGGGATATTCGCGCGCTGGAATCGACGACGATTTGCGTGCAACCGCGGCTCGCTTTTTTGCCATGACTCTTCGCCTTCACTGGTTCTATTCGGACGCACCTTATAACAATAGAATTTGTCGGTAAAGCCAAAGCTGACGATTGTAGACAAGATGCCACTCTGCTAAAAAAATCAAATTACCTTTGTCATGCGTTTCTCTCCCACACCTTGGTTGATCGTCGGCATCGCATTCGGTGTTCTCGGTTTTTCCCGCGGCCTGCACACTTCGTTCGGTGTGTTCAACGTCGCCTTGCTCGATACATTCGGCTGGAGCCGGGGCGCGACGGCGGGAATTTTTTCCGTCGTGCTCACCGTCGACGCGTTGCTCTCACCGGCCGCCGGATATCTGCTCGACCGCTACGGCACGAAAAAAATCTGCATCGCCGGCTGCAGCGCTCTGGCCGCCGGGCTTTTCTTAAGCAGCCGAGTGAGTGCGCTGTGGCAACTCTATCTCTGTTTTGGACTCGTGCTCGCTACCGGATTTACTTTCACCGGCATGGTGCCGCATATTTTCTTGATCTCGGAGTGGTTTTCGTCCAAGCGCGCGTCAGCCATCGGCATCGTTTACGCCGGCAGCGGCGTCGGCATCATGCTGTTGGCGCCTTTGAGCGAGTGGCTGCTTTCCAGTTACGGCTGGTCGCGCACCTTCGAGATTTATTCCGCGACTGTTTTGGTTACCCTGTTGCCGGTGGTCTGGCTTGCCTATTCCCATGGACCGCACCGGCATCAGCCGCGCCATCACGCGCAGAAGGCCGACGATTCGAAGCAGTGGACCGCGAAGCTGGCGCTGCAAAGTTTGCAGTTCTGGCTGCTGTTCATCGCGCGCATCGCCGCGGCGGCGGGGACGACGGTGATCGTCACCCACCAGGTGGCCCATGTGGTCGATGCCGGTTTCAGTAAACTGCTTTCAGCTTCGATCTTTGGTCTGGCGGGGATCACCAGCAGCTTCGGCAGGGTGATCTTCGGTTTCATCGCCGATCGCTTGTCGAAGCAGGCGGCCTATACGCTGAATATAGCGATGACGGTCATTGGCGTCGCTGCGTTGATCATCCTGCGCGACCCGAGTCAAACCTGGTTGCTTTACGTTTACGTGATTTTTTTCGGCATCGGTTTCGGTTCCCGCGCGGTGATTTTTTCGTCGCTGACCGCGGACATCTTCGTTGGCAAAGGCTTCGGCGCGATCCTCGGTTATTCCACCGTGGCGGTCGGTGTCGGCGGCGCGCTGGGCTCCTACCTCGGCGGTGCGTTCCATGATTGGACCGGTAGCTATACCCTGTCGTTCACGCTTTCGACTTTGGTCCTGGTGGTTTCCGACGTGTGCATCTGGCTCGCCGCGGTGCCAGCGGTGGCGAATTACGATCAGCGGTTGTGGCAGCGCGGAGCCTAGTCCGGACTATTCGCGGTAAAGCTGCGGGCAAATTACGATCAGCGTGCAACCCTTCCGGAACGAAGGCAAAGCAGTTGTGCCTTGAAGGTACAAGCGTGGCAGGTTGCTTATGAGATCAGCAGCCCAAAGGTCAAACATCGCGCCGAGCGCCGAGCACAAAATGAAACATGCGCGCCGGTGCCTTCGTTCGACGTATTAGTTCTTTGGGGTCACACCTCGATCGACAGAATGCCGTCAGGTTTCCTCGTAGCATGCTATCCGGGCTAGTTTCGTTCAAACCGTTCAAGCGGTTCAATTCGATAAACGGAGCATTTCGCGTACGGGGTATTAACCCCGTACGCGACCAAAGGGGATGCTCGCCCCCTTTGGATTCCCCATTTAATTGGTGCCCGCAGCAAGCTGCGGGGAATTAGTGGATTCAAACCGTTTTCGTTCATGATTCGCGATCTGCCGTTGGCTTGAGGCTGCCAGCGGAAGTTGCTAGCTTAATCTCCAGTGTAAATTTATGGATGCTCGGCTGCGAGAGGGTATACGTCTATTTAACGACCGGCAATTTTTCGCCAGCCACGAAGTCTTGGAGGATTTGTACCAAGAAACTGAGCTGGAGAATCGGCCGTTTCTCGAAGGTTTGATTCAACTGGCGGCGGCGTTTCGCCTGTTCGCTGATTTCGGTGAGACCAAGGGGCCGGTGCGGATGATTTACCAAGCGCTGATTCGCTTCGAGAATTTTCCGCCGGCGTTCTTGCAAGTGCGTGTCAAAGATCTTTGCCAAGCCGCCGAAACTTGGGCGAAGGCTGCGGAGGCGGCCCATGATCGGCCGTCCATCGAAGCGATTCCAAAGATTCAGTTTCAACGCTTCAATTTCTTTTCATGAGCGATCCTGCACTCAGCGACCGGCTCGAACGATTCCTGCGCGGAACTTGGCAGGGCAGCAAACGCATTCAAGGGCTCCAGGGTGGCGCCCGCGCGTTCGTGCTCGCGCGGGTCGCGGAGCGGGTTAAGCGGCCGCTGCTGGTGATTACTTCGAGCGCGCGCCAAGCCGAGACTCTTTACGACGACTTGAGTTTCTTTCTCGGCGAAGAGCGTGGGCTGGCGCCGTTTCGCAAGCGCTTGCATCTCTTGCCGTCCTGGGAAGTGCTGCCGTTTGAAAATCTTTCGCCGCACCCGGACAACATCGCCGGCCGCTTGGAGGGGCTTTACAAGTTGGTCGAGGAATCGGCGCCGATTTTGATATCAACACCGGCGGCGTTGATGCAGCGGGTGATTCCAAAAGACGAGCTCAAGCGGTCTTATCTTTACCTCGTCGCCGGACAGGATTTGCCGCGCGAAGCGCTGCTCGATCATCTCGTCCAGTGGGGTTTTCAAAATGTTCCGCTGGTCGAGGAGCGCGGCGATTTTGGTGTGCGTGGCGGCATCGTCGACTTATTTTCGCCCGGCTATGGCCGGCCGCTCCGGTTGGAATTCGACGGCGACCGCTTGGAGTCCATCCGTGAGTTCAATCCGGCGAGCCAACGCACCGCGCAAGTGTTGGAAGAGCTGCTACTCTTGCCGATGAAAGATTTTTCGCTCAAGCGCGCCGGCCTGGACGAGATCCTGCGCCGGCTCGATCAACGAGCCATGGAGCTGGAAGTTGACCGGCGCGAGAAACAAAGCCTACTCGAATCGATTCGCCAGGGGATTCCTTTCCCAGGCATCGAGTTTTTCTCGCCCTATTTTTGTCACGATTTGGTGCCGTTGTTTTCCTACCTGCCGGCCGACACTTTGATCTGGTTTGATGGCGCGGACCGCGTCGAAGCGGAAAGCGAGCGTTTTGGACGACTCGCCTGGGACCGCTACGAACGGGCCAAAGAAGAGCATCGGTTAGTTCCCGCCGTCGAGAGCGTCTATCTCAACGAACATGAATGGCGCGCGGCGCTGCAACCGTTTTCGCAAGTCTACGGCGAGGCGCTCAACATCATGGCGGCCTCGGAACGGGCGCAAGAGCTGACCCTGTCGGTGGAGTCCTTTCTCACCAGTGATGTCGGCGTGGAAACCGCGTTGCACGGTAAGGACGCTTCGTTGGCGCCGTTGGTCGACCGGTTAAAAAGCTGGCAGGGCGAGAAAATTGTTCTCGTCGCGCCGACCAAGGGCAATGCCAGCCGGCTGCAAGAGCTCCTGGCGAATCACGGACTATCATTTGTGTCGATCGACGAACCGGTAACCGAACTGCTCAATCGCGCCGATTTGCCGCGGACGATCCTGCGCGGCCAATTGAACCAAGGTTTTCGCCTGGCCGACGAGCATTTGGTGTTCGTCACCTTCGATGAGATCTTCGGCACGCGCAAGCGCCAGCCGACGGTGGCGCAGACGAAAAATCATCCGAGTCATTTTCTCACCAGCCTGAGCGAGCTCAAGCAAGACGATTTCGTGGTCCACCTGGATCACGGTATCGGCGTTTACCGCGGCCTTAAGTTTCTCAAAGTCGCGGGGATTGAAGGCGAGTTTCTGCATTTGGAATACGAAGCCGGCGACCGGCTCTATCTGCCGGTCGACCGCATCAACATGGTGCAGAAATACATCGGCGGCGATGGCGCGGCGCCGGCGCTCGACCGCTTGGGCGGCACGTCGTGGGAAAAAGTAAAAGCCAAGGCGCGTAAATCGATCCTCGCCATGGCGGAAGAGCTGGTCCAGCTTTACGCCCTGCGCGAAGCGCGCGCCGGCACCGGCTTCGCGCCGCCGGACAATTTGTACAAAGAGTTCGAAGCGAGCTTCGAATACGAAGAGACCGCCGACCAGCAGCGCGCCATCGACGACACGCTGGCGAGCATGCAGGCGAAAAAGCCGATGGACCGGTTGGTCTGCGGCGACGTCGGTTACGGCAAGACTGAAGTCGCCATGCGCGCGGCGTTTCTCGCCGTCGAAGGCGGCAAGCAGGTCGCCGTGTTGGCGCCGACGACGATTCTCGCGCAGCAGCATTTGCAAACCTTTCGCCATCGCTTCCGCAATCATCCGGTGCGCGTGGAGATGGTCAGCCGCTTCTTGACCAGCAAGGAAATCGCCGCGGTCCTGCAGGGCGCCGCCAAGGGTACCGTCGATATCGTCATCGGCACGCACCGCTTATTGCAGAAAGACGTTGAGTTCAAAGATTTAGGTTTGGTCATCATCGACGAAGAACACCGCTTCGGCGTGGTGCACAAAGAGCGGCTTAAGAAAATGCGCGAGCTGGTCGACGTTCTCAGTCTCACCGCGACGCCGATCCCGCGCACGCTGCATATGTCGCTGGTCGGCATCCGCGACTTGAGCATCATCGAAACGCCGCCGGTGGACCGGCTGGCGATCCAGACTTACGTGACGCGCTACGATGAGCGGGTGATTCGCGACGCGATCCTGCGCGAAATCGAGCGCGGCGGGCAAGTTTTTTTTCTGCACAATCGAGTAGAAACCATCGATCGGCTGGCGCTCAAGCTGGCCGACTTGATCCCCGAGGCCAGGATGTCCGTCGCCCATGGCCAGATGCGTCCCAAAGAGTTGGAGAAAGTCATGGTCGACTTTCTCGAGAACAAGACCCAGGTTCTGGTCTGCTCGGCGATCATCGAGTCCGGTCTCGACTTTCCCAACGCCAACACGATCATCATCAATCGCGCCGATCAATTCGGCTTGGCCCAGCTCTACCAACTGCGCGGCCGGGTCGGCCGGTCGCACCGGCATGCTTTCGCCTACCTGCTGATCCCCGGCGAGAAGGCGATCACGCCGGACGCCGAACGACGGCTGCGCGCGTTACAAGAGATCGACGGACTCGGCGGCGGTTTCAAGCTCGCGCTGCATGATCTAGAAATTCGCGGCGCGGGCAATTTGCTCGGCGCGCAGCAGTCCGGTCAGATCACCGCCGTGGGCTTTGAGCTTTATACGGAGATGATGGAAAAAGCGGTGCAGGAGCTCAAGGGCGAAGAAGTGCTGCCCGAAGTTGACCCGGAGATTCGTTTGGGCATCCCGGCCTATTTCCCCGACGACTATATGCCCGACGCCAATCAGCGGCTGTATTTTTACAAACGGCTGGCGAGCCTGCGCAATGTTCTCGAGTTGGAGGAGCTCAAGGAAGAGATCAAGGACCGCTTTGGCCCCTACAACGGTATCGTCGATAATCTTTTCTTGGTGATGAATCTGCGCCGCGTGCTTAAAGCATTTCTCGTCCAGCAGATCAGCGTTTCCGACGGCAAAGTGTTTTTGCTGTTCCATCCCGAGTCGCCGGTCAAAGTGGAAAAACTGCTCGAACTGATCCGCAAGCAAAAAAATCGTTTCCGCCTGTCGCCCGATGGCCGGCTGTCTTTTACGCCGAAGAACCAAGACTGGCAGCCGTTGATGGATGAAGTGGCGGAGCTGCTGCGCGCGATTCAAGAGATACCCGCGTCGCAGAGTGAACAGTTCGCGCCTGCACAAATGGAGTGATGGAGTGTTGGAGTAATGGGCTGTTGGGTGAATGCGGGGAATGAATTCAACCCATCCTACCGGACCTGGGCGGTCAGTTTGGTTTTTCAAACTGAGTATGGTAGCTATTGGGAATCTGACCTTCATTTATTGCCACGGATTCGACGAATGATGCGGCGGCAAGTAATTTTTCAAACGATTCTCCTTTCGCTAATCTTGGTTCTGCCTGGTGCCGCCACTAGCGCGGTAATCGAACAATTGATCGCCGTGATCAACGGCGAGCCTTACACGTTGTCTAGTCTGAACCGCTACGCCAAGGAAAAGCTCGGGCGCGGTTTTCCCACCGGTGACCTCAATCAGATAAACGCCAGCGATCGGCAAGTGTTAGAGCAATTTATTACCGACAAACTCTTGGAAGCGGAGGTGCTCGAAGCGGGCATCCGCGTCGGCCCCGACGAGATCGAGCACTACATCGACCAGGTGAAAAAGTCCAACCGTCTGTCCGACGAGGATCTCAAGCTCGCGCTCAAGCGTGAAGGTCAAACCCCGGAAAGCTACCGCGCGACGGTCAAGGCGGAGATGGAAAAGTCCGAAATCATCGACCGGCAGGTACGGCGCAAGATCAATATCACGGACGACGACGTTGAACGTTATTATAAGCTCAATCAGAAAAACTACCGCTCCAAGGAGCGGGCGCGCATCCGGCATATTCTGCTTACGCTGAGCGAAACTGCGCCGGCGGAGCGGGTGCAGAGCGCCATGGAGAGAGCGCAAGGACTTTACCAGCGGATTCAAGCCGGAGAGGATTTCGCCAACTTAGCCAGCGAATATTCCGACGGCGCCGGCCGTACCACCGGCGGTGACATCGGATGGGTCGTCCGCGGCACCTTGATCGCCGGTCTCGAAGAGGTTGCCTTTGAGAAGCTCAAGGTCGGGCAAGTGAGCCAGCCCTTTCGCACCACCATGGGCGTACATATCGTCAAGTTGGAAGCGAGAGAGTCCGGCAGCACGCTGCCGCTCAAGACCGTCGCGCCCAAGATCAAAGAAGAGCTGTTGAACAAAGCCTTGGAGGAACGTTTCGCCAGGTGGCTCAAGACCGATATGCGCCGAAAGCACCGGGTCGACATCAAGATCGCTGGGGTGGTTTTCAAACCGGAAGACTCGAAGGATAACACGATGAACACCTTAGTGGCGCGGTCGATGCGGCCGGAGCGCCGCGAAGATCGCTCGGTGCTGAGTTACCTCAATCCGTTTTCTTACATCGTTAAAGAAACGCCTTTCGAAGATGAGGATCCGAAAAGCCCGATCGCCGGGAAAAGCGTCGTCAGTGTTTTTGGCGTGCCGCTGTTTACCACCGAGACGGTGGACGATACACCGGATATTTTAACGCCACCGAAACAGGATTCGGGCAAAGGCGTTTTCTCCACGATCATTGATTCGCTCAATCCGTTCTCGTCAAAAAAGCCTTAATCCCTTGCCTGAAAAACGTTAAGCGGCGATAATCAGTAAGCTCGCTAGTCTGGCGGATCATTCGCGGTAAAACTGCAATCACGGTGCAACCCTTCCGGAGCGAAGGCAGGCCCTTCGGGATGGCAAATCTCAAATTCCAGAAATGAAATCTGAAATTTGCAATTTGAAATTCCGAGCATCAGCGCGGAAGCAGAGTCACACCTTGATCGACAGAGCGTTTGTGAGATTGGCGGGTGGTGTGAATAAGCCGGGCTGGCTCAAGCTTTCCCAGATTCATGTCTAGTAAACCGATCATTGCGATCACCATGGGCGATCCCGCGGGCATCGGTCCGGAAGTGATTGTCAAGGCGCTCGCCGACCCAGCGATCAAAAAGGCTGCGCGGCCGTTGATTCTCGGCGACTGGGGCGTGTTGCAGCGGACCCGCAGTCGCTTGAAAAAATCGCCCGAATTCATTTGTTGGCAACCGGGACAGCAGCTTTTGCCGCTGCTCGATCGTCCGCGTGGGTTTACGGTTTGCTCGTTGTCGGCGCTATCGGCCAAGGAGTCGCGGCCGGCGATCGCTTCGAAGGCGGGTGGGCACGGCGTGTTCAGCTACATTCGCGTGGCGGCCAAGTTGGCGCTATCGAAGGTGGTCGATGGGATCGCCACGGCACCGATCAGTAAACATAGCCTGATCGACGCGGGCTATAACTACCCCGGCCATACCGAGCTGTTCGCCGAACTTAGCCGCACCGCGGAGTGCCGCATGATGCTGATCGGCGCCAAGCTGCGGGTGGTGCCGGTGACCGGGCATATTCCCTATGGCAAAGTTCCGCGCAGTCTAACCCGCGCCAATATCCAAACCACGCTGGAGCTAACCCAACGCAGTCTGAAAAACTTCTTCGGCATCGCGCGCCCGCGCATCGCCGTGGCGGCGCTCAATCCCCATGGCGGCGAGCAAGGCATCTTTGGCGATGAAGAGATCCAGATCATCGCGCCGGCCGTGCAAGCGGCGCGCCAGCGGGGCGTCGGCGCATTTGGGCCGTTTCCGGCCGACAGTTTGTTTCACCACGCGGCGCGCGGCGATTACGACGCGGTGGTGTGCATGTACCACGATCAAGGATTGATTCCGCTCAAGCTGCATCATTTCTATGGCGGCGTGGCGTTGACCTTGGGGCCGCCGTTTATCCGTACTTCAGTCGATCACGGCACGGCCTATGATATCGCCGGCAAGGGCAAGGCGGACGAAAGCAGCATGAGAGAAGCGATTCTGTTAGCGGCGCGTTTGGCGCGCTTAAAATTGCGGCGGCGGAGGAAGTGATGAACCCATCGGTGTTTCGCGAGTACGACATTCGCGGTTTGGCGGAAAAAGACTTCGATAAGGATTTTGCTCTGTTGCTGGGTAAGGTCCATGGCACGGTGATCGCCGAGAAAGGCGGCAAACGAGTCACCGTAGGGCGCGACTGCCGAGTGACCTCCGATCCATACGCCGAAGCGGTGATCGCTGGCATGGTGTCAGCCGGCTTGCAGGTCTACGACATCGGCGTTTGTCCGACGCCGCTGCTCTATTTTTCATTGTTCCATCTCGACGTCGACGGCGGCATTGAGGTGACCGCTAGCCACAATCCCTCCGAATACAACGGCTTTAAGCTCTGCGTCGGCAAAGACACGCTCTACGGCCAGCAGATCCAAGAAATTCGCTTGAAAATGGAACGCAGCGAGTTTCGTAAGCGGCCCGGCGGAAAAGTTGAACGCTATGAAATTGTCCCGCCCTATCACAAGCAGTTACTTGCGGATGTCCCGAAGTTAGCCAAGCCGCTTAAAGTCGTTATCGATGCCGGCAGCGGTGTCGGCGGGCCGGTGGCGCCGGCGATCTTTCGGCAACTGGGCTGTCAGGTCTGGGAGATCGCGTGCATCCCCGACGCCAACTTTCCATTGCACCATCCCGATCCGACGGTGCCGGAAAATCTCGAAATGCTGATCGAGAAGGTTAAAGAAGTAAAAGCCGATCTCGGCATCGCCTACGATGGTGATGCTGACCGCATCGGTGCGGTGGACGAAAAGGGCAACATTCTCTGGGGCGATGAACTGTTGGTGTTATTTGCTCGGGACGTGCTCAAACGCAATCCCGGAGCGACGATCATCTCCGAAGTGAAATGCTCGCAGCGGCTCTATGACGACATCGCCAAGCACGGCGGCAAGGCGATCATGTGGAAGGCGGGCCATTCGTTATTGAAAGCGAAGATGAAAGAGACCCACGCTCTGCTCGCCGGTGAAATGAGCGGCCATATGTTTTTCAAAGAGCGTTACTTCGGCTACGACGACGCGATCTACGCTTCACTCCGTTTGCTGGAGATCCTCGCCAACTCGAGCCAGCCGCTTTCCGCTTTACTCGCGGACTTGCCCAAGAGCGTGTCGACGCCGGAGATTCGCGTCGATTGTCCGGACGATAAGAAATTTATCATCGCCGAGAGAGCCACGGATTATTTTCGCCAGCACTACAGCGTTATTGACGTCGACGGCGTGCGCGTGCAGTTTCCCGAAGGTTGGGGCTTGATCCGCGCCTCCAACACGCAGCCTGCTCTGGTGCTGCGCTTTGAAGCTCAGTCCGACGCCAAGCTCAAAGAGTATCGCGCGTTGATCGAGAACAAGCTGAGAGAATTCGAACAGCAATAGCCCGGATTATTTGCGCTAAAAGCACGATCGAGGTGCAACCCTTCCGGAACGAAGGCAAAGCAGTTGTGCCTTGAAGTTGCCAGCGGGGCGAGTTGCTTATGAGATCAGCAGTGAAAAGGTCAAACATCGTGCCGAGCGCCGAGCACAGAATGAAACATTCGCGCCGGTGCCTTCGCTCCTCCAGGGTCGCACCCCGATCGACAGCGTGTCGTCAGGTTCCCTCGTAGCATGAAAAAATCGGGATAGTTCTGTCGATGGCCGGCAAGATCGTCGTCAAGGGCGCGCGGGTTCATAATCTCAAGAATATCGATCTGGAGATTCCGCGCGACCAGTTGGTGGTCATCACCGGCGTCTCCGGTTCGGGAAAATCCTCGCTCGCCTTCGATACGCTTTACGCCGAAGGGCAACGGCGTTATCTCGAATCCCTCGGCGCCGACGCGCGCCAGCTGCTCAAGCAGATGGAGAAGCCCGATGTCGATCTGGTCAATGGACTATCTCCCGCCATCGCCATCCAGCAAAAAATCGGCTTCGCCAATCCGCGCTCCACGGTCGGAACGATCACGGATATCTACGATTTGCTCCGGCTCCTGTTCGCCCGCGTCGGCCAACCGTCGTGCCTGAACTGCGGCAGCGAAATCAGCGCGCGCACGGTCGAGCAGGTCGTCGATCAATTGATGACCGCACCGGCGCAGACGAGGATTGTAGTGCTCGCGCCGGTGGAATTGTCGCGCCGCGACGAGGTGGCGAAGAGCCTGCTCGAGTTGACCCGCCAGGGCTTTGCTCGGGTGATGGTCGACGGTGAGATGCACGAGCTAGGCGGGGATATTTCCGAGGCGGTCAAAAGCGCCACGCGGCTCGACCTGGTGATCGACCGCTTGGTTTTGCGCCAGGGGATAGAAAAGCGGCTGGCCGATTCGCTGGAACTGGCGGCTCGGGCGGGCAAGCAGATTATTAAAATTTCCATTCTTGGCGCGGACGAGAGCGCCGCGCCGCGGCAGATGGTTTTTAGCCTGAAACTCACTTGTGCTCAGTGCGGCACTGCTGCGCCGGAAGTGACCCCCGGTTTGTTTTCGTTCAACAGTCCGCGCGGCGCTTGTCCGCGATGCAACGGCTTGGGCATGACCACCCAGCGCGCCAAATCAAAAGACGCTACTGCGCTCTGCACGGGGTGCGGCGGCAACCGTTTAAGAAAGGAAAGCCTGACTGTCCGGATCGCCGGCAATAGCATCGCTGAGCTAGCCTCTCGGTCGATCCGCGAGCTTTTGGAATTCTTCGCCGGTCTGGAGTTTGCGGACGATCGTAAAATTGTTGGAAACAGGATTATCGCCGAGATGACCGGCCGGCTCGATTGCTTAGCTCGGTTGGGGCTCGATTATTTGAGCTTGGATCGAGGGTCGACGACTCTCTCCCGCGGCGAAGCGCAGCGGGTGCGGCTGGCGACGCAGATCGGCGCGGGGCTGGCCGGCGTGCTGTATATTCTCGACGAGCCGAGCATCGGCCTGCACCAAAAGGACAACGCGCGGCTGATTGAATTACTCAGACAGCTTCGCGATGGCGGCAATTCGGTGATCGTCGTCGAACATGATCCGGAGACGATTCAAGCCGCCGACTATGTTGTGGATATGGGGCCCGGCGCGGGTGTGAACGGCGGCACGGTGGTGGCGTGCGGTATGCCAGAGGAGTTGACGCGCGATCCGCGCTCGCTCACCGGGCGATATTTAGCGGGGACGGAAGCGATCGCGGTGCCGCAAAGAAGACGCGGTGGCTCCACCGTGTTGCAAGCGAAAAATGTTTGCGCGCGTAATCTAAAGAATCTTACGGTCGAGATTCCCATCGGCGCGATGACTTGCGTGACCGGCGTGTCCGGCGCGGGTAAAAGCACCTTGGTGATGGAAGTGCTTTTTAACGGCGTGACGCAACGATTGCGGCGCGGACGCGGAAGGGTTGCCGATTCATTGCAAATTACCGGCTGGGAACATTTCGAACGCGTGATTGGCATCGACCAGTCGCCGATCGGGCGCTCGCCGCGCTCCAATCCGGCGACCTATGTCGGGCTCTACGATCACCTGCGCGAGCTTTTCGCGCAACTCCCGGAAGCGCGGGTACGCGGCTACCAGGCCGAGCGATTTTCGTTCAACGTCAGGGGCGGACGCTGCGAAGCTTGCGAAGGGGACGGCGTGGTGCGCGTCGAGATGCAGTTTCTGCCCGAGCTGTGGGTCACCTGCGAGGCTTGCCGGGGACGGCGTTACAATCGCGAGACTTTGGATGTTAGATATAAAGGACTGAGCATCGCGGATATGCTCGACCTCACCGTCGATCAAGCGGCGGAATTGTTGAACAGTGTCGCGCCGATTTACGACCGGCTGCGCACTTTACGCGATGTCGGCTTAGGCTACTTGCGATTGGGTCAGTCGGCGGCAACACTTTCCGGCGGCGAAGCGCAGCGGGTCAAACTGGCGCGCGAATTAGCGCGCAAATCCACCGGCAAGTCGCTCTACGTTCTCGACGAGCCGACCACCGGTTTGCACTTCGATGACGTCAAAAAGCTGCTCGATTTGCTCGACCGTCTGATCGAACAGGGCAATACCATGGTTATCGTCGAGCATAATCTAGACATGATCAAGTGCGCCGACTATGTGCTCGATCTTGGCCCAGAGGGAGGAGTCAACGGCGGACGGTTGATTGCTGCAGGTTCGCCCGAGGCGATCGCCAATGTCCCGGAGTCTGTGACCGGTAGCTACCTAAAAGCCGCGCTTGGTCGCGCCATCGCATAAGTTTTCTCTTTATATTTCAGTCGATTAATAGCTTCAAAAGGGCTATTGACTCAGTCCGGCGTCTTGGGTACCTTGATATCAGACTAATAAGGTCTGTAATGGAATTAGCGAAATTAAAATGGCGCTGCGAACACCGATATATTTAGACAATCACGCTACCACAGCGGTCGACCCACGGGTGTTGGCAGCGATGTTGCCGTATTTCACGGAGCGTTTCGGCAATGCCGCGAGCAAGAGCCACGCGTTTGGCTGGGAAGCTGAAGCGGCGGTCGACACGGCGCGTGAGCAGATCGCCAAGTTGATCGGCGCAGCGGCGAAAGAGATCGTCATTACCAGCGGCGCCACCGAGTCGGACAATTTGGCGATCAAGGGCGTCGCTGACGCTTACCGCGACAAGGGCAACCATATCGTCACCTGCGTGACCGAACATAAGGCCGTACTGGACAGCTGCAAGGTTTTGCAGAAGCACGGCTTGCAAGTCACTTATCTACCGGTGGAACCGGATGGCTTGATCGATCTTGGACGGCTGCGCGAGTCGCTGACGGACAAGACGATTCTGATTTCCATCATGGCGGCGAACAACGAGATCGGCACGATTAACCCGATCAAAGAGATAGGCGGCTTGGCGAAACAGAAGAATATTCTGTTTCATACCGATGCGACCCAAGCCGTTGGCAAGCTGCCCATCGACGTCGATGCGATGGGCATCGACCTATTGTCGCTGACGGCGCACAAGATGTACGGGCCCAAGGGTGTCGGTGCGCTCTACGTGCGCTCGACCAAGCCGCGAGTCAAGCTCACGCCGATGATCGACGGCGGCGGCCATGAACGCGGCATGCGCTCGGGCACTTTGAATGTTCCCGGCATTGTCGGTTTGGGCAAGGCGTGTGAGATTTCGCAAAAAGAGATGAGCGCCGAAGGCGAGCGGTTGATCGCGCTGCGCGAACGGCTGAAACAGGGTATCCTCGCTGAGCTCGACGAAGTATACATCAACGGACACCCGATGCAGCGTTTGCCGGGCAATTTGAACATGAGCTTCGCCTATGTTGAAGGCGAGTCGTTGTTGATGGGCTTAAAAGAGATCGCCGTGTCGACCGGTTCGGCTTGCACTTCCGCTAGCTTGGAGCCGTCGTATGTCTTGAAGGCGCTCGGCGTGAGCGACGAGTTGGCCTATAGCGCGATCCGTTTCGGCTTGGGCCGTTTCAACGCCCCGGAAGAAATTGACTTCACGATACTTCGCGTCGTTGAAGAGGTGCGCCGGCTGAGAGAGATTTCGCCGGTTTACAAAGCCAAGAAGGCGCGGCAAGAAAAACGCGCTGGCTGAGTTAATGAAGGTAAGAGGAGAAGCATCATGGCGATGGGAGTGAGCGTTACCGAGCGCGCCGCGGCGCGGATCAAAGAGTTGCTCAACGCGGAAAATCGCGATGGCCAGGGGCTGCGCGTAAAAGTGGTCGGCGGCGGCTGCTCGGGGTTGCAATACAAGGTCGATTTCGATTTGCCCAAGGGCAGCGACAAAGTGTTTGAGAAGGACGGCGCCAAGGTTTTGATCGATTTGAAAAGTTTGCTTTATCTGACCGGCACGGAGCTCGATTACAAAGACGAGCTGATGCAGTCCGGCTTCGTGTTTCAGAACCCCAACGTGAAAAAGTCCTGTGGCTGCGGCGCGTCGTTTACGGTTTAGGCTCAATAAGGAATTGTAAAAATGGCAACACAAACAGTCGAAGAACTGGCCCAGCGTGAATACCAGTACGGCTTCGTCAGCGATATTGAATCCGACACCGTCGAGCCGGGCTTGAACGAAGGCGTCATTCGTCTCATTTCCGAGAAGAAGCATGAGCCGGAGTTCATGCTCGAATGGCGCCTGAAGGCTTATCGCCATTGGACCAAGCTGGAAAAGTCCGAGGCCGAGCCCAAGTGGGCTAAGGTTCACTATCCGCCGATCGATTATCAGGCGATTCGATATTATTCGGCGCCGAAAACCAAAGACGACGGGCCGAAGAGCTTGGAAGAAGTCGATCCTGAGTTGCTCAAGACCTATGCGAAGCTTGGCATTCCGCTCATGGAGCAAGAGCGGCTCGCCGGCGTCGCCGTCGACGCGGTGTTCGATAGCGTATCGGTGGCGACGACATTTAAAGGCAAGCTCGCCGAGTTGGGCATTATCTTTTGCTCGTTTTCCGAAGCGGTGCATAACCATCCTGAGTTGGTGCAGAAATATCTTGGCTCAGTGGTGCCCTACAGCGATAATTTTTTCGCCGCGCTCAATGCCGCGGTCTTCAGCGACGGCTCTTTTTGCTACATCCCCAAGGGTGTGCGTTGTCCGATGGAGCTATCGACATACTTCCGCATCAACGCCGCCGAGACGGGCCAGTTTGAGCGCACTTTGATCGTCGCCGAGGAAGGGGCGGTGGTGAGCTATCTGGAAGGCTGCACCGCGCCGATGCGCGACAAGAATCAGCTGCACGCGGCGGTGGTCGAGCTGGTGGCGCACAAGGACGCGCAGATCAAATACTCCACCGTGCAGAACTGGTACCCGGGCGACAAGGACGGCAAGGGCGGTATCTACAATTTTGTCACGAAGCGCGGCAAATGTTTGGGCGAGCGCTCGAAGATTTCCTGGACGCAGGTGGAGACCGGCTCGGCGATCACCTGGAAGTATCCGAGCTGCATTTTGCAGGGCGACGATTCGGTTGGCGAGTTCTATTCGGTGGCGCTGACCAACAATTATCAGCAGGCCGACACCGGCACGAAGATGATTCATATCGGCAAAAACACCAAAAGCACGATCATCTCCAAGGGCATTTCAGCCGGCCATGGCCAAAACACCTATCGCGGCTTGGTGAAGATCATGAAGGGTGCCAGCGGCGCGCGGAACTATTCGCAATGCGATTCGTTGTTACTGGGCGACCAGTGCGGCGCGCATACGTTTCCCTATCTCGAAGTGCTCAACAACGCGGCGCAAGTCGAGCATGAAGCGTCAACCTCAAAGATCGGCGAGGATCAGCTGTTCTACTGCCGCCAGAGAGGCATTTCGACTGAAGACGCGGTCAACATGATCGTCAATGGCTTCTGCAAGCAGGTGTTTAAAGAGCTGCCCATGGAATTCGCCGTCGAGGCGCAAAAATTATTGGGCGTGAGTCTTGAGGGAAGTGTCGGCTAGACTAGGGTCAGGTGTCAGCGATCAGTCATCAGTGATCAGTCGGGTGAAGAGGGCGGCTTGCTGATAACTGATCACTGATAACTCCGGTAAGTTATATGGAAGTTTACTTCGACAATAACGCGACGACGAAGGTACTGCCTGAGGTCGCCGAAGCGATGCTGCCGTTTTACACGGAGCTTTACGGTAACCCTTCGAGCATCCACCGCTTTGGCAGTTCGGTGGGCGAGAAGATCGCCGAGGCGCGGGCACAGGTGGCGGCCCTGATCGGCGCGGCCGATCCCGTCGAGGTGATTTTCACCAGTTGCGGCACCGAGGGGGATAATGCGGCGATCCGCGGCATGCTCGAAGCGCGCCCGGAAAGACGTCACATCGTTACGACCAAGGTGGAACATTCCGCCGTGCTCGGGCTGTGCCAGCACCTAGAAAAAAAAGGCTACCGAGTTACTTGGCTGAACGTGGACGAAAACGGCGCCCTCGATTTGGCCGAGCTCGAAGCCGCGTTGAGCGACGATACCGCAGTGGTGTCGATCATGTGGGCCAACAATGAAACCGGGGTTATTTTTCCCATTGACCAGATCGGTGCGAAGGTGCGCGCCAAAGGGATTCCCTTTCATGTCGACGCGGTGCAAGCGACGGGCAAGATTCCGTTCAAAGTCAGCGAGCTGCCGATCGATTTGTTGACAATTTCCGGCCATAAGTTTCACGCGCCCAAGGGTGTGGGCGCATTATACGTGCGCCGCGGCATCACTTTCTCACCGTTCCTGATCGGCGGCCACCAGGAAAAAAATCGCCGCGCCGGCACGGAAAACGTCGCGAGCATTATCGGTCTGGGCAAAGCCGCCGAGATCGCCCTGGGCCGGGTCGCCGAGGATTCCGCTTCGGTAAAAGGACTGCGCGATCGTCTGCAAATTTTGTTGCTCGAATCCTGTCCCGATAGTCGAGTCAACGGGGCGAAGGAGCCACGCTTGCCGAACACGCTGAATATCAGCTTTCGTTACCTGGAAGGGGAATCGATCCTCGTGCTGCTGGACCAGCAGGGGATCTGCGCTTCCACCGGCTCCGCATGCACCGCTGGATCATCGGAGCCATCGCATGTGTTGCGCGCCATGGGCGTCCCCGCCGATTGGCTTCAAGGCGCGGTGCGCTTCAGTTTAAGCCGGTTCAATAGCGCAGCGGAGGTTGATTATGTGAACCAAAAGGTGCCGGCAATCGTCCAACGCTTACAAGGGTTTTCGGCGTTGGGTCGGCTGGGTAATCAGCCACAGCCTCAATCAGACCAGGTCGTTCGAGCGAGCAGCTTGGGAGCCAGGGGGTAAGACCATGGGGCTGATGCAGATTCCTCGGCGGGTTGACTACGGCTTACGCGCGGTAATTTACCTATCCGACCAGGCGCCCGACAAATGTTGCTCCATCGGGGAGATTGCCAGAGAACAAGGCATGCCGAGAAAATTCTTGGAGAAAATCGTTCAAGACTTAGTTCGGGGAGGGCTGATCAAATCGAAACGGGGATCAACCGGGGGCTATCAGTTGACGCGAGCGCCGGAGGCGATCTCCTTTTGCGATGTCATCGAGGCCCTCGAGGGGCCGATCGCGGTCAACGCCTGCATGGATCATCAATTGGGCTGTGACCAGATCCCCCGCTGCACGATGATCGGTGTTTGGAGCGAAGTGCAACACAAAATCACGGAGGTACTCAGCCGGACGACGATTGCCGCGCTCAAGCGTTCGCCCTGCGGAGAATTTATCGTTCCCTCTTCTCTTTCGAGCGCGGCTTAACCGGAATTAACTTATCCGCCGGTAAGCCGCACCCCAACGGGAGGTGGTTGTTATGGCATATGATCAAGGATTGAGCATGGAAGAGCGAGTCTCATCGCTATTTCAGCCGGATACTCTGCTGCCGGAGCAGTATCTCGACACGTTTCGGCGCAAGCTCCAATTGGAGCCGGAGAAAAAATTGATGCTGGCGATTCTGGAAGATGGCATCGCTTGTTTTCAAAAGTATGTGTTTGCCCGCGACGGCAAAGGCAAAGCGCTCTTCCGTGAAGCCGAGACTTGGGTCGAGGATAAAGGCGGTGAAGCGGTCTTCTCCTTCGACAGCGTGTGTGAATCCTTGGCATTGGATCCAGAATACTTGCGCCGTGGGATGAGAAAGTGGAAGGCGCAGGCCCTGGCGCAAAAGAGCCAAGCCAAGGTCGTGCCGTTATCACCGCGGCCGCGACCGGCGCTGCGAGCTAATCGGCTCTCCCGCCGGCCGAGTCACCGACTTAAGCGTGTAGTGAACCGTTAGCAACCAAAGTGGAGACGAAATCTCGCCACAAAGAGCCAGTGGGGCATATCCGCAACGGAATTTTGGGATACCTCCCGCAAAGGCGCTAAGGCGCAAAGGTATTAAGATAAAAATTCTTTTCCAAACTTGGCGCCTTTGCGCTCCTTCGATTAAACTCAGGACATGCTTGGCGGGAGATAATCCGACTTCTTCTTTTGCCGACTTTGCGGTTAATTTCTCTGGTTCCGAGTCTTCGGTTGCGGCGTAGCCGGCTAGGCCTCTGTCGTGGATTCTTCTTCCGGGAAACCCGCAATGGCCTATCACTTGAGCTGCCTTGAACTTGCAAAGCGAGCGAAACGAATTCATAAATAAATGATGGCAAAATTGAGCCGCCGAGCGGGGCTTGGCTATTTTCTCTATGATCTGCGCTATCGGATGGGTGAGTATGCGCTGCGTGGTTTCATCCGTTGCCTGCGTTATATTCCATTCCGAGCTGTCGAGATTTTTACTTCATTGACGACCTGGGCGGCATTCTATCTCGTGTGGCCCTATCGGCGCAGGATGGAAGAGAATATCAGCGCGACCCTGAGTGACGAGATTCCCGACCTGGCGGAACGCAAAGCTTTGGCTTGGCGAGCCTGGCGCAACTTCGCCCGCACCGTGCTCGACACCACTGCGATCCTGCACTGTTCGAAGGAACAAATTATCGCGAGGGTAGGTTTGGTAGGTGAGGAACATCTCGCGACGGCGCTGAAAAAAGGCAAAGGCGTGCTCGCCTTGAGCGCGCACCTGGGTAGTTTCACGATGATCGGCGCGCGCCTGGCGGCGAGCGGATACCCCTTCAGCGTTCTCGTCAAGCATCCGGCGCACCAACGTTTCGCTCGACTGACCGACGATTATCGCAGCCAAATCGGCATCCACACGATCGCGGCAAAACCGCGGCGCGAAGCGGTGCGCGGCATCCTTAAGGCGTTGCGGCAAAATCGCATCGTTCTGGTGATCGCCGATGAATTCAAATCGGGCGACGTCCTGGTCGATTTTTTTGGTCTAAAATTGCCGGCGCCGCGCGGTCCGGCGACCTTGGCGCTGCGCACGGGGGCGGTGACGCTGCCGATGTTTGCGACCCGGCAGGCGGATGATTTGCTGACTTTATCGATCGGCGCGCCGATCGAGCCGGTGATACGCGACGATCTCGACGCCAGCGTCTTGGCTACCACCGCTCTCTACACGCGCCATCTTGAGCAAGCGATCCGTCGCTATCCGTCACAGTGGAACTGGCTCGGCCTGCCGCGGCGCAGGGCGAACTCGATACGGTCAGAGACCGTGCGCGATGAGTTCGCGGCGCAATCAGCGAGTGACGACGCGATACAGAAGACCGGGACCTTGTCGTGAATAAAGCTCGGAATATCTCCCGCAAAGACGCTAAGGCCGCAAAGTTCGGAAATCAAATGGGTAAAGAAATTGCTGAGAAGATCTAACTTTCACTTCGGAACTTGGCGCCTTTGCGCTCCTTCGATTGAACTCAGGACATGCTTGGCGGGAGTAAGCGTAACTCCGATCCGAACCCGTAAGCCAAACTGATTACAGCTTCGAATCGAAGCCCGGATTTAAGATGCCTTTCTTCTCGGTCGCTTCGAGATAGCGCATGAAGCGATATTTATTCTCGATCTCATCGAGCTTCAGCGCTGGCAAATTTTTCGGCTGACCGGGTTCGACTTTGACGGCGATCAGGGTTAGCTCGTTCTGCTGCCAAGCGCGGACGAATGCCGCGCGAAATTCTTCCAGTGACTTGACCCACTTGGCGTTCCTATAACCGGCGCCTTTGGCGAGGATAACGGCGTCGGCGTGGCGCGATGCAGTTGCGGTGCCGCCCGAGGCTTCGTAGACTTCGTTGTCGAAGAGCAGGTGAATAAAGTTGCCGGGATTTTGTTGAGCGATCGTCGGCAGACCGCAGAGGTTCATCAGAAACGCGCCGTCGCCGTCGAGCGCGATTACTTTTCGGTGTGGCAGCGCAATCGCCAGCCCGGCCGCAATGGATGACACGAGACCGAGGGTGCGAGTCTTAAGATTACCGTCGCTCGGCCGCACGGCCCACCACTCGCGCGAGGCCCAACCGGTGGAAACGGACAGGGCGTCCTTGGCGTCGTCGGCAATTAATTTCAGATAATCGTATCTTTGCATCACTTCACTCCGAGCACTCGTTTGGTCAGCAGCACGGCTACCGGTTTTTTCGAATCGTCGGCCAATATCTGCGCGCCGCGCAAGGTCTCGTCAATCTCTTCCTGCCTGCGTAAAACATAACTGCGAAAACCCATCGCTTGGAGCACCGGCTCGGTGACCGAACCGAGAGTGGTAAAGCCACGGTCGCCGATATCGCCGGCGTAGTAGATCAGCATGAGAATCGGAATCTGAAATTGCAACGATGTGGTCGTGAGCGCGTTGCAGCTATTCAAGAAACCGGCGTTTTGCATGATGATGGCGGTCTTCTTGCCGGCCAGGTAGGCGCCGGCGCATATTCCGATGCCTTCCTCCTCGCGGCAGAGCGGCACATGCTTCAGCTCCTTGTCCGTTTCCACCGCGCGAATCACTTCGAGCATCTTCTCGTCGGGTAAAGTCGCGACGAAATTGATGCCGGCCTTCTTAAGTCCGGCGACGATCAGCGCCGCCGCGTTTATCGGGTCTTCAATTGCCATAGCCATTTTTCATTCCTTTGGTTCTTCTCGGCTTCCTGTGAAGAAGTATTTATCACAAACACGCCGCGGGGCGAAGCCACTACGGATGGGAAGAAAGCCGGTTCCAGTTGTTCCAACCGTTCCAGCCGTTCCAACTGTTCCAGCCGTTCAAATCGTTTAAGGAAGAGCCGTAGGTCGAGTTAGCAAACTGTAACCCGACGGTGCATTCTGTCGGGTAGAGCTACACAGCCAGCGAAAGAAAATCCGACATCCGAAGCACGTAAGAGGCCCCGCGGACCGAAACCACCTAGTGTAGTGTCCCATAATTAACTTGACTTATATCTACGACGAAAGCTATCTTATGCGACATGAAAATAGCGCCTCCTATCCTGTTGTCCCCGGAAGAACGTGCGGTGTTGCGCACATGGA
>Ga0208454_1000036_pt1 | contig 101340 bp, 113 predicted proteins | sample EasRivMeERMZT100_FD_187530 | JGI IMG/M metagenome (GOLD analysis project Ga0208454, IMG submission 187530) | Soil microbial communities from meander-bound floodplain in the East River, Colorado, USA - East River MetaG ERMZT100 (SPAdes) (version 2) | ecosystem: Environmental > Terrestrial >...
CTGCACAGATACCTGATCCCACAGCAATAAAAGTTGAAGTAAGACCACTGGACAGGAAATCATGGCATGGCAAGAAAGGGAAAGAGTCCTTTGCACAGCCAAAAGCAGTTGAAGCTCTTTATGAACATACAACTGGTAAATATGCCACAGGCTTAACTGAAGACGAGGCCATCAAATATGGAAAATTAATAGGAGCAGATTTATCTGATACCTTTAATCCAAGTGAACCTCATCCTTACTACAGCACTAAGCCGGGAACAGTGATGTTGCAGAATCACACAATGATCTTTGACATAAGCAAACCTGCTGAGTATGTGAAGGTGAAGCTGATGAAGGCTAACAAGCTGGTGGCAAACTCCATGAAGGAGTATGAAGAAGGTAAATGGCCTGATGCTACCCATGTGATCTTTGATGAGGAAGAAGAAGTATCATCCAAGGCTAATAAAGTCCAGCTTCGCAGAAAAGCAAGTGCCATGCTCCTTGAAATGAGTGATGATTCCAAGGCTAATATCATCCAGATACTATCCAAGAAATCAGTAAAGGGCAGAAGTGGTAATTTCATTGATGTGGAAATTGATGCCATCATCCAGAACAATGAACCTAACCAGCCCGGAATACTTGAATTTACAGAACTGGTGAGCATGGGCAGGGAAGAAGTGGCAGTAAGGGCATCAGTACTTAACCTGCTTCAAAGAGATATATTGACCAAGGAGGCAGGAAGTATCTATTACATGGGAGAACTGATAGGAATTGATTATGAGGCAGCAGTGGAATGGTTCAAGAGTCCCAGTAATGCAAAATTGAAAGTGGCTATCCTTGAAAGAGGAAATAAATAAGCTGGCATGACATCAAAGGAAATGCATTATGATCTCAAGCAGAAACTCAATAAGATTGATAGTCAGAAATACAGGAACTTATATGTACCTGAAATAGACTGGAAATTGAATGAGGCACAGGAGGTATTTGTAAAGATCATAGCACAACCCAGATATGGAAAACAGATAGGCTTTGAACTGAACCAGAGAACTATTAATGACATAAGAACAATAGTAGTAGACCAGATACCTGCTACTGGAATAGTTCCAACAGTCTTTGACAGCACTTCTTACATGGCAACATTGCCAGCAGATTTTTGGTTCTTGGCAAAGGCTTATGCACTGGGGACTAAAGGAACATGTGTGGATAAAGTCCTCAAGCTTAGAGAGGTTCAGCATGATGATGAACATGAACTCTCTCCATTTGACAGAAGTTCTTTTATATGGCGGGTCTCAAATATGAGGTTCAATGACCAAGGTATCAGGGTCTTTACTGATGGTACTTACAGCATCACTAAGGTCATACTTGAATACCTCAAAGAACCAAGAAGGATACACAATGCTGCTGATTGGCCAGGAGGTACTTATACTACATTAGATGGTGTAGTCCTCACAGGTACACAGGATTGTATATTACCAAAGCCAGTACACAGGGAAATAGTTGACTTAGCTGTACTGATCATATCCGGAAACCTGAATATGCCTGACAGACAGGCTAAGAAAGAAGGAGTAGAATTGACACAGTAATAATAATTTATATCTTAAATATTCAAAAAAATGGCAACAACAAACCCTGTTTCACAAGTATTAGTTACTTCTGGTAATGCTGCACTATTAGCTGCTGGTGCAAGACCTAATACACTAGCAGTAGGTCAGCTTGGAGTATTTAATTTTCATACAGGATTATCAGTTGATGGTTCTGTGGCCACTGATTGCAGAGACATATACCTTGCTGTAGGTGTTGATCCCGGTGCTGTAGGTTCTATACAGGACATCAAGACATCAGCAGGTCAGGTAATCCAGAACCGCAATGTGAAAGCCCTCACCTACAGGGGTACTGTAGCTGACATTGCCAAAGTGGTGGATATCATGGGTATCACTGCAAGATGTGAGGAGGACTATGTGGTAAAAATTGAAATCCGCAATGGTCAGGTATATGTTGAAAGTGGCTTCAACCAGTTCACCAAGTCTTACAATGCAAGAACAGGTTGTTGTGCAGATGCCTGTGAGGATTGTGGTACTGGTGATCCTAATGAGATTGCAGAACAAATTGTCAACCAGATCAATGCTGATCCTGATGGTATGCTTACTGCCAGTTATGTTGTCAACAAGATAACTGCTACAGTAGCAGCAGGCCCTACTGCCACAGCAGATGCAGTGATTACCATAGGTACTACTGCCTACACAGTGCCAGTGACCACTGGTGATACTGTGACAATAGCTGCTGGCAAGATTGTCACCAAGATCAACACACAGACTGGTTCTCCTTACAGGGCTACCAATGCAGCAGGTGTGATCAGCATCTATCCTGTGACCTCTGTTTCAGGTTCAACTGAAACCTTGGTTTACACCACTCCTGTAACTGGTATGACCATTACTCCCATTGTTGCAGCTACCAAGACCTCTATTGCTGCTGGTGCTGCCTTTGATACCTTCCAGTCCACTTATGTGGGAGCAGGTGCCGGCATCAGGATTACAGGTGTGCCAATGGCTATCAATGGCTATAATGGCTCTATCAACCTGAAATATGTAAAGAATCGCAATATTGACTTTATTGTTTCCCTGCCTGTTGGTTTTGAATGCAGTGGTACAGTTACAGTAGTAACTGAAGCTGCAAACAGTGAAGGCAGTGGCTATGATATCCGCCAATTGGAATACATGTCAGGAGGCACAAATGGTCAACCTGGCCCTTACAGGACTTCTGCAGTGCATGGTCTTGAAAGAAATGGTGGTACAATTTATTATGCTACTCCGGGTGCCAATTACAACACTGTGATCCTTGCCTATGATCAGGCAAGTGTGGGAGGATGGCTTGAATACCTGAATAATCTTGAAACTATCATAGCTGTGCCTTGTGCTGATACAGTCACAACAACTTCAATAGGAGCATTCTTTGCCCTGATCTTCACACAATTTGGGACATTTGCTGATGACATTGCTGCTAATGATGGTTGTACAAATGTGGCTACTACAACACTGGTTGCTGCTACAGATGGAATAGAAAGTTTGTCTTAATAATGTGTATATCTTAATTGATCTGAGAGGGGCAGTTTCCACTGCCCTTACTTTTATCTGACATTTTTAAACTTCTATTCTCATGGTCATATTAAAGTATCATAACTATATTAAACTGACTGACTTTGCAGATGAACTAGAAGACTTCACCATAGAGAGCTTTATCCTGACTGGCAACATCAATTGCTGTAAGGAAAATTGTACTGATCAGGTCAGTACTTTTTCATTTGATCTCACTGCGGAAGCTACTTGGTCAGCAGATTTATCTGAAGCTGTAAATAAGCAGGAAACATTATCTGAGATAGGTATCCAGTCCATCTTTAGTGTTAATCGCCAAGCTATTATTGTTGATGTTGACCTGTCTCCTGTCTTGGGCACATGTGGCACCAATAACTGTACTTTGGAGAGTGTTGGCTTTGATCCTTCTTCCATGAAGACTGCTATTGATCAGTGGTTCTTAACTAACCTGTCCATTGTCACTGATGTTATCATTACTTTCACTGGTGGCAATATCATGAATGTGGAGGGCATTCCTGACAACTATGTTATTACTGATGCCATGTATGGTACAGTTTTTCCCTACACCCCCATTCCCTTTGGCCAGACTCTCCCTGCCAGCAATATTTACTACTTCAATACAGAGGAAGAGGCCATCTATGTCAAGCCTGAGTTCTTTAATGGAGCTACTGAGTTTGTTGATGGTATATATAAGTTTTCTATCAAATGGATAAAAGAGGGAGGAGAAGGTTATATTTATGAGGAAAACTGTGCCTTCATTGATATGACTACCAAGTGCAGGGTAGCTGGACTACTTGACAGTGCCTTGAAGGAGACTGAGGATGTGAATCTTGAGAAGATGGGCAGCACTGCTATTATGCTTCATTATGGTCTTGTCAATGGCTCAAACTGTGCCTGTAATTGTGATGGACTCTGTGAAGCTTTCAAAGGTTTAATTAACATATTGGATACTGCTGACCCTAACTTAATTAATGACTGTGGTTGCTAAATGTAATATAGTAGATGTGGTATTGAAAGACTTGGCAGAGCTGCAATATGGCTTTACCTGTCCCAGTGACAACACTAAGATTTTCATTGAAAACTATCTTGAATACCTGAACTGTGCTGACATTTATCATCATATTTGTTATCCTGCCCCACCTTGTGAAAAAGATCAGGCAGTTAATTTCACTTGTAACTTTAATCTGCTCAGTATATCAGCTACTTTAAATCCACCTGCTAACCCTGAAGCTGATATTATCTTTGATATTAAAGTCCTGAACTATGTGGGAGGAACATTGCCCTTCAAGTCTTATCTCTGGACTTTTGAGAGTGATGATTTTGAACTGGTAGGTGCTAATGGTCTCCCTGAAGTAAAATTGAAACTGAAAGAGGGTCAGGTATTGGAAACCATGACATCACTGATAGGAGTGACTATAGTGGATGCCAATGATTGTGAGGATGATATAAGCTGTTATCTTACTCCTGATGGTATGCAGTGTGGATTTGCTTACCAGCCTTGTTTTGGGCCTGAAGGCTTAGTAGTGACAGCTCTTCTTCCTGTTGTATGCTCAAGACCTATGGGAATGATAGTGGCCTCTTATTTTGAACCATAATAAACTATTCAACAATGGCATGTTTTTCACTTGCATGGGATAACACAGAGGTTCTGGCCAACCCCAATAATACTACACAGACAGCTTATTGGAGGTATAAAGGTGATGTTCCTTGGCTTAACACAGGTTTTGATGATGCCAATCCTATGCCTACATCTCAAAATGTAATTGATATATGTAGCCTTGATGCCAACAGGATAGTAGAGTTTAAAGTGGAGAGTGAATGTACAGAGAATGGCCCTGTTTCCAATAATAATGGCACAAGGGAGCAGATAGCCTTTGTCTGCATTGAGCCAGTTCTCTCCAATACTGATGTTACTGCACAGGCTGTGGTCAGCTTGGTTGGCACTGCTATCACTAAAGTAAGGTTTACTCTGCGCAAGGCCAGTGATAATACCATTGTCTTTGGCCCTACTATCATAACCAGTGTGGCAAATCAGGCTATAGCTACAGCCACAGGACTAACAGGCAGCACTGCTTATTACTGGCAAACTGTCCTCTATACTACCATCAATGGAGTAGAGGTCAACTCTTCACAGTCCTCCTATCTCAATACAGTATGCGGGCCTTATAATCTCACCACTGATGCACCAGTAATAGTGGAAGACCTTATCTGGATTCCTCTTGCTGTACAGTGTGAGAAAGAAGGTGGATTTGGTGTGGTGAAGACTATATCTGGTCTCTCCTCTCCTTATACTGCATGGTATGATGTTGCTTCCAATCTTGTCTATATTGCTGATCAGGATGATGCAGCAGGTAATGTATACTGGTTCAATCCTGATACAGCTACCCTTCCTGCACACATGACTCACTCCACACAGATCATTGATCCTGCATTATACAATACTTACATAGATGGCCCAAACAAGAAGATCTATTTTGTAGGTGCAAATACAGGAGGAATGCTGGTCTATAATATCATCACTGATACAGTCACTACTCCTGCTGCTTTTGGTACTAATGGAGCTTTTAATAGAACATTACTGACAGTTACCAGTAACAGGATATACTGTAATGATGCTGCTATCAGTATTATCATCATCAACAGGGAGACACAAACCATACTCAGCACAGTGCCTATTGCAGGGATACCTCTCAATGGAAACTTCTTAGGTGGAGTAATCCAGTTAATTGAAGCTACAGCTACAAATGAACTATATGCAATAACCAGTAATGGTACAACAGGTACAGTAGGAGTATATAATACAGCTTTGGATACATCAATTGCTGTGATAACACTTCCGGGAGCTGCTACATGGACTGGTGGTGGAAGCAAGTACTGGCAGGGTGGCTTCTATGATCCTGTTTCACAGAGGATGTTTATCACAGATATAGGCTCAAGCAAGCTGTTCATCATAGATGTAGTCACTCATACTGTGGTACAAACAATAGATGCAGTGAACAGGCAGGGTAAGGCTAATGCAGGCTACAATGGCATGATTAACCCTGTCAATGGTGACTTGTATATAGGCTATACAGGGATAAATAATAGTGTTGATGCAAGCCCCATTAAGAGAATGTACCTGATGAACAGGACTGGTTTTGTCTTCAGCAATATGTTTGAGAACCAATATTACATCAATGGTGCTGGTATTCCGGGAACTACTAATGTGGTTGGCACATCTCCTGGCTTGGGTGCATGGAGTGGTATGCCTGCATCTGCAACTGATGGTGTTATTACTCTTGTCAGCACTACTACTGGTAGTCAGAATACAGGAAAGAAGATTGTAGTGACATTACAGGAAGTGGATGCTAATGATGGCAATGCTCCAACAGGAGAAACTGCAAATAATACTGTGCTTGACGGTGATGGCAATCCTAACCCTAACTATATACCTGATTCCACTGATCTTGTTACCTGTCCACTGACACTGAATACAGCTTGTCCCACTGATGTGGTAACTACATTCTCAGGAGCAACTCTCAACTATGAAGTTGCTGTGGCAGCTTCAGTTATTAATAATCCTGCTGTATTGAAGATGCAGATATATGCCTATAACATTGGCACTGCATCAGTGGAAGGTAGTCCAGTGACAATAAATGATCCAACATTATTTTATTATGCAGGCAGCTTTGGTGGTCTTGGTGGAGTGAATTACACCATTCAGGTAAGGTTCTTGGGGGCTGCTGATGCTATTCTCAATACTTGTACCTTGTAATTATAATCAATGAGTAAGACACATCAAATACTATCTTCAAACTTCAGTGACATCAAGAGCCTTGATTGTTATATCAAATCTCTTATAGATATTGCTATGGCTGAAGCTCTTACTGATGCTGAAATCAAAGTAGAGGATACAGCAAGTATAGACCTTCAGGGAACTGGCAAGTCAGCCACTCCCCTGAAAGCTGTTGCACTTATATCCCCTCAACCTGATAATGATATTGCAGTGCTTCCAGATGGCTTATACACTTCAGGCTTGGTGAAATATGGAGTTGTCAGTGGAGGTGAGGTTACATGGACTGGTGGTTATGGTTATCATGTCTCTCCTGCTATCTATTATATCAATAAGGTCAAATTTGATCAGACCATCACTAATCCTGCTGGCTTTGACTTTGTACTTACTGCACCCAGTCCACTCTATAACAGGCTTGACAGCTTTGTACTTAATAACTTAGGCTTGACAGTAGTGCTTGCAGGTGCACCTTCCAATAATCCTGCATTGGCTCCACTTAACACTGCCACACAGCTATTTCTCTCCTGTGCTTTGGTTGAAGTCAGCAATATAGGAACTGCTGCTAACAGGGTAGCTATTGCTACTCCTGTTCCCGGAATGGAGTTTATACAGACTGATGATGTCAGGGATGCACCTGCTGGCAAGTATTACTATGCTAATGGCAGGTGGAATTATCTTCTCCTCAATCCAGAGCAATTAGTCTATGCATTTGAGGACTTTCTCTTAGTAGGTGGCAATGGTGTCAGCACTAACAGGTTCTTTTATGCCATAACAGGTTCAGCCACTCCTACTGGCTTATATGCAAACAGGCCAGGAGCAGTGGTATTCAGTACTGCTGCTATCAATACAGGCAGGGTAACATTATATGCAGGTTCTCTTAACAACTCTTCAGGAGGTTTATACTTCACAGGTGGTGCATGTTACTTTAAGTGCAGTACTATAGACTTTCCTATCCTTTCAACAGTAGGAGAAGAATTTACTATCAGGGTGGGTCTTGGCTTTTTTGGTGCAGGAGGTTTAAGTGCTGATCTGGATGGAGGAGTTTATTTTGAATATAACAGGCTCACCTCTGCTAACTGGTTATTAAGAACAGCAAAGAATGCAGTCAGGACAACTCTTGACAGTCTTGTACCTGTTGCTACAGGTACTATCTTATTTGAGATATTTGTGAATGCAGCAGCTACACAAGCTGATTACTATATTAATGATGTATTAGTTGGTAGTGTTACACCTTTAGCTTTTCCTTTTGTTGTATTTGGCTCTCCAATATTCCAGTTAATGAAATCAGCAGGAACTACTCCCAGAACTATAACTTTGGATTATATAAAAGCATGGCAGAGATTAACAGTAATAAGACCTTAATCATTAAATTATTATCCTTATGAGCAATATAGGTAACTTAATATCACGACTTAATAATCTTGAGAGAAGGATTACAGAGATAGAGAATCCTCCACCTTCCAACATAGGCCCTGAAAGTCTTATGGTAATGTCAAATATGAAACTATCTGCTGTACCTATGGCAAAGGCTCTGGAAGTACTTAACAGTGGTGGCAGACCTGATACTATTCCCGGTAATCCTAATGCTGGTCTTTCTTATAATGCTTATGCAGCCTTACTTTCCCAGACAGGAACTACTGCTCCTGTAGCTGTGCTATTGGACAACTCATTAAAGAAAAATCCAACATGGGTCTATGAAGCTGTTGGCAGGTATATCCTGACTGCTGTTAGTGTATTTCCAGTAGGAAGAACTGCTATCATTCCTATAGATAACATGACCAGCACTAAGGTTACAGGAGTTTGGCTTGATACCAGTACCATAGAGATAGTTACTACTGATCTTGTCACAGGTCTTCCAGCTAATGATCACTTAAGTAATACCTTTGTTGAAGTGAGAGTGTATTCTCAGTCATTAGTGGAGTTATTAAAAACACTTAAAGATGAAATAATTCAGGGTCAGGGTGGTCAGGTTCAGATACAAAAACCTAAAGTAAATAAGCCAAGCTTATGATATTACCTCAAGAACTTTCTAAACTTAATCAGCTTGACAGGAGGGTGGATGCTATTGAAAATCCTCCACCAGCTAAAGCTATCCCTGAAGGCTATATGGTAATAGAGAATAAGCTGATAAGAACTGTTAATGCAGAGCAGTTATCAAGACAGTTATCAGGAGGTGTTACAGGAACTTATGCTGATAAGGTGAATGCTACTCCTGTTAATGGAGATGAGTTCTTTCAGACTGATGATGCAAGAGATGCACCTGCTGCTAAGTACTATTACTTAAATGGCAGGTGGAATATGATCCCACCAGACAGGGAGCAGTTTATCATGGTCTTTGATGATTTTCATAGGATAGGTGCTGCTGGTTTTGTATGGGAATTCTACTATGGTGTAACAGGTGGAGTTGCTACACCATCATATGTTGCTCCAATATCAGGTACAGTACTACATGCAAATACAGGAGTCAGTGCAACAGGTAGAGTTATCCTGTATCAGGGTTCATTAAATAATGCAGGATCAGGATTTATTTTTCAAACAGGAGCAGTATATTTTAAGATGTTTGCACCAAGATTTGATAATATCTCAACAGCATTGGAAGAATTTACTCTTAGGTTTGGACTAATGGGTGCATCTGCCCCTGTTGATACAGACAATGGAGTTTATTTTGAGTATGACAGGTTAATTTCACCTAATTGGCAATTAAAGACAGCAAAGAATGGTGTGAGGACTTCATTTGTTACTACTATTCCAGTAGCACCGGGTTCTCATCTATTTGAGATATTTGTAAATGAATTAGCAACACAGGCAGATTATTATATCAATAATGTACTGGCAGGCTCAGTAGCATTGGTAGTATTTAATAATGTTGCTCAACCATGCTTCCAGATAATAAAATCAGTGGGAACAACTTTAAGAGGCATGTATATAGATTACATAAAATCATGGCAAAGACTTACAACTTCAAGACCTTAGTAATTATAAACCAGTAAAACAAATATTTATGGCAACATCATCTCTTAAACCACTATTATTCTCTACTGCTATAATCAGACCTGAATCTGGCCCTGAACAATGGCATAACAGTACTGAGAGAATTGGCTACCCCAATGAAGCACAACCAGTCAACCAGGAAAATTCCCTTGATGTCTATTACAGGTTTGCATGGACACAAATAGATGATGGAGCAAATGAACCCAATTATGACTGGGGTTACTTTGATGGCCTTGTCAGGAGTGCTATTGACAATGGCCAAAGGCTTTCATTTGGTATCATGACCTATAATGCTGACAGGGGAGAGAATGAGTATCCTGATGGAAGCTCTGCCAATTACCCACTGTGGCTGCACAGGCAGATGCAGAATGAAAGTGATAACAACAAGGACTGGCAGAAAAATGGTATCTGGATGCCAAACTGGAATAGTGAGAACTACATTGAAGGTCTGAGGGCATTGCATCAGGAAATGAGAGATCACCTTTTAGAGACAAGCTATACTCCTAATGATGGGCCAAATGCAGGCAAGGAAGTACTGTTTGCAGATGCCATACAGTTCATTGACATCAGGGGTTTTGGTAGCTGGGGTGAGTGGCATGTGTCAGGTGTATGTACATGGAGTACTTTCCCTGCTGGCAGACAGCCTACTATCAATGCTCTGAAAGCCATCATTGATACTCACACTGAAGTGTTTGATAAATGGCCTCTGGTCATCATGGTGGCAGCTTATGACAGTGGAGCTTCATTCATTGATGCCTTCCATCCTTATCCTGAAGTGGGACACTATGCCCACTATGCAAGGAATGCATGGGGTCAGGTAGGCTTCAGGAAAGATCAGTGGAGTGCTGATGATCAGTATCTCTCTTCAGTGCTTGAAAACAATCCTTATACCTTTGATGGTTCTCCCACCTTTGGGGAACTAGCAAGAAATAAATACAAGACAGGGCCTATCACTGGTGAGCCTCCGGGCTGGAATACTGGTAATTTCTATGACTTAGTAAGACAGGTGGAGCTATATCATGGAACAAGTATTGGTAATGGTAACTATGGTGGTTATCCTTCAGCTCTTGAATCAAGGGAGAACATCAGGGCAGGATTTGCCCTGCTTGGAAGCAAGATACAGATATCTGGTGGTAGCTTCAGCTTCACCAATACCTCTGCCTCTGTTACCCTGAACTGGAAAAATGGTGGTGTATGCCCTGTGTATATGAACTGGGATGTAGAATTAAGACTATACTCTGAAAGTGGTCAGGTTGAATATGCCAAGAAATCCAGCCATGAAGTAAAGTTCTTCCTTCCTACTACCACTCCTGTTGCTGTTACTGACAGCTTAGCCTTCAGCCTGCCACAGGGAGCATATAAACTGGCTGTTGTTATCACTGATCCTACAGGATACAGGCAACCAATGCCACTGTACAATGAGGACAGGCAATCTGATGGCAGCTATATCATAGGTACTATCAATATCACAGATACAGTTCCTAATCAGCCTCCAACTGCCAATGCAGGGCCTAATCAGGATACTGAGGAAGATACTGTGACACTGACAGGTGCAGGTACAGATGGAGATGGAACTATCACATCATATCAATGGACTAAGATAACTACACTGGCTGCTACTATCACTTCTCCTGATACAGCAATTACTACTGTTACAGGGTTAGTTCCGGGACTACATACCTTTCAACTTAAGGTCACAGATAATCGTGGAGCTACTGCATTGGATACAGTGAATATTACAGTGGCAGAAGAGGCAGAGGGTGAACCCCCTGTTGCTAATGCAGGTTCAGACAGGGAAATCACATTACCTATTAGCAGAGTTATCATAGCTGGTGCAGCCACAGGTTCAGATGGTATTATTACCCCACTATGGAGCATAGTTTCTGGTAGTGGTAGCATCACTAATCCTAACTCATATCTTACAATGGTTCAAGACCTGACAGAAGGTACTACAGTAGTAAGGCTAACTGTAACTGATAATAGTGGAGCATCTGCAAGTGATGAGATGTACATAGTAGTTAAAGCACCAACTTCAGATGTAACTGTGACATCAGTTACAGCATTGGTTAGACTTAGCAATGGTGTTACAATAACCAAACCTGTACACCCTTAAATATTTTCATTATTCGTGCCCTATGCTTAACTTTAGGTAATCACTTAAAATACACACATTTATGAAAAGTATTACCATTAAGACAACTGATGAGCTATACATTGATGAGACTGGAAGAGAGATGCCCTTCAGACTCACCACTGCTCTGCTCATTAAGACTGCCATCAAGAATACACCTGCTGGTGGATTTGAGGTGACAGACATGATGAACAGGCTGAAGATAAGTAAGGTGCTTGAAGACTATGAGGCAGTTAAGAGAAAGGAAAAGAGAAACAGGTTAATTAAGGCACAGCAAGAGGCAAAAGCTTTAGCTGAAGCTGAACCTGATATGATCTATGATGATTCTGAGATACCTGAAGAAAAAGATATCTCATTAAAGGTATCAGACTATGATGGAGTAATAAAGCTTGAAGATGCGATGTTTGATAAATTGGGTGAATATGTGAAGCCTACCAAGTGGCTTTTTATGAGCCAGAACATAGTTGATTTCTGTGAGTTGTTCAATACCAATGGTAATCACAATGATAAACCTAAATCATGACAGCAGTACAAACTCACAACTATATAACCAAGCAGTTCTCCTCTCTCACTTTTGAGGAGAAAAGGCATATTTACTGTTGGGAGGGAGCCAGAGTTCCGAGGTCAGTAAGTGCCTTGGTGGAAGAACATGTCCCTCCTTTTGATAAAACCAAATGGTTACCTATATGTGCAAAGAAGGAGAATATATCTGAACATGAACTGGAGCATAGATGGCAGACCATTAATCAATTAGCCTGTGATCTGGGACATGAGACCCATGCTTTCATGGAAAGATACTCTGGACTTCAGACTCCCATGACCCCACAGGAGCAGGCTGGCATTAAGTTCCTGACCTTTATCCTGAAGGAGTATGAGATAGTGGCAAGGGAAATAAGAATGTATTCAAGGGAGTTTGGCTATGCTGGCACAGCAGATTTACTGCTCAGGCATAGAAAGACAGGGGAGCTGGCACTGGCTGATTACAAGACCAATGCTGACCTGTTTAAGAGATGGGCCATGCTGCTCTTCCCTTTCAATTACTTGGAGAATCATCCTTATAATCACTATCAGCTACAGTTCTCTTACTATCAAATTATGCTGGAAGAAATTGGATTATCCATCACCAAAAGATTATTAGCGTATCTGAAAGCAGATGCTACATATAAAATATATGAATGTTATTCTTTTGTTGATCAGCTTAAAGCACATCTTATTGAAAGAAGTAAATTAATACCTGATTATGTTGCTTGGTGATATTTTACAGCGTGTTCAATCATTATACTCCAAGGGAGTACAGTCTGATGATACAAGGCTTGTCAACAGGCATATCTACTCTGCTGTGACTACAGCAAGGAATGTACTGCTAAGACAGAAGGCTGATAAGGGCCAGATCATCAGTGATTGGAGTTACCAGACATTACCCTGTGCAGAGTTGGAGAAAGCTCCCTTGCATGAATGTCCCTGTGTACCTGTTCCTGGCTGTATAATATTAAGAACCAAGCATAAGATACCCAAGCCTATCACTAATCTTGATTCACACATGATAAAGACAGTGATGACCATTGATGGTTCAATCACATTTGATGAGACCACTTATGAGGATGAGAAGTACAGCAAAGGCAATAAGTTCACTTCCAAGATTCCTAAATGGTTTCCTCACAATGAGAGGGTGTATATCACTATAGTAAAACAGTTAAAGGCTGTAGCTATTAAGGGATTATATGATGACTTTGTAGCAGCTAAGCTATTTCCCTCTATCTGTGTCAATGAATGCCCTGATTGCTGTGAAGATATACTGGATATGGAGTTTCCCCTTGAAGGTGATTCTATAAGACCTCTTATCCAGCTTGCCAATGAGGAACTGATCATTATCATGAAACAATTAACTGAAGACAGACTATCCAATTCACAGGATGATGATATGCCTACAGGCATGGTTCATCAGCCTAATCCTGCAAGGAGATAATTATGATTGAAGTAAAGAACTTAAGGCAAGGCTATAAATATTATAAGACGGAGATTGCTCCCAAAACCACTATTGATATCAATCTCTACCTGAAGATCACACAAGGTTTTATGAAGTTTCAGGTAAACAAACTGCTTCAGGGTTATGATGTAGAGCTGGGAGTTGGTGAGAGTCTGGGAACTTTAAGAGTCAGGGGGTATAAGTCAAAGGCTTATATTAATGAGCATGGAGAGATAAAAGGAGTACCCCCATCATGGTCAAAGACCAAGAAGCTATGGGATAGTGATCCTGTAGCTAAAGCCAACAGGCAGTTGGTTTATTGCTTTAATGAACACAGTGATGGTAATATTTATTCAGTTAAATGGTACACTGGTAAGTCAAGATTATATAACAAACAGTATTATCATTTCAAACTAAGCAGAGCTAATAAGAGAGCCTTGAACAGGCTTATCAATCAGGGTAAGGAGTATGCTATATCAGTTAAAAGAGATAAATCACAGTATAAATAAATTCTACTATCATGGCAACATCAAAACTCAAAGAGGCATCCAAGCTAAGAAGCACTTCTACCACTGTGACTGATAAGGTAAAAGAGAAGAGAGAGCCTCCTGCTGGTGCCAAGATCATAAGCAAGACTGTGAGAACTGAGACAGAAGAGATAGAGAATGGATGGCTGATAAGTAAGAACTTTGATATCAGCTATGAGTATAAGGGTGAGAAGGAATGGGCTTACTATAGCAAGAAGTGGTATTCAAAAACAGATCCCCTCACCATCAAGTTAAATGATGAGGCTCTGGCAGATGAGTTTGAAGGTGAGGACTAATAAACAATTACTACTATGGACTTTAGTTATGTTTCCGTAGACAGGATATTCAGCAAGCTGGTCAGGGATGTCACTGGTGACTTCAATGAGGGTGATGTGATAGAATGGTGTGGTGAAGCTCTTGAAGCTGTGGGAGCTATTAAAGCCTCTGAAGAAGCTGTAGCCTTTATTGAGGTGAAGAATCACCAGTGTGCTGTTCCCAATGGCTTGCATAATATCATTCAAATAGCAAGGAACAGGGATTGGGGTGGGCCTGCTGATGATAAGTTCTGTCCTGCTGCTGTAGCCAAAGAACTCTGTACTGTTGATAGTGACAGTACCAGTCCCTCTGATTGTGCTGATTGCCCCTCAGATCAAAAGCTGGACTATATTATCCTTGACTGTAATGGCATGCCCCTCAATGATTATGATGTGGCTTATTACAGACCTTACTTTGATTTGCAGTCAGAGTATTTCAACTGGAGAAATTCCAAGATGTACAGGAACAGCTACAGCACAGTGAGCCTTGCTACCCATAGCTTCTTTAATTCCCTTGTGTGCAAAACTCCTGAGACAGGTTCTCCTCTGTATCAATCAAACACAGATGAATACTCAGTTATCCTGAAAAAGATTTTAAGGTTCAGCTTTGAAACAGGTTCTATTGCTATTGCTTATAACCGTCAAATAGTTGACCTTGATACAGGATATCCTATGATACCTGAAGACATCAGCTATACTGAAGCTATTACCAGATACATCAAGATGAAGATACTGGATAAGCAGTGCTTCAGTGGCAGGGAAGGAGCTTGTGGCAAGGCTGATAAAGCTGCCATTGACTGGCATTGGTATTGTAAGCAGGCTGGCAATAAGGCCCTGATGCTTAATGGTGTGGATGAGCATGAGAACTACCTGAGACAACGCAGGTATATGCTGCCTCTCAATCATTACTATAGCTTCTTTGGCAATATGAACAAGGCTGAATTAAGAGCTTTCAATGATCCTGATTCAAGAAATAATAAAGCAAGATACTTTGTTGGAAATTAAGACCTATGCCTACAAGAGAACCTGATTATAAAGTTATCCCACAGGATATATCTGATGGTATTCATACTGATAATGATCCATTGAATCAACCAAGGGGGACTTCAAGATATACCTTCTGTGGAGTGGATGAATCTATTACAGGTAAGCAAGGCAGTATCTCCAATGAAAGGTCTAATTATCTTGTAGGCAATATTACCAGTGGCTACAAGCCAATAGGAGACAGGTACATAGAAGATGATCTGAGTGTTATCCTCTCAGTCAATCCTGTTACTGGCTATGATGAGATTGGTATTATCACCAAAGACCACAGGTACACTACCTTAGTCTCCACCCAAGTCATAGGCTTTGATATCAGGCATCAATGTGAAATTGAATACAGGTTAAGAAGAGGCAGGGAGAGGGTCATCTACTGGGTGGATGCTCATAATGTAGCCAAGACCTATAATCTTGACAGGCCACATAACTTCTATACTGTTGCCTTTCAGGAGTATTTAAAGTCAGGTGGTAATCCTGCCACTTACCCATTGGATAAATATGATGGTTCTTCCTTTGATCTTATCAAAGTCCCTGATTCCATTCCCTTCTTCAGCAATGTGGAAATATCTGAGACAGGTGCTATACTTCCCGGCTCTTATAATTTTGCCATACAGTTAGTGGATGAAGACCTTAATCCTACAGAGTGGATAACTACTTCCAATATTGTCAGGATATTCAATGACCAGCTCACCTCTCCATTCCATACTATAAGAGGTAGCAGGAATGTGAATACCAGCTCTCAATCATTTCCAAGAGCTAATAAGTCAATCATCTTAACCCTCACCAATCTTGATACCTCATTCCCTTATTACAGGATAGCTATCATTAGGGCTGCTGGTAATATTGGCACACCTGATAAGGTGCTGATATCAGATATCAACACTACTACTGACAGCAGGTTTATTTATTCAGGTAATGACTCTGCTTTGGCTGAAGGTACTCTGGCAGATATTCTTGTAGACAATGAAGTGATCTTTGCTCCACAGCATATCACACAACTTGAGAACAGGCTTCAGCTATATAATACTAAGGGTTCAGAATACAACTGGTGTGAATTCCAGAAGTTTGCCTCCAAGATTGGTAGCAAAGTAGCACTGAAAGAGGTAGTCCTTAACAATGTTATCTCTGAGCCTAACATTAAGAATGCCAAGTCAACATTCATGTATGGAGGATATATGCCCGGAGAAGTGTATTCATTTAGTGTTCACTATGTTTTTCCGGGAAACCTGATCTCCCCTGGTTTTCATATTCCGGGAAAGAGCAGCACTAACATAGTTTCTGACATGAAGTTGCATGAGTTAAATACACGTTACATTGATACACATAATTGCAGTACATCTAACTATTGGGGTCTTGATGTAGATGGAAACAGCTTAGTTGGTAAGCGTGTAAGACATCACAGATTCCCTTTCAGAACTGAATTGGGCATACCCCTCTATGAGAAATCTGATGATGTAACCACCATTAATAAGTTCAGGTTGAAGATCAACATTACCCTGAATCCAGCATGGACAGGCCCCACTCCTCCTGATGAGTATCCTGAAGTGGGAGGAGAGCCAGCAGTAATATCATTCACATTTAACTATCAGATTACTGGTTCTCCTAATCTGGATTCTATCAGTGGCAACTTAGTTGATACAGAGATAGGCTCTGATATTATTCTCTATGATTCCTTTGAACCTTTAGATGAAATAAATCCCGGAGAACATGCAGAGCTAGACCCTGCCTGTGAACTGGCAACACTATATCAACTTCCCGGCAATGAAAGATTTTTGATTGCATATACCTATGAGACTTATCCGGCTTCAAGTTCTATCAATAATTATACATCTGACATACTGGGAATTGAATTCTCTAATATTGAGAAGCCTCACCCTGATTGTATTGGCATCTACATTATGAGAAATGAAAGAACTGAAGATGACAGGCTCATTATTGACAATGCCATCTTTGGGCCAATGACACAGTTTGAGCAATACAGGTCATTTGGTTTAATCACTCCCAAGCAGTACTATGCTGTAGATAACTGTGGAAGACCTGCTGCTGTCTCCAAGACATTACAATATACTAACAGAAGTATGTGGTTCTGGAATCCTGAGTTCCAGTTCTTCAATAAGAAAACAGAGTTCTCCTCTGTACATATTGAGGCCAGCTATGATCAGACTTCTGTTGATATGCCTACTATCTCCAATACAGATGGGAGTACTTGTAATGGTGGCCCTCCGGGAAGCAAACCCGGAGATCAGGGAAGCAGGGGAGTTTATGTTCAGGATGTACAAGCTGGTACAAGCTATAACCCTGAAGTGCATAAAGGAAAGGATAAAGATGATGATGGATTTGATTTAGTCATAGGATACAGGAATACCAATGTTGGTTATAATCCTCCTGATATAGACTTTCCTGCAAAGGACAGGGTGATATACCTGAGTGCAGCCTCTTACCAGAACTATGGTGAGAATACTTATTATAATGTATCAGTGGATAATAAGATAGGTATGTATGTCATGGGTGCTGACTTTGATATAAGTGTATTCATTGATGGATTCAATAACAGTCTGAAGTATGGTTCTTTAATAAGAGAGAATGATACCTCTTATAGTAACTTCATGACAAGGCCATATTACAAAGAGCATAACAACCCTATTTACTTTGGAACTCATACAGTCCTTAATGGTGTAAGGATATTCAATGGAGATGCCAGTATCTCAGGCTTTAACTTTGTCAGTACTGTCTTCTATGATATGGTAGTAGGTGAAAGAGCCAAGAAGTCACAACTATGGAAGATCATAGTAGGAGCTGTTCTGATAGTAGCTGCTGTGGTAGTAACAGTTGCTACAGTAGGGACTGGTACTCCTGCTGCTATAGCCTTAGTCACTACTGCACTTGCTACCCTTGCTATCTCCTATGGAGTATCACTGGCGGTATCAGGTATTAAGTTTGAGCAGATGAAATCCATGATTGATGTGGATTATGAGAAGGGTCTTAAAGAAACAGTAGTGGATGGTGGAGTATGGGAAACCATAAGAGACACTATCCAAAGAGAAGATGATACTATCAGGTGGTTTGCTGACAGGGTATCTAACCTGTTCATTGAATCTGCTGTACCAGTGGGATTAAGGTCAGGACTAACTTGTGGAGTTCCTGACTTCATAGATGCTCCTGTGGCCTATGATGAAGCTGGCTACAGGACTTACCTCATTGAAAAACTAACTACCATAGATAGAGATCAGGGGTCTGGCAGAATGTATAAAGGGTATGCCACAGCAGAGCTTTATGATATGAACCTTGACTACATGAGGTTCAATAAGGAAAAGCTCTTTATACATCTCCCCCTTGAATATGATTGCTGCTCTGATAACATTGAGACATTCCCTATGCGAGTCTGGTATTCTCAACAATCCTTTCAGGAAGAGAGGGTGGATAACTACAGGGTCTTCCTCCCTAACAACTACAGGGACATTGAAGGGGAACATGGTGAGATCACTGAAGCATACAGGTTGGGTAACAATCTCTTCATTCACACCAAGGAAGCCCTGTGGCATCTGCCTCAAAACAATCAGGAGAGAGTGACAGGGGAGATCATCTCCTTTGTAGGCACTGGTGAATTCTTTAGTGTGCCTCCAAGAAAAGTAGTGGATGATGATAATGGTTCAGGTGGTACTCAGCATAAGTGGGGAACAGTGAAGACTAAGTATGGAGTATTCTTCATTGACGAGATTGAGGGTAAGATTTACCTGCATAGTGATAAACTCAATGACCTTACCAAAGGCAATAAGAACTGGTTCAAGAATAACCTGAAGTCCTTTCTCTCCAATCAACTCTATGTGAAACTGGGTGTTGATTTTGCTAACAGGAACAATCCTGCTAACAGGGATGGCACTGGATATCTTTCAGCCTTTGATTCAAGGTATGAAAGAATACTGCTGACCAAGAAGGATTACCTTGTTGTCCCAGACAAACTGGCTACCCTGGTTTTGCTTGAAGCCATACCCTCCACTAATGTATTCGCCTATAACTCCACTGATGGATTATTCTATCAGGGCAGTACTGTTATTCACTTGGATAATCAGGACTACTTTGAGAACAGATCATGGACAATGAGTTATTCATTCCACAGGAATAAATGGAGAGGCTGGCATCCTTACCTGCCTAACTACTATGTGCATGGCAAGAGTAACCTGTATTCCTTTATTTTTTCATCTGATGGTATCTGGAAGCATAACAGGGAGAATCATTTCCAGACCTTCTACACTTATTACTTCCCCTTTATTGTTGAGTATGTCAATAATAATAATCCCTTAAGCACTTCCATTACTGAAGACCTTACTCTTCAGACAAGAGCTTACACATGGGATGCAGCTAAGAATGAATTTGTAGAGCAGGACTATATTACCTTCAATAAGATACTGGCATGGAATGGAAGGCAGAGTTCAGGAGAGCAGGTCATGGTTGTCAAAGACACACAGCCTGATAATTATAACTGGCTACAGCAACAGATCATTAATAATCCGGGAACTGTTCTCATCACTAAAAAAGAGAAGAACTGGAATATTAATGACCTGAGAGACTATGTGATAGACTATGATAAACCACTGTTTGATTCCTCATGGAATGCTATTAAATCTACCTATCCTATTGACAAAGTAGTAAACCCTGCTTCTATCAGTCTGGCAAAACCTTGGCAGGACTTACAAAACTTTAGGGACAAATATGTTGTAATCAGATTAAAATTTGATAGCTTCGATTATGTTAATTTGATTATGAATTATTCACTTGAAACTGAACAGAATTCATCCAGATAATTAACTCAACTTATTCCCACATGAAAAAAGCACCCAGAAAGAAATATGCCTTTGGTGGTAAAGAGCCAATTACAGGTGGTGGAGGTGGTACATATAAGACTCAGGCTGAAGTAGAAGCAGCTAATGCAGAGGCAAGAAGGATAGCCAAGAAGCAGGGACTTCTTACTGGTGATGATACAATAGCAGCCAGAAGGGTAGGTGACCCAAGAGTTCAGTATGTAAATCCTGATGGTACTCCTTATGTGCCATTGCCCACTAAGACCCTGACTACCAAAGTGCCAAAGGGAGTTGAACTTGAAAGTGATCAGGGACTCTTCTGGTACACTGACCCAACTACAGGTGATCCTGTGGATGTTGATCCTTCTGTTCTGAGGACACCAAGGTTCAGGACTAATCCTAATGCCACTGCTGCTGTAAATCCCATTGGAGTACCCAGAGCTTTTGCACTTGGTGGTGAGCTAAGTGCAGGTCAACAAACAACACTGGGTTTAGCTCAACAAGCTCCCGGAATACTGGATGCTCTCATTGGTGCATTTGAAGGTGGTGGAACTAAATATGGCAAAGAGCCTTTAGTCAATGCAGCAGCTATGAGAGGCATGGTAAGCCCTTATGCTATGGGTGGTGAAGTGGGGGGCATGGATATGTCAGGCATGGATGAAGAGCAAATGGCACAGCTTCAGGCTATGGCAGATGAGAATGGTATCAGTGTGGAAGAGCTTGTCCAGATGCTACAGGAACAAGGAGAGTCAGAAGACATGGGAGATATGGGTACAGATGAAGCAGCTATGCAGGATCAATATGCAGAAGATGAAATGAGTGATGAGCAGGCTGCACAGCAAATGGACATGGAAGAGGAACCTGAAGAAGAAGGGCCAGTAGCAAGTTTATTTAAATATGGAGGCATACATATCAAGAAGGAGAACAGGGGTAAGTTCACTGCTGCTGCTAAAAGAGCAGGCATGGGTGTGCAAGCCTATGCAAGGAAGGTATTGGCTGATCCCAATGCTTCAGGCACTCTTAAGAAGAGAGCCAACTTTGCAAGGAATGCTTCTAAGTGGAAACATGCTTATGGTGGTGAGACTGAAGTTGAGCCACCTGTAAAGAAAACAAATGGTAGGACTTTCATGGGTACAGCTTCTCAGTTCCTCCCTATATATGAACAATACTTGGATGCTAAGGATATGGCACAGGGAGCTTATAGGGGAAATAAAGAACAACTAAGTAGGGGAGCAGTAGGTATGCTACAACCCTTTGCTGGTAAAGCTGTCAGTAATTCAGTGGACTATCTTACAGAGAAGATAGCAGGTAAGAAAGTTGCTGATGCCAATGAAGCCAAGAGAACAGGTATTATCAACATGACAAATAATGAAAGGATAAAGCTCTTTGAAAAATATGGACGTGGTGGATATGATAAATGGATAGCAGCAGGTAGTCCTAAGTTAGCTTATGGAGGCAGGGCAACTTCAGGAATTGAAGTGGAAGGTGAAGAAGTGGTACAGCCTCCGGGAGGAAATGCAAGAGAGGTATCAGGCCCATCTCATGCTCAGGGTGGTGTTGACCTTGATGTACCAGATGGAACAAAGATTTATTCTGACAGGATAAAGATTGATAATAAGACAATGGCTCAGAGGAAGCTGTCAAGAGAAAGACAGATGAATAAACTGGGTAAGCTGGCCAAGGCTAATCCTTTTGATAAATTACTACAGGGAACAATACAGAGGACAACTGAGGTAGCCAAGATGGAAGAGGAAAAGGATATGGCTATCCAGAAAATTGCTTCTGCAAATGTTGCTCCTCCTGCTGAAGAGGTAGAAGCAGAAGATATGGGACAGGGCTTTGCTTATGGTGGAAGAGTAAGACCACAATATCAGACTGGAGGGTATGTTGATCCCAATGATCCTTATGCTGCATACATGAGTAATAGGTTAGGCTTGCCATCAACTACCAATGCTCCATATAATTTTGGTGTTCCTAATATGACTGGCTCACCAACAATAGCTCCTGTTGTTACTCCTCCTGTCAATAGTGACTATGCAGGTTATGCAAGTAACTGGCTTAACAGGACTGGAATTCCAAGAAGATTGGATAAGATAGCAACACAAGGTGTACCTACAAGAGTACCAGCATCAACAAAAGATTTCACTGTTGGCACTCCTACTATAAGTGGGAGAGCCGGGACTCCATCTATAAGATATACAGCTCCCGCTAAAGAACCTTCAAGACCCGGAGACCTTACTCTTGGAGATTATGTAGGCATGGGCAGTAGTGCCTTTGGTGCTATATCAGGAATTATGAACACCAGAGCTAATGCAAGAGGTAACAGGCCAAATGTTAATAGATGGCAGGGCTTTGGAAGAGAAGCTATTGAAGCCAATGAGAAGGCGCAGGATGTGGCTTCAGGGTTAAGGACATCAGCCTTAACTGATATTGATACTGCTGCACAGGCTTCAAGGAATAGGGCAAGGAACTCTGCACAGTCAGTAAATACTATCAGGGCTATGGATACTCTCACAGAGTCAGGGGCAGGCAAAGCAAGGGGAGCAGCTACTAATGCTTTCACTACACAGATGATGAACCTGCTTGGACAAAAGGCCCAGTTGGAGAATGTTCAGGATACAAGAGTGATGATGGGTGAAGATAAAAGAGACTTGGAAGATAAAGGTGACAGGGATAATTACTATAGCAACATGGCAAGAAACCTTGCTGATATCAGCACTACTGGACAGGCAATGGGAAGGAACCTGAATATCTCAAGAAGCAATATGGTTGATGCAACTCTACTGGGACAATTATCTGAATACTTTGAATATGACAATGAAGGCAGGGTGATCAACAAGAGAAACAGAACATAAATCCCTTTAACATATTATGGCTAGATTTTACAAGACAGCTAGTGCAACTCCCCTGGATTATATGTACAAGCTGAATGTCCCTCTTATGGAAAGAGTGATCAAGGCTAATGATACATTTGTTAATCAAAGGCTTGCTACTACTGAACAGCAAAGGGTACTGGGAACTACATTTGCTCATGATATAGATGATGAGCAGGATGCCAAAAGAATAGCTGATCAGTATTCCACGAAGGCTGATGATATTGTTAAGGCCATGTTAGTTGATCCTGCCAACTGGAGAAAGCAGCAAGAACCTATCAGGGCATTATCAAGGGATATACAAACTGATTACAAGACAGGTGAGATTTCAAAGATAATACAGACTCATGGTGAATTCAAGGCAGTGAATGATGCCATTGATGAACAGGTAAAGGAATATGCAAAGACAGGTAAAGGTCTTGACCCCAATGAGGCAAGAGCTTATAAAGGATATATGAGGGACAAGTACAGGGAGAAGGCAGCAGCAAGAGGCAGGGTAGGTACTGGTTATGATCCTGCCACAGGAGAATACACTGGTACTGCTGGTGCTTTATTTACTCCTATGGCCAAGATTGATATCAGGGGGGAGATAAGTAAGGAACTGGAAAAGATCAAGGCTGATAGTAAGAAGTATAAAAGGAGTGCAGTAACAGGTGAGGAGTTTTATTTTGATGATAAAACAGAGAAATGGAAGGGAGTCACTCCTGAGAGGTTACTGGCTATAGCTGCTGGAAGACTAACTGATCCACTGTATCAAAACTACATGAGGGAAAGACAAACTGTAGGTCTTATGCAGGGAGTATTTGATGAACAGGGTAATTATATTGCTCCTTATAGTTATGGGGCTGTGGATGTATCACCAACAGAGAAGAAGAATATTGATAATCTGAAGGGAATGATAGCCAAAGAAAAGAAGCCGGCTATCAAAGCAGAGCTTCAAACTAAACTAGACCAGTATGAGGCTGACCTGAAGGAAAGGACTAAGGTAAACTGGAATGAGAAGAGTTCTCTTGCACCTATGGTACAGAGTCTTCTTGGACAGTATAGCTGGAGTGAAACTGAAGACCTTCAGGAATTAAGGAACAATGCTGCTGGCTCAACTAAGTATTTGGAGTATGGCAGGAATAAGAGATTTGGTGCTGGCTTGCAGAATGCTATGGATATTGCCAAACTTAATATAGCAGCAAGGGAGAAGATACACAATGATAATCTTGAACTGAACTGGTCAAGAGAAGTAAGATTAGGTGGAACAAGACCCGAAGTTGCATTACCTGATCAATCATCTGTAAGCAGGCTGGCTACAGGTTCTTTTGCAGAAAAGAAAACTACAGATAGAAAGACAGGTCTACAGGTTGATGCATTCTCTAATGCTGGTCTGTCTTCTGATATCATGAATAAGAAAGACCAGATAGCTGGTATCAATAAAGAGTTGAAGGATATTCAGGCACAGGAAGCTATGCTATTGGGTAACAGGAGAGAAGCTGATCTTAATGTAAATGAAAGGAACACTTATAATAACCTGAAACTCAGGAAGCAGGATCTGCAACAACAGTTACCCACTATACAATCTGATCTTGACAGGACAAGGCAATGGTATGGTAGAACTACTGAAGCTGTATTGGCAAATAATGAGAAGACAATGGTAACTGGTGATAAGCCTTTAACACAGAGAGAGATAGATATTTATAAGAAGTATGAGAATGACAGGGATGCCATAGCTCTTTCTGAAAGTCTTGCAGGTACAGCACAGGATTCTCCATTTGCCAGTGGTGGTGCTTATGCTAATAAGATGACCAAATGGTTTGCTGACTGGCAGAAAATAGGTACACCTGAACACAGAAAGAAGAAAGATGAGCTTACAGAGTATATGGCAGTGAAGAACAAGGTGGATAAAAGAAGAGATAATGTAATGAATGATATGAAATATCAGGTCATAGATACTCCGTCTATTCTACTTAGTAAGGAGGACAGCAAGGCCATAGGTTCTATTGTATTTGCTAATACTCAGGGAATGAAACTGTTTACCAACAGGGGAATAAATCCTGGGGGAGCAGAGCTTAAGGGTAAGAATGGTACTTACAATGTAACACTGGATAATGTAGGTGGTAAGAACCTGCAACAATATATAGTAGATGAAAATGTTGAAACAAAGTTTGAAATGGTGGGTAATACTACTAACATTGGTACTGGTGGTGCAATGGTGAAGGTTACCTTCAAAGACCCTAATGGAAAATTAAATACCAGTCCTTATTATATTGAGCTTACTCCTGAAGTTCAAAAGATAGTGGGACAAAGGATGATGATGGATAAATCTCCTGATGTAAGAGAGATAGCTGGTTCATTAATGGATGATGAAAGTAATGACATAAGAAGACAGTTGATGATACCAAGTATGCAGAAGACATTGGAAACTACAGGAACCAAGGACTCTAACACGTATGGTATATCTATTAAGAATGGGGATAGGAATATACCACTTACCATAACAAGTTACAGGGGTGAAGATGGACAGGAACATATCATTGCAAGAAGAACATTGGGAGGAGAGTTAATTGCATTGGGTGATCCTGCTAAAGGACAGCTTAGAGACAGAGATGCAATGCCTAAGTCAGGTATTCCGGGAGTGTTCAATGGTAAGGAAGACCTTATTGAGTATTTAAAACAACAAAGAGCCAGAATGAGATGACAACAAAAACCTATGGCAAGGAGCCTTTACAGGCAAAAGATTTTTTAGGTGGTGCTGACAGTGTTCCTAATACTTTTGGAAATGTCACTGCAAAGGAGACTTCAAGAAATCTGGGCAGGTTTGATCCTGAAGACTATCCCAATCTTGTTAATCCTTCTGTGTATGATGATCCAAAGACACTAAGGACAATGGATGCCCAGCAACAGGGTAAGATGGAACAGTTAGGCAGGGGTCTTACACAACTTGGAGCAAACTTTGCTTCAGGTTTTGGTCAGGGTGTAGCTAACATGGTTGATGTAGCTTCATGGGGTAATGATAACTACCAGAGTAAACTGTTTGGAATATCCACTGAGGATATGCATGAATGGGCTATGGGTGTAGCCCGCAATAATGAAATCAAGAGAGTTAATCCCGGAGAATTTGAACCCGGTTCCTTTGCTTGGCTTATGGAGCAGACAGCTTCAGCAGGTACAGGCTTGGGTATGGGTGCATTTGCTTTACTTCAGACAGCAGCTATAGAAGGAGCTACAATGGGACTGGGAACAGGAGCAGCTTTAGGAAAGCTGGCAAGCCTGTTTAAAAGGGTCAGGGATACTGAAGGTGTAGCAGCAGCAGCAAAGATGGCAAGCAGGGTCAAGGATTTAAGGAGTGCTGCCACTACTTATGGTGTTCTCAGCAGAACCAATGAATCAAGGATGGAAGCTATGATGTCTCACAAGGAGATCACTGATGAGATGACAGCTATGAAGAATCCTGATGGTAGTGCCAAGTACACTGCACAGGAGGTAGAAGAATATGCCAATGCTGGTGCTGACAGGACTTACATGGGTAACATGGCTCTTCTTCCCTTGGATATCCTTGGCTACAGGACAATGGTATTTAATCCTATCAGTGGTTCAAGTACAGGGTTGATTGAAAGAGGACTGGCTAAGATTGGTAATAAATATTTAAGAGGAGCAACCCAGTTTGGTGTAACAGGTTTAACAGAAGGTACTGAAGAGGGACTGCAATATATAGCCTCCAGTGAAGGTAAGCACTATGCAAGAGTACTGGGGGGTATGGATGATGCTACCACTTTCCTTGGCAGAGTGGGAGGAGCAGTAGGAGAGGATGAATTCTGGAACAACTTTGCTGGTGGTGTAATTGGTTCTCCTATCATTGGAGGATTTATGAAGCTGACTAACAAGGCCATTGATGGAGGCAGAACAAGGATGCTTAATGAACTTCATAATGACTATGTAAAGAATGTAGGCAAGATGGATAGTGCAATAGGAATGGAGATAATGCTATTGCAGCAACAAGGCAAGCATAAGGAAGCTGATATAGTTCGCAGGCAATTCAGGAATAAGAAAGCACTGGGAGGTATTCACTATGATGCTATGACAGATAAGGATACTGCCTTTAATGCTCACATAGCATACCTGCAGGGAACTCTGGATGATGTGACCAATGGAAAAGCTGAAGCCTTGCAGGATGTAGGTTTTGAAAGTCCTACACCAGAGCAGATTGAATATGTGAAGAAGAACTTTCAGGATAGTATTGATGATGCTCATGAACTAAAAGCCATCTATGATTCAGTTAAAGATAAATACAATAAGAACTTTGTTCCTGAAGTCACTTCAGATCACTTCCAGCTTAATAAATTATTACAGGAGAAATCACAGCATGACCTTAAACTGGCAGGAGCAAAAACCAAACTCACACAATATGACCTGTTATCAAGTTATGGAAGGGAGCAATATGAAGCTGAGTATGATTTACTCAGTCTTCATCTTGAAAGAGCAAGACTCACAGAACAGCACAGGGCTACAGAGAACCAGATGGAGAGAGATAATATAAATGCCCTGATCAAGAGTAATGAACTTAAACTTACTAAAATCAATGACAGGCTACAGGAAATTGCAACCGATGATACTTATGCTGCTGAAGAAAAAGAGAAAGACAGTGACATTATCAGGTCAGCACTTACAAGTCCTGCTTACCAGAGATTAAATAAGGATAACGTTCATCTTGAGAATGCCATAGCACTTCAGAGGAAAAATATTGCTTTGTGGAATAATCCCAAATACCTTGATCAAAGAAATAAAGAATCAATTAATAAGGCTAGGACAAGAGCACAGGTACAGAATACCAAGGATGCGGCAGCTAATAAACCTGGGGGTGCTACAGCAGAGGAGACGGAAGCTGCTAATAAGAAGGAGAGTGAGATAGCTGCTGCTGAAGCTGCTCAGGCTGTTGTAGCACAACAGAATGCTTCTTCTGTATCAAGTAACTTTGATATGTTCAGTGCAGACAATGACTACATCAATGGCATGAAGGGTAAGAAGACTACTGGTGATCCTGAAGATACAGGAGGGACTAAACTGGATTTAGGTTCCATGTCTCCTGAAGCTTCTACCAGCTTTGCCCCTGAGCCTCTTGATATTGAAGGTTCACCACAGGAGACAAAGGATAAAGTAGTTACCAGTGTTGCAGGACTGATAGCAAGACTTGGTGGTGAGCCTAACTTTGAAGATTTGATAAGACACATTGCAAAGGTTCAGGGGATTGGTGTGGCTGATGAACTTTTTAATGCTGCTGTCTATGGTTGGGAGAAGAACAATATGCCCCCACAGGATTATGCTTCTATCTATACCAAGATATTTGGTGATCCTATGAATGACTTTGTGGAGAGTGGAAGGGGAATGATTAATACCAACAAGAAATTAAGTGATGCTACTGATGTCACTATTGCACCAGTGGAGGCTAAAGCTAATGGGCAAACTCAATTTGATCCTAATAGTCAACCCAAGTATTTCTATAAAGATAAAGTGGGTAAGAGAGTTTATGTTACTAATGAGTCTTCACCCAAGTTTGCTTTCCTTACAAAGTTTGCCACTGTTGTCAGGACACAGACTGATGAGGGAATAGAGATTTCCTTTGAATATACTGCTGATGAATTGAATGTAGGAGAGTATGTTGACAGCCTGCAATTGCTAGACCCTGACAGGTATGTGGCAGGTACTGCAATGGAGATCATGATTCCTGCTAATCACCTTGAGATTAAAGTTCCTATGTTTAATCCAGATGGCACTAAAGGAACTGCTATCACCTTTGGGCAGTACTTGGCACAGAATCCTCACATTACTCCTGATTCACCTGAGTACCTTGACAAGATTCCTATGATCATTTATGATAAGGGTAAAAGTCTCTCAGGCCAGAAGGGTCTTGCCTTTGTACATGATGTTGGCTGGTATCATCCTGAAAGGTTTGATCAGGATTCTTCTCAGGCTATGGCTAATGCCATTGCTCATACAAGACAGATCAGGGAAGCTGTGCTGGCTGACAGGAGAGCAGCAACTCCTATTGAGATCACTGAAAAACGTCAAACCACCTTTGAAGGACTAAAGACCAACAAGGGTACTGAATATAATAATATCACTCTTCGTGAAGCTAATCCTGACACTGAGCTGACCATAGCTATGACAGCAACCAGTCTTAATACTGCAAGAGGAGAATTAGGTGTCAGGTTCCCTAATGATACTGATGTACTTATGAACATTGAGCACTTCAGGAAGGGGGCAATTATAGATGTAAGAAGATATGGAACCAACAGTGATGGCAAGAAGACCTATATGGGATTCCCAACCTTCAGGGATAAACTGGATAAGGATGCAAGAGCTTCTGTACTGAGGGCTATTTATATATATGCCCATAGAAGTAATCCTAAGAAGTCTGACAAGCATCAGGCTGTAGTAGATACTATCAGGACAGAGATGGGTATTGATATCTATAGCCCAGCAGGTATTGAAGCTTATCTCAATCACTTCATGCTGATATTCAATTCAAAGACAAAGGCTGGAGTTAATCAGACCTATGGAGAGGTAGTTGAAGGAGCAGCAAGAGCTAATCTTGCTCCGGGAACTCCCTTTGTTGCTTTGCAGGGTGGACATATTATATTTGGGAGAACAGGACAGAATTCCTTTACCAATGCTAAAGGTAAGGGAGTGGGTTCCCAGTATATCAATCCTAATGTCACTGATCCTAAAATCATTGACAAGGTAGTGGAAGATTTTGCAAAGTCAGGTATCCTTGATTACTTTGAACAGAATGTTGATCTTCCCAATCTTAATGCTAATAAGCCCATCATCACTATAGGTGCTGAATATACCACTAATAAAACTTCTCCCAGCTATAAGGATTACCTGCTTGACAGGATCAAGACTAATGTGAGGTCTCATAATATTGGTACTGCTGCTGAGCCAAATTATGTAACCAATATACAGCCTGTGATCACTTTTGATCTGGTATCAAATCTGGATAAGCAAAGACATGCTCCTACTAATGATGAGATGGCTAAGAAGATGGAGGAGGAAAGAGAAGTGGAGACACCTAAAAAAGGGACAGTGGTAGAAGAAGAAGAGGAAGTAACTCCTCCCGGTGAACCTAAACTTGAAGGGCCAAGTGCTGAAGAGATGGCTGAGAAGGCTATGGCAGAATGGTTAGCCAGAGCTGAGAAAGGATTGGGTAAGGAATTTAATGAGGGAGAGAAGTTACCTGATCTTGCTCCACAAGCCAGTTATGCACCTACTCCAATGACAGAGGCACAGATAGAATATGTAAAAGAGTCACTATTAAGAATAGCAGGTCTTACTCCTGACCAGCAATTTGATATAGTGGACTTCATATATAACCAGATTGTTGCAATGGTGGACTTGGATAGTGTGGCAGTAAGCAGGACTATGGTGGATGGAGAGGTGAAGGCAGCTTTTGATAAGACTATAGCTCCTATTGAAACACATCACAAAGAAGAAGTTAGAATTGCCAAAGAACTGATAGCCAAGTTTCCCCAGTTTGCTAATTCAAAGATGACATCAAACATAGCTACTTATGAGAAGAGACTTGCCCAGATAGAAGCTGTCAGGGAGAGCTTTGATGTATTACAGGAAGAGGCTTATAACAGGGTAGCCAAGTACACTGGAATAACAGAGGACAAGGTTACCAATGAGAAAGAGAATGATCAGCAATCCAGTGAAGAGAACCCTGAAACCAATTCAACAGAAGAAGAGGTTTTATTTGGTGGTGATTTCTCCACTAATGTACTGACAGAATCTCCTGAACAGAAGCTGACATACTCTATGAGAAGATTCTTTGGGCAGATAAATGAGTATGACAAGGATGGTAAGATAATGAAAGGGTTCCTGGGATTGGATACTTATGTTGGTTCAGATGAAGTAGTGAGAAGATTAATGACAGCTTTGGCTGATACACCTGCTGACTTTGATACCATGATAGCCAAGTTGAAGACTCATGTTAAGACTGTACCTTGGATGGCTGAAGTTATCAGGAGACTTGAAAGCACAACAAACCAGAAGAAGAGCCAGTTTGTAACAGCAATGGATAACTCCAGTCTCAGGATGAAGTTTGTCATGATCACTGAGAATAAGATGACTGGAACATGGACTACTAAAGTATATGATACTAACTTAAGTGGAGTAGCTGATGCAATAGAGAAAGAATGGAGGGGTAATCTAACTGAAAATGGAAAGGATATAGTAATGGTTGATGATGTTACTGGTCACTATGTTTTCAATAAGGAGAGGGCAAAGTACCTGATAAAGCAATATGAATCATGGTTGGGTATTGGCCTTACCAAGATTCCACTTGATATGTCAGGCTACAGGCCAACTGTGGATCAGGTTAAGCCTGCTGTAGCTGCTACAGATAAAGCTGCTGGAAGACCTGCCAAGACCATGAACATAAAGCCTATAGGTGAGTTGTTAGCATGGCTTAATCAAAACCTGACTGGTCAAACCACAAGGGTGCAGTTCTCTATGAAGGGGCAGGATTTTCAGGTGACAAGAGTAAGTGACAATGAATTTAAGATAGCCAGTATTGACAAGCAGGATATAAAGAGCAATGAGAGTGTAGATAAGTGGTTGAGAGAATTGGGGATAGAACTTCATCCTGATACACTATCAGAGATATTGACCAGTGGTATGTATCATAACTATGGAAAGAGGAGTACAGCAGACCTGTTCACCAGTGGCAATGGACTATTCCATATACTGCATCTAAAGTTAAAATTACTGGTAGAGAAGGAAGGAGTTCATGATTTTACAGAGGAAGGTGATAACCTGCTGGATGATTCTGTAATAGGATCACTGGCTGTTGTTGATGCCAAGTATAACACTTCTATCTCTCCCTTTGCCTTCAGGGATGCTGGTAAATCTATCTTTGCCCTTACAGCCCGTAAATCTATCACTGATACAGTAATGGAGCTGAAAGACCCTGATAACCATGCCCTGCTTAAGAACCTGATGAGCACATCTTATTCAAGTCCCTCCCTGTGGCTGCAATGCCTGAAGAGCAGCCCTAAGTTCAGGACACTGTTCAAAGTCTCTCATATAGGTCTCACTGCCTTTAAACAGCAGGGGAAGAAGCTGTATAAGGATACTGGGATCACCAAGCTGGCTGACACTGACCATGAGCTTGACAAACTGGGATTCTTCTGTGATATGACACAGGGAGAAGTAGAGCTTCAGGCTGATGATAGTAAAGCAGTCCTGAATAAATATCCCGGCACTGATATAGCCATGAGGATGGCTACCATGTTCTCTCCCACCATGTCAGATAAGGAAGTGATGACACTGATAACCACTGCTGTTCTTCATTTTCAGAATGCTGATCTCAATAACGGGGATGGTGGTATAACAGATGAAGTTGTTAAGGTTATCTATGAACAGGTGGTCAAGCCAGAGCTTAAAAGAATGATAAAACATGCTGAATTAAATCATAAAACTAATGTCAAGTCCTATGATGCAGGAGCTAAGATGTTTCTGAATATGCCAGCACTCAATGATAAAATCAGGTTGAATGGAGATAGGTTAGTTGACCTGATATACAATCAGCCTGCTGACTTTAACCTCCAATTCTTAGAGCAGAATGAAGAAGTTAAGAAAGGTTTTAATAATGAGATCAGGAGCTATGTAGAGAGTTTGGTAAAAGAGAAGCTTAAAGTATGGGAAACAGATGGTATAACCAAGACTGATGCTGATGGTAAAGTGTCCTTGCAATTCTTTGATAAGAAGTACATGGATAAATTCAGGGGAGATAATAGGCAAAGAGCTACTATGGCAGCTATGGACTATGTTATCAATAGTTTGGTAGCTAATTCCAATTCTTTCATGGCAATCATTGGAGACCCTGCACAGATGTATAAAGTGGATGATACTACTACAAGAGCTAAGTTTAAGACTGATCTTGAATATGATGTACAGGTAGCCAAAGATGTCTTCACCAATGTAGGTAAGAGGCTGGCTAACCAGATAGCTCCCGGAACTGGACTGGCTAACTCAGCAAAGGAACAATACCTGCAGCTTATGCTTGCTGACAGGAAAGGTGTGGTAGCTGAGAACATTGAATATCTTGAGAAGATATTAGGTAAAGAAGGAGCAGCAGCTTACAGGGACATTGAGGCTGCTGATGGTCAGGAATATACTACATGGAAGGAGCATCTTGATATCTTATCCCGCTTGGGTAAAAATGGTGATGGCTTAATGGATATTACCCAAGAGCAACTGAATGAGGCTGCTGAGATATTTGAGAAGGGTGAACCTATTACTCCCACACAACAACAGCTTATCACCAAGATCATGCAGCCTATGAAGCCTGTTTATACAGGAAGGATGCATGATGAGAAGCAGGACATGATGAGAGTGGTATATATTAAGTGTTCATCTTTCCCTCTTATTCCTCAGCTCACCAAGGGAATGGAGATTGATAAGTTGAGAATTAAAATGGAGCAGATACAAAAATCTAACAAGATGAATGTCAGAGCTTCATATCAATCAGCTAATAAGGTTGGTGCTTTAACTACTCCACTTGCTTTATGGAATGAAGATGGTACTATCACTGAACATTTAAATGATCATGCAGATATACCTGCTGGTATGGAAAGTTCTCCTGTATTAATTCTTGACAGAAAGAACTTCAGGATACAGCAGGATGTACCTTTCAAGAGTGGTAAGCAGGGAGAAGATACTATCTCACTGGGAACTCAATTAATGAAGCTGCTCTTTGGGGATGAGATCATGAACTTCAATGGTTTCAGCTACAATGGAGAACCCAGAACAGGAACTTCATTACATAAGGAGTACAATGACCTGTTTCTTAATCTGGTCAAGGAAAAGAAAGCTCAGCTATTTGATGAGCTTGGCCTTGATGAGTTTGGCATTCCCAAGAATGCAAACAGGTCAATGGCTAAACTTCAGGACTTGTTAAAGAATGAGGCTATCAAGAGAGGCTATCCCTTGCAGGATATTGAAGGCTTAACTCTTATTGATGGAGAGTTCAATCTTCCCCTGTGGGCATCCTCTAATTCCAACAGGTATGAAAGCATGCTCAATGCTATCATTACTAACAGGATAATCAAGATGAAATTCCCAGGAGTGTCTTCTGTAGTAGGTAGTGAAGAAGGATTTATCAGAAAGAAACTGGAGATGACTGGTAATTACACTTGGGCAAGATATCAGGATAATAGTTATGAAGTATCTTCTGCTGGTGATAAAAGATTTAGTGCTTTATATGCAAAATTAAATGATGGCAGAACTATTGAAGAAGCTTATCAACTTGATGTAAAAGGTTATAGAACTCAGGGTGATAACTGGAGATTAGGTAAAGGTAAAAAACCTCTAAGAGATATAACTGAACAGCAGCAATGGGAAGAATACAAACAACTATGGAAAACTTATCTTAATGAAAATCCTGAATTATTAAAAGACCTTGCTCAGAAAGCAAAAGACAAAACTCTTACTGATAAGTTTGCTTCCAGTAAAGTCTCTCAAGCAAGAGCTTTAGCAGAAATTTTAAATGAAGAATACCCCAGTAACATACAGGGAGTTGACACATCACAGATTATCTATACCTCTGCATGGAATGGTACTCATCTGACCTCTACTGTAGATGAAGGTGGCACCATGAAGAAGGCACAGGTATTCATGGCCTCTAAATTCAAAGGAGCTGATGGTAATCTGATAGACCTGTTCAAGAAGGTAGATGGTAAGTATATTTACATTGAACAAAAGGCAGGAGGGGGTTTTACCTTGAAGCAGGATATGTTTGATAAGGAACTCTTATCTATGCTGTCCTTCAGAATTCCAACATCAGGTCACCAATCAGCTTCACAGATTGAGATAGCTGGTTTCCTGCCTGCTCAGAGTGCTGACCTCATGATAGTCCCCAAGAACTTTACTAAGCAAAAAGGTTTGGACTTTGATGTGGATAAGGAGAACTCCTACCAGTTCTGGACACATACTACTAAAGAAGGCAAGCTGGAAATGCTTCAGGAAAAGCACAGAAGGGAATTACTCTTTGATGCTGACAGGGAAATGAAGAAGGCTGACCTGGCTGAATTAAGAAAGGAGTATGAGGAAGCTGAAGGCCCAAATGCCAAGAAGCATGTAATGGATAAAGTCAGGACTAAGATACGGGAAACTCATCTTCTTAATACCCTGTTTGAAGCAGCAGCTTATGATGAACAGGACTTTGAAGAGAATAAGTATCTCCGCAGGCTTAACTCCAAGATCAATGAGAAGCTGATGCAGAATGAGCTTATTAAGATCAACCATGCTGTATTCAATAATCCTGATCCTAAATTACAGGCTAAGATTGCAAGGGTACTGAATACTAAGTTTGCTGAGAAGCAAGCCATGAAGATTGAGGAGCTTACTAACCTTGACAGGGATAGTACTTACTGGACTCCTTTAAGTGATGAATACCAGAAGGCCAAACTGATATCAGGAGCTTCAGGTAAAATAGCTACTGGTGCTTTCTCTTTGGATGTGGTATTCCATTCTATGGCTCAACAGGCAAGAATATCTGGTAAGCCTATCACATTAATAGAAGTGATAGATGACCCTACATCAGAAAAAGAAGGAGCAAAGAAAAAAATCCCCAAGACATGGAGGTTTGGTACAGTTACTTCTGACCCTGAACTGGGTGGCTTTGCTACAAGAGATAAGGGCAGGGATATAGCAGAGGTAGTAACTGAAGCCCAGCAGATAGCAGTGGACAATGAAAAGCTGCAAGTAATGGGCAGGGTTGGCCTTAATGATATGACCCTTGATGTATTCAAGATGTTCATGCTTACAGGTATTGATAAAGGAGCAGATGGTGACTCCATTCCATTTCTATTCTTATCTCAACCTATTATACGAGACTTTGTACTGGAAATGAAGAACATTAATTCTATCATGGCAGAGTTTTCAGAAGATAAGGAACAGGCTGTAATAGATAAACTGATTGCTAAGTATGATCCTGAGAAGACATGGGAGAATGTTGATCCTCTTAAATATGAAGAGGTGACCTCTGACCTGATGAATAATGATAACTTCAGGACAGGTATCAGAGCATTGAAGCCTGATGCTCTTATACAGAGAGCTGTGCTTAACAGGTTCTTGGATATGAGAAAGTATGGTATAGCTGTCAGGGGAATACAGACCAGTATCAATACAGACTCCAAGGGATTGGGCAAGTCCTTCTTTGATGTCATTGATAAGAGGGAGAAGCTGAATAAACTTGGAGTGGATACTGACACTATTCAGGGAGCTTCAGCCCTGATAGGGGACTATATCCGCAAAGCAGGCTTACCTGCCAGCAGGCTACAGGAGTTACAAAAACTGGGTTACATGGATATAGGTCAGTATATGGTACTACCTGAAACATTATCAGGAGGCTTCAGCATCAATGGAGTCACACTGGCTTATAACCTGTGGAGCAGGTTCTTTCCTTATGATACCAAGAATATGGAAGAGGTCTTCAAGGAAATATTAGGTGTCACTACTACAGAAAAAGGATTGGAATTAAGCAATGTGGAAAAGAAACAGCACATCTTCCAGAATGTCAAGAAGTTTTTAGCTGCTGAACAAGGCAATGGCCTGACTAATGATGAGGTCAATGCAGAGAGGGCAAGATTATATATTGATACTGATACAAACAGGTCACTGGCTACTTATATCAAGGGACTAAAGAATACAATAGGTGACAAGACCATAGATGAATATATCAAGACCAACAAGTTACTTAACAGGTTTGAGTTTGATGGTATCCAAAAGAATGGTATGCCTTCACTTGTTAAGTATAACAATGCAGATGGAGAGGAGTTTGATGAGCAGTACCTTTATGATTCTATGTCAATGATGCTGACAGAGAGAAATCCTGATGGAAGCAAGATACAGTTACCTTCCTTTAACGGCAAGGAGTATACTCTTGATGAACTGGCACAGGACATGATACTGGCAGCTTATCTTGGTAATGCAGTACAGGAAGCCATACAATATACCAAGTATGTCCCTGTAGCTTACCTCAATGCAATGGGCTATTCCCTTGCCATGAGGAAAAATAATGACAGGTTTCATTATGACTCCACCCTGTTGGGTCTTAAAATGAAGAAGGATGATGGTACTGATAAGCATTTTGTAAGCAGGTTCACCATGCAGTATATCCAGCACTACCCTGAGAGAGTACAAGCCAAGTATGATGCTAAGAAACTGGCTGCTGCTGCTCTTATGCATCCTGATGGAACTTTTACTTTCATAGATGGCAGGAAGCCAACCTTTGTATCAGTCTATGACACTACTGTAATGAAGGGGGATAAGAAGTTCAAGTTATACTGGCTTGATGGAACAACTGGAAGGTATGTCAGGATTCCTATACTGGGAGCTTTTGGTATGGATGAATACCAACCTGCTGTAGATATGGGAGTATCTTCTATCAATACAAGGATGGCCTTCAGACCTAAACCAGCACCAATAATAGAAGAGGAGAATCCTGATACAGTGACCAATAACTTTGATATCAAGACTGGTGGTGATGTTACAAAGATGGTCACTAATATCAGTAAGAGTACAACTCCTTTTGCTTTACTGGCTAAAGAATTAATTCCTTTTGTTGATGGTATCAAGGTGGTCACTATGGATAGTATCATGATAGGGGAAGAGTCACATGCTACAGCCCTTGGTGTTTATGAAGCCACTGGTAATACCATTTATATAAAAGAGTCAATACTCAGCAATGCTGATAAGCTGGCAGATACCTTTATGCATGAAGTAGTGCATGGTGTTACTGTCAGGCAGCTTATGCCTTATATTGATGGTCTGGATACTGCTAATCCACAGGTGAAGACCAGTGATGCTCCTGCTTATGTCTCTAATCTTATCATGTTGTATAACAGGGTAAAGAATAGCATGCCAAAAGGTGAGGTGGAGAGGATAGCTGCTGCTATGGCTAATAAGCAGAAAATAACTCAGGCAGAAATAGATCAGTTCTATGGCATGATCAACCTGAAGGAGTTTATTACTATGGCTATGACCAATAAGAAGTTTCAGGCTCATCTTTCTAATATTCCTATGGGAGGAGAAAACCAAAGTGCATTAAGCAAGTTCAAACAGATCATTAATGCAATACTGACTGCTATGGGTGTGGATATAAAACCTGGGAGTGTAGCAGAGGCAGCTTTTAATAATATATTTGAATTGATTGAGGCTGAGAATATCAGGGATGGCTTTGATCCTTATCAGGCACAGTATGGTGATATGAATGATACCACTGAAGGTGGGTATTTTAATGAAAATGACCTGTGGCCTACAGGTGATAATCTCAGTCCCAGTGCCAGTGAATCAGTCAGTGCTTACATAGCTTCATTAAGTAACCAAGAAAAAATTTGTTAAATGGCTGCATGTTCATATAACTACAAGGGAAGACAATATACAGAAGAGGAACTCCTGAAGCATCCTGATTTCACCAGACCCTTTGCTGCCAACAGGATAGAGCAGGAGCATATCATGAACAATACAGGAACACTGCATAATAGTAATCTCAGCTTCTTTCCTGTCTCTAATAGTGTTCCTCCTGAACAGGGAGCATTTGCCAATTTTGTGGAATTCAAGAGGACTCAATTACTGGAATACCGCAGAAGGCTTGATGTGGTTAAGCGTGATAAGAAAAAGCAAGACCTTACCAAGGAACAGATAACTGCATTGAATAAACAGGAGAGAGTACTTGAGCTTCAGATAAAGGGTAGCTATGAACTGGACAAGAAAGGAATAATGGATGAGATTGAAGACCTTGAGGAACTAAGGGATATTGATGCTATAGGATTTTATGTAGAAAGAGATTTGGAGAGACTGACAGCATTGGCCTATTCATCCAATATTGATGATATACATGAGGCACAGAGATTAATTGACTTCTATACAAAGGCTGGTACATTTGAACTGGGTAAGGATAATCCTTTCTTCACTGAAGAAGAGATGTTTGTGAAAGATGCAGATGGTAAACTTACTACTGTCTATGTACAGTCTGCTGAGTTAATGAATAAATTCAAAGCATGGAGACTGGAAGCTGAAGACCTTCAGAGTGTTGTTAATAAAAGAGAACAGGAGATAACGGAGAATGCTGTTAATAATGATTACTCTGTAAAGAGGACTTATGGTAATAAGAAGTTCAGCTTTGAAGAACTGGTCTATAATCAATCAGGCTTGAAGGATACACACTTCATTGATATGTGGACTATGGATATCACTCAGGGTATCTTCTCCACTAATGGTTTACTCCCACAGGCCATGTTCACTTATCTTGCCAATTCATTTGAAGAGAAGCTGTCATGGTCAAGAGGTGTAGCTACTACTATTGATGATATGAGTCCAAGAGTACAGAAGGCTCTTATTAAGAAAGGACACTCTCTGCGGGGATCTGGAATCATAGGTCTTAAAGGAGCATCTTTTCAGTTATACAAAGAGATCACTAAGGATGGTAATGAAACAGGAGGCTTGGTCAGAAGATTTGTCAAAGAGTTCTTTGATGCCAGTGATACAGTAGCTAATAAATTTGATGATAAGTTCAAGGATGCCCTGACCTATCTTGATTATAAACAGAAAACAAGAGCTGTTAATAAAGCCTTTGAGGATCATAAGAGATGGAGGAGGCAGAATACCATCATGATGAATCCTGCTCTTATTCCTGAAATATCAGGAGCTGCCAGTGCTGAAGCTATAGCACACAGGAAAGAGTTAGTGGATGTGCTGGGGGAAAAAGGTTATGATCAGCATGTCACCAAGCAAAAGAATGCATTAGCCCGCTTTGAGTCACAAAGAGATTATTTTATTGAGACAGTAATGGAAATTGAAGGAGTATCTGACAAGGCTGATATTTCTGCTGAAGGTAAACTTCGCATTGTCAGGTGGGATAATAGCAATAATCCTACTTTAGGAGTTGAAGACTATCATAGTGTTACTGGTGTCTTCTTTGGTGAGGGTGAGAATTCAGAGAAGGCCAATAACTTCATGAATTATAATATACTTGTTCCCCGTAAGAATACTGTTAATATTGGGATAGACAAGGCTACCAATAAATATACATTTACTGATACCACTACCTCTACAGGATATTATAGTAAAGCCTATGCAGAGATAGAAGGTGACACTGACTTAGCTGAGTTCTACGATGTGGTAGCTGAAGTATGTGAGACCATCAGGGAAAATATGCCTTACAGTGTACAACAGGGTATGGCTGCTAATACACTACCAGCTATGATGAAGAACTCTGCTGAGATACTGGCAGATAAGAATATAGGCTGGATGAGTGCCCTGTGGCTTCCCTTCAAACACATGATAGAGAAGGCAAGGATGAGTTTTGGAGTAATGAAGGAGGGTGATGTATCCTATGCTGTCCTTGATCCTATTACTAAAAGACCTAACTACAAAGTCAATGACCAGTTTCTTCAGGGTAACAAAGGAGCTATTGATGCCAGAATGACTATTGAGAAAGGTAAGTTCCTGAAGCAATATAACAAGGGTTTACCCAAGAGCCAGCAAATAAGCAGCATCAATAGATTTACCAGTATTCCTTTATCCTCCATGAGTACTTCCTCCCTGCTATCACTGGCTGAATACCTGCATGTCAATATTTCACTGGCTGAGATCAATGCCGGCAAACTTGATAAGATAAAGGAGAGGACAGGTGATTCAGTGCAGATAGGTAGATTTATTGGTGACTATTCCAGACACTCTGTAGTGCAGTCACAGAGCTTTGACCTGGGGAAAATATGTAAGTATTATTCCAATATGACTATGGCCTATGCTGCAAGACAGGAAGCTCTTCCTATTCTTCAGATCATGAAGAAGCACTACCAGAGTATCTTAGAGCCTACCACTACCAATATAGGAGTGGATAAGAAGACTCCTGATCAGAAGATCATGCAGTATGGACTCAGGACTAATGCTATTAAACAAATGGATGATTGGTTTGAAAGAGTAGTACTGGATAACTATGGTCTGAAGCATGGTGGTGTACATGGACAGGAAGCAGTCACCAGTGAGAGAATACAGAAAATTGATAAGAGACTAAAAGAAATTGAGGAAAAGTTAGCTGCCAATCCTAATACCAGTGACTTAAAAAGTCTCATAGCGGAGAGAGAGAAATTGACACTTAAAAGGGCCATTCCATCCTTTGGTTCTGATATATACTCCTCAGAAGAGAAGAAGCAGTTAAAGGATATTGAAGACCTTCTTAAGGATGAAACTGATCCTGAAAAGATAGCTGAACTCATTAAGATAAAGAGCAGGATGGGAAGGGCAAGGACTGCCACAGCCTTGTTTGATAATCTCATAGCATGGATAAGAACACTGGGGCTTGGTTATAATGTAAGCTCAGCCTCTACCAACCTTATTGAAGGTGTATCCTCCAATATGATACTGGCTTCAATGGGAGAACACTTTGACCCCAAAGAGATATTCCCGGCTTATAATATAGTCAAGGTTTCCATCCTGAAGAATGTCAGCTTTGGCCTCATAGAGGCAGGGGCTTCAAGGAAAAACAGGAAGCTGATGGACAGGTACAGTGTGATAATGGATTCCAGAAATGAATTACAGAAGTCTTCTCATAAGTCTTTTGCCTCTAAGCTCTCTTGGGCTGGGCCTCATGAAATTAACCAGAGAGTAGAGTTCCTTAACCAGAGTCCCCTTATGATTGCTATGCTAAGAACTATCAAGATAGAAGATGAGAATGGAAATAAGAGTAGTGTATGGGATGCTATGGATGATAAGACTGGTCTTCTTACAGGTAAGTTCAGAACAGAGAAGAATATTAACAATTGGGAGAAACTTAAAGGAGAAGATTATCTTGTCTTTAAGCAGAGTTTAAACAAGGCAATTGTAAAGGCACATGGTAACTATGATGAGCTAAGAGGTATGATGATGAAATCCAAGACTGCTGGCAAGGCACTTGCTATGTTTAAAACATGGCTACCTATGCAGCTTTATTCCCGCTTTGCTATTGAGCAAGATGATATTCAAACTGGTAGTATAGGATATAAAGGAAAATATTGGAGTTATGGAGCAGGAGGTGCATTCACACATATTGGTGTAGTAGCTACTATAGCTTCTGGCCCTATAGCAGGTGTAATATGGGGCTTAGGTGGTGCTATTGCAGGAGGACTTTTTGGTGTTAATAAAGGACAGTCTTTTAGCATAGTTGATGTCATCAAGGAAGTCATATATACTAACATACAGCTATTTAAGAAGGCAGTTGGTATGCCAATTAATCTATTAGCTGGTAAGCAACTTATTGGTTCAGATAAGTCCTTTGAAAAATGGGTAGGTAAGAAGAACTTTGACAAGCAGGATGCAGCTAACATGAGAGCTAACATGGCTGATCTATCTCTTCAGTTAGCATGGATGGCAGGATTGTTAATAGTTAAGGCTCTATGGTGGGATGATGATAAAGAGAAGCAAAAAGAGCTGATGAAGAAAATGACTGAGCAGCAGAAGAAGGATTTTAAGAAGGAGCTGGCTGATGAAAGAGCCAAGCATAATATAGCTGCCAATAAGCTAATGCAGTTATCTCAAGGTGCTGGACAGTATATAAATGCACCTGATCTTTACAACTCCATCATTGGTTCCAATGGAGTCATCAGGTATCTTGAAGAGACTAAGAAATGGATAGAGACTATAGGTAATGATGAAGCTAAATTCAGGAAGGAGAGTAAGAAGATGTTCCTGCCTGGGATTTTTAAAGACCCCACTTCACTTGGACTTGAGACACTATCTGAAAGACAGTTTAAGAAATCTCCATTTGATGAATGGTTTCAATCAGCTTCTAAGAAGGCCACTGAGCAATCAAAGGCAGAGAGGTCAGAGAGAAGAGCTGAACTTCAGGAAGAAGGTTTGGGAGAAGCAGAAATCAGGAAGATTCTGGATAAGGAACTACCAACACCTTCACAGCTTAGAAAGAAAAACAGACCAAAGGAGAAATAACTGGTAATCAAAAAAAGAAAATGGGCCAGAAGTATTGCTACTCGCTGACCCTTATTTGCCACACATCCAGTGCCTATAAAGATACCCATTTTCACTCATATAGATTATTCCTTGCCTCATTGAGTGACCTGAAATGCTGACCAGTTACCACATTGAATACATGCCGGCATTTAGGACATTGTACCATGTTGGTCTTTTGAAGATGCTTTTCAAACTCCACCCCTATCACATTGGAGAATCTTTTCTTCTCCCACTCTGTCCATCCATATTTCTCAGCCATCTTCTTAGCCTCTTTAGGTATCATGAAAAAGATGTCAAGTTTTGATAGCTCCTCAAAGATATCCCCTCCATCCCAGTTCTCATTGCAGCAGGGACATCTCCCACTCCTGTTCACAGGAGCAGCAACAAAGACCTTTTCCTTTACAGGTGTTTCACCCATCATTGCTGCAAATTCCTTTACCTCTGCTTCCATCTCTTCTTCATCTCCGGGTATGTCAGGTATATCCTCATAGATATCATCATTCTTACTGAGGTTAAACATCCTGTCAAATTCTTCGCTGTCAAATCTACTCATTGCTTTAGTTTTTTGAAGTGAGCAATTAAAACAATTTCATGTGAGTACTGGTAGTAGAGTGTAGTATCCTCAGAGTTAATATTAGTGTAGAGAAAAATTGGCCCTCTTACTGTAGGTCTGCATCTAAGAGCTTTGGATTCCAGCACTACTACTACCCCCTTCTTAGTTACTACCAGGGGTTTTGGTGTCATGTCTCTTCTTTTTTGTTGGGCAATATACAATTCCTCCGGATACCATAGCCCAATTGCAGTGATTAATGGTGCAGTAAATGACCTCCTCAATGTTATTACTTATCCTTGCAATCTGCTCCATGATGTCACAGACATACACTGTCTGCTTTCTGCTGGTAAGCTCTGCCATGATAACATCAAGCTGATCAGATAACTCATCAGCCCTCTGTTCAGAGATACCTACAGATTCATTATAGCTTCCTGCTGTCCTGTTAATGATGTTCAGTTTCATGATCTTGAAATTTTTGTTGATGGTTTCCATATAGGTAATCCCAATCCTACCTGTGTAATGTAGCCTACTACATACCACTCCTTGCCTCCTTTGTATTCAGCTATGAGCAAGCAGTGATCAGAGGAGATCAGGTTAATGGAAAGTTGGTGAAAGTTTTTGACTTTTGTGAATTTCTTTACCCATTCAATCCTCAGTAAACTGGCAAGATCACTGAAGTGAGCCACCTTCCTTGTATCCTCATCACCCTCCACAAAGTCAGGTGTATGCTGTGTGATGATGCTTAGTGCTGAAGAAGGATCATCTCTTTTTGGGTAAGGGTAAGGTCTGATAGGGCCTGCATTGCTCATTTTTCTCAGGCTTTCTTTTAATTTGTCCATTGGTGTCATTGTTATTCTTTTTCTTGTGATGAAGGAATGTTTATATCTCCGTTTTCATGTAGCCTGTAGAGTATAAACTGGCACATGGCTACCATATCTGCCAGTTTAATAGGATCTAGGTGTCCATCATTGAATATTAGTGCCATATCAAGCAGTTGCTTGTCTACTGGCATTTTAAATCTTTGAATTCCTTCTTGTTGCTGGGGCACATAAGTTGTTATAGCCTCCTGAAGTATTTCACTTGCCCAGATAGTTGAAGGAACAGATTTATCCTGATAGGCATGATTCCATGTGGTGTCAATCAGGTGGAATATGAATTCCTTGTTGATGTCATTGAGATCAGTCATATAGGTGTTTTAAGTTTTATTTCACGAATTTTCTCAATTGCTTTTACGAGGTCATTCAGAAAGTTTTGCAATATTATAGCTTGTTCTTCACGGGTCATTTTATTCCATCTTTGTCTCCCGTAATCTTCAATCATATATTTTTCAATCCACCGCATAACGGTACTATTTAAATTATTAATTGTTGTTTCATCTCCCTTGTATGGGGTGGATTCGGATTCAATTAATTGCATTATTTTTTCAGCACCAATAGGCTCACCATCTGGTACATACATTTTCATATACTCCACTATCTGCTTTTTAATCTCATCTCTGGTCATTGTTATTATTTTTAAGTGATGGGGGTTAGCTTTGCTTCTAATTCTGCAATTTTATTTCTTGCCGCTTGACCCTCTTTGGCTAATTTACTTCTCCAACCATGTGCATGAGCTATCCCGAAAACATCATCCAATTCATCTGATAGGATTTTTATGTATTCATTTTTAGCTTCAACCAGTGCCATCCAATCCCCTCCCTTGTATGCAGGGGCGGCAGCAAAAAGGCCAGCTAATTTTTTAGACAACTCCAAAAACTCACCCCTATGAATAGTCATTTTATCCTTTTCATTCGCCCATTCAAAAAGGGCATCACAAATATCAAGTGCCGGATAGTCATCCATCTGTTGTTTAACTGAGTCTTTATTCATGGTTATTGTTTTTCAAAGATGGCAATAATTGTTTCAGTCAGTGTATTATTATGAATAGTGGTGCTTAGCTTCCATTCCTTCAAGCTATACCCTCTCTCATCATTCACATTGATGACCTTCTCAAACTTCTGGCTTAGTAAGTCACTGATAGGTGTTCCCGGTATCCAGGTTTTGCTGACCTCTGCTACAATGAATTTTGGTATTGTGTCACTCATGGTTAGTTTTTTTTATTAGTTGTGTAATGTGTATTGCAGCTTTCATCATTACTTGATAGGCTCCGGCATCAGTGGATTTTATATCCTCTAACTCCTGTGGTGTCAGGGGAATTAAATTCAAGTCCTCATCAAACTTGGATAATGTAGCACAGTAAAGACAAATAGATAGGTCTCCGGGTCTGGGTACAGCATCAGTATCAAGGGATTTATGCGCATCCTGTAACTTTTTACAGGTAGTGCAATATTTTGGTTCAGTTCTGGTAATCATAATTGATCTTTTTTATTATAATAGCCCCAACCATACAGGTTGAGGCTATAAAATTTATTGATTAAGGGTTTGGTATAAAAAGGGAGAAATGACCATCAGTTAATACTCTGTCATTAAAGCCATTTGCTCCAAATATGATTCTGAAAGTTCCGGTAATCACTTCACCATCTTTTCTTTTCTTCACTTTCCTGATTATGAAAATGCCTTCTCTGGAAGGTGGGTGAATAACAAATGTAAAATTATATGATGCAGTAGTAGTAGAGACCACTGGATTACCCCACCCATCAGGAGAGCCAATTAGGAAAATACCTTTCTTACCTCTATAACCATCAATGCGCAAAGTTAAACTTTCTACATATTGTACAGCAGAGTTAATCACCCTTGATCCACGAATGGTTAATAAATCTCCAATGCGTTCAATGGTAAAAGTTTCTGCATTGACAAGCTGTCCATTAATTATAAAGGACAAACTATTGTCATGAGCTTTAACTTTGTTTGACGTTAATTGTTCTGACTCTGATTTGGTAGGTTTTGGTTCTTCAAGGACATCCTTTTTACAACTTACAAGTAATGTAAGGGCAATGAGAGGCAATAAAACTTTACGCATATATATCTGAGTATATTTAGCGTGTTCTCCAGCACGTTTTTGGTTACAACTTTTTATTCAGTTTACTCATAGCTCCACATCTGGAGCAATACATTCTGGCATAATCCAGAAATCCTTCAAGAGACTGTAGTTGTTCAGGGGTAGGTTTGATGCCTTTCATTGCATGGCAAGTCCACTGGTGTCCTTTGAGCCAGCAGATTATTTTTTTTATCATTGTCTTATTCTTTTCAGTTTACGCTTATTTCTTATTATCATTACTTCAGTAGTCTTCACAATGGTCATGTTCTTCTTCAGCCTGTCATAGTAGATAGTATCTTTCTTATTCTTGACTATTATTATCTGTGCATCCTTGTACTGTATAACAGTATCAGCATGGTCATATTGCTTTTGCTGGCTATAGACACTGACTGCTATCAGTAACAGGACAATCATCATGAAGGTACTCATGGTTTTGTAAGTGTTTCTATGGGAGTGATAAACATGGATTTGTCTTTCCTGCTGAAAATTCTGCACCTGAACCTGACTACTTCTCCCTTTGGAACACCAGTTAAGTATTCTGTAAGGTTGTAAATCAACAGGTAGGTGCTGTCATTAATAAGCCTATGCTGTTCATTGCTGTAGCTAATACCATAGAAGCCACTCCATCCTCTTGGAGTCTCTATTTGAACTTCAAAGTGACCAAAATCCTCCATCTTACCAATGCTGATATTCTGGACTGACCATATTTCACATTGAGTCCCTCTCACATTGTCTACAACTTTATTGCATGACATCATGAGTAGGGGTAGTAACAGGAGGTGTTTCAATACAGCCTTTTTTATTTACTTTAACTAATCTTGTTTTGACAGTGGTTCTCAACTGGGAGGCACTATTCCCCTGTGCATTAGCCAAGATAGCAAAGTAAAGCAGGATGAGTGCCACTCCTACTATGATTGCTATGATGTAGTAAGTTTTCTGATTCATAACCATCTGTTTAAAGGTTAAAGATACCCTATTTTATTCCTTGAGCTTCTTTGACAGGAACTCCTCTGCATCATTGGCAATGTCCTTCTTGGGTGACTGGTGATACTGCAATGCAAAGTCAGCTAACCAGACATATAAATCATCCCTGTTTATTGTAGGGGCATCATCACTATCACCCAATGGGATGTTATCCCTGATAAGCTGCCATTTCACATGAGCCTCAGTCTGTGCATCAGTGATATCAGGATCACAGGGAGACTTCTCAATGAAGTCTTCAGCAGCCAAACATCTTTGTTTCCAGTATTTGTTCATGGTAAATGGCTGGGAGTTTAAATATATTATATAACCAATATTGGTAAAGGTCTTTTGGAGAGTAAAGAGTAGCTGTAAATCCTGTTGTAGGATAATACTCTCTTTCCTTAGTTATCTCTGTCTCCAATCTATATACTAACTCACCTTTAGTGTTCCAGAGATACCTTGTATTAAGAGTAGTCCATATACCAAACTTAACAGGTAAACCTACTGCTTCCTTTGGATTATTTTTAATCCATTCTTCTAACTTGTTCATAACTTTAAAATTTTATTTCTTAACTTATTGTTTTCATGTCTCAGGTCATTAAACTTTCCCCGCCAAAAGGTAACTTCATTCTTAAGAGCCTTGATCCTTTCAATAGAAGATTTCCATATCTTATAATAAGAGCCATCACCTTTAGTCAACCACAGGTTATAGTAAGAATGGAGTAATGACTTTGCAGTTTCCAAATCTATCAATGAGCATTTTGGACTATGACCTTTTAAGGCACTGCATTCTGGACACCTGACTTCTGTACTCATAGCTGTGGGGTTTCAGGGTGAATAAAATCCTTTGGGTTAAGCTTTCCATGAAGTAATTCAAGAACCTTCCTTTCAGCTTCCAGATCCCTGTTCAGAGCCTTGTCAGCATCAAACTTATCAGGGTATCTTACTTTCAGCTTATTGATATTAGCAGCAAGGATTTCTCCCAGATCAAGACCATAGCTACAAGCAATAGTGTAGACAACATTCAGCAGGTAATACTCCTTCTTTGAATCTGTCAGGGTCATGTAAGTCCTAAAGCAAAATAAGATGTCCATCACCTTGATTTTACCTTCACAGACCAGTCTTGGAACAAGGGGAGCTGACATACTTCCCAATGACAGCTTATTGACTGTGTACCAGCAGATATCAGCAAGCTCCTCTCCCAGGTTTACAGTGTCAACAGGCTTGTTATAGGCCAGTTCTTTTTTAAAGATGTCCATGAGTTCACCTATCTCTGTCATGATACCCATATCCATGTGCATAATGTTCTTGTAGTTGTCACCAAGATCAGGTCTGGTTCTGCTGGCTAAAATTTGATATTCAATTAATTTCATGTCTTGTGATTTTAAAGTGTACACTGTTAAATTTTCCTTTGAATCCTGCAAGGGTAATCTTAGTATGCCAGCTATGGACTTCTACTTCCCTGACCTTGTATTTGCTACCCATAGAGAGTATAGCTCTTGGATCATCACAGTTGCCAAAGTTTACCTGATCATCAGTAGCTCCTATGAATTCTACTATGTCACCTGCATGTAAATCATCATGATCTTCATTCATGGCTTAAATTTTTGAAGGTGAAAGGTCAATAGCTATAATGGAGTTCTCATGGACAAGAACAAGGCTGGTCATGCCATTATCAGTCTTCTCAATAACCTTGAGTCCCATGAATTGCACATGCTCTTCAAAGACAGGGAAATCTCCTATATCTATTCCCTCCCTTTCACACTTTTGACCTTTAGCCACCACTTCAAAAGAGTAGTCAAACTGTTGCTTCTGGTCTCTGGCTGCATCCATGATGATGGCAGATTTCTTCTTCACCATCTTTTGCTTAACAAGGACATACTGATCCAGTACTCTTATGTTGCTGATTTCTTTTTCTAACTGTTCAGCAGACAGTAGTTCATCATTAAATTTGCTCATTCTAATAGATTTTTAATTGTTTGATTATTATTGTACCAAGGAGAGTTGATGTAAAACTGGTAGACCATCTCTTTGGGGAGGTCATCAAATGTATGCACTTTTATATGACTCTCAATAGTTAAGAGCATATCAGGAGTCCTGATGTGTTCATACTCTACACCTTCAGCCCTCCTGTTAGTAGCCATGACCAAAGTATGAAAGAGTTGGGTGTTCTCCACCCACTCTCTGAACTTATACCATTCTGTAGGATCATCACACTCTATCCCCTGATGGTTGATTATTATTATCTGGCTCATGCTGATTATTTTTTAAAAAGGTTAAGAAATTATTCCATATCTCTTTGTTTGCAGGAACAGTTCTGAAGGACTTGGTGAATTCCCTTCTTCTTGTGGTAATGATATAAGGTTCTTCCACTCCTGTGTATTTTGCCAGTTCAGGGCCTTTGAATCCATGTTCTAATCCATACTTGTAAAAGACATTCCTTGCCAGTGTCCTGCTACTCCTGACCTCATGGTTTATCCTGTTACCAGTATTGAGTTTGGCATCCATGAATTCCTCCACTAAGTGTGCCAAGTCCTGAAGTTCCTTTAGCCTGTCCTCTTTTATCCTTGAGATCAACTGTCTCAGATTCCTTATCTTATTCTTAGCATTAGCCATTCTTGCTTTATGGTTCTTTAACAGTATCTCCCTGCGCTTTAGCTGTTGCTTTAGTCTTGACTCTAACTGTGACCTGTCCAATATGGTATATGCTTTCTCTTTCATAGTGATTAAGTTTTAGTTAGACTTCACCTTCCATGATAGCTCTTAACTGGATAAAGCCTTTAAAGTTCCTGCACCAGCCTTCATCTATACTCTGTCCAATTACTTTGCCATTTAAGCGGATAGGAATAGTATGAGTGAAGGCTTGGTATTCATCTTTGGTCATGCACTTGGCACAGTGTTCAAAGGGTGACCAATGCTCCTGTTTGGACAAGTTATCAAACAATTTCAGATCTGCTGCATAGTCATCTTTACCTTCATAATTGATGTATGAAGTCCTTGCACATCTGGCAGTGGCAATCTTGACTTTGTAATGAGTGATACCCAAAGGATCAAACCATGTTTCTTTAGGCTCTGAACCATAAACCAGATTAGCTAATCTATTCTCATCAATATCATCTCCAAAGGGAATATGCCATTCTCCTGGTTTTAGTTCTTTGGGCTTGCTCTCATTCATAGCATCCCAGATAGCTTCACAGGCAAGTGATAAATGTATCTCAGCACCTCCACTGTTTTGCTGTAACCATTGATGTATAGGAGCAGCTTCTATGTGACTGGTATTAACTCCTGCTTCTTTCATAGCAGCCAGCACATCTTTCTTACTGCGGTAAGTATTAAGATCAATCATATCCTTGCTCCACCTATATATAGGAGACCTGAGAGTAAAGAAGTTCCTCCATTCTGTAGCTGTGATTAAAGCCTGATGCCACATGAAGGGTTCAAGCAGCCTGTTACACAGCTGCTTGGTTACACCATCTGCATTTAACTCCTGAGCTATACCTACCATATAGTCTCTGGCTTCTAACCAATCTGCGGGAGGATATATAGCATCATTACCATCAATATCAATGTATTCAGTTCCCTGCATGCCATTGTGATCCTTCTGCCATGCTATAGGGGTAAAAGGGTCTTCCAGTACTCTGTTGGTCATAATCTTAAATGGCACTGCCCTTGATGAAGCTGAGTTGCGGGAGAATACCCTGTGAGTGTTAATCTCTGAGAGGATAAACCTTGGCATTACACAGAGCAGGGAACTGATCCTGTTACCATGAGGACTAAGAGAGTCTGCTACTATTTTGGCTGATATTTTTTGTATCATTTTCGTAGTTTTAAGATGATTTTTGTATGTGTATCGCTTCTGATATTGGTAATACCAAAGTCCTGCTCCCATTTATATTCAAGATAAGGCAGCTTATAGTTCTCTTGGTAGATTACCCTGTATTCTGATGGTATGATCTCCAGCAGGTCAATGTAATTGAACTTCAGATAGTCTTCTTTCAGTTCCCTGTTCCAGTTAGGAGAGGACATATACAGGTACTTGAGCAGGAAATGCACAAGGGACTTGACCATTGATAGTGAACCATACATGGATTCATATCTGTGAAGCTCACCCAGTGAAGAATTCTCCTCACACCACCTGATGATATTACTCTGTGCCTTCACCATAGTGTTGGGATATTCATCCTTGGCTCTCCAGATCATATCCCTTATGACAATGTACCTGAATCCACTGCGGAATACATAATCCCAGAAATCCTGCACTGGTGGCTTCTTATAGTTGTACACTTCATGAATGACAGAAGATAATAGCAGCACATCAGTCTTAACAGGGACACCTGTAAAGTAGGCATTGGCAGGATTTGAGCCTGTGGACATCATGGCTGACATATTGGTATTATCATCAAAGCCATAGATGGTCTTGTCAGGAAATGTCTCTGCTATTATCTTGGTCAAAAATCCATCAGCACAACCATAATCCAGCATGGTTTTCCAGCCTCCAAAGAGCTTATCTGCAAAGAAGAGCTTGTCATAAAATCCATTCCTCATCAGTGTAGTGTACCTGTGGTAATCCTTTATCTCTTCTGTCATAGCAAAATTTTAAAGTGTTTGAGAGTTTCTTTTAAAGCAAATATCAAATCTGCAATAGAGCCATCATTGACAATGTAGGCATCCCATTCCTTCTGATTATCAAGAGCAGTCTCACTTTCATGGGTGTCACTCCCCTCATCAGGTCTGTATATCCTTATAGTCCTTCCACTTGCCCTGTTCTTGATAGCTTCCAGTTCATTAGGAAACCTGACATCAGTGATAAGCCAGTTAGGAAATGTTTCAACCTCACTAACCTGATTATAGGAGTAAGTAGGCTCATTGGTGAATACATCCACCTTAAGCCCCGGAATCCTCCCTGCTGCTATCTTGTACCTGTGAGTAGAATGAATGATGGGAGTGGCATCAGCAGTGATCATTGTCTCCTTCTCAATCTTGGATACCAGTCTGTAATCACTGAACAGAGCATTGATCCAAAAATCCCTGTGGACTGTATTTCTCAGTGCCTCAGTGCCAATTTTCTGAAGAAATGTTCTCATGGTCATGTGATTGTCTCCCACATCATTCCATTCAGTAGGAAAAATGTGGTTATACTCCTTCATGAATTCTATCTCTTTTATAGGAAGGCCAAGAACAAGAGATGCTATTCTCTTGATCTTATGACCAAATGCAACTTGCTCCCATCCTGAATTAGTTGCTATGAGGTCTCTGTCAAGATTAGCATCTGTACAACAGTCTTCTACAAATCTGTTATCATAACCTTTCTTTGCAGCGTAGATGAGTAGCTGGATGATGGTAGCTGCAAGGTTTTTACCATGTCTTTTTTTGCCTGATAGTCCAATTATCATAGTATATGTTTTTAATGATAAGGTAAAAAACTTTCTTTGTCTTTAGCTTCAAGCAGATCATTGGCCTGCTTAAGAGTGATCTGTTTTCCATCCTTCCAATACTCAGTCTTATAGTATGGTTTCTCAGGCTGGATAAACCTGTCAACTCCTAAAGGCCCATTGGTAATCCTATAATTCCATCCCTGCACAAAACAGAAGAAGTCAAGCCTCTCCATGTCTTGTGTAGGATTATAGAACACCATAGTGCCTTTGTCTTCAGGTGCAACTTTAGTGTGGTCAATCTCCTTAGTGGCATACTGAGTATAAGCTAAGTAAGGACAGACTTGCAAGGCATACCTGCCACACTCATAGTGAACAGGAGGATCATTGAAAGCTCCCTGTGGATGAAAGGCTGATAACTGTCCTCCTATGAACCACATGTTCCCCCTCACCAGTTTCACACCACAGATAGTACATAGCCTGTGCTCTATACAGAAATCAGTTTTCCTGCTGTCATTGATCTTGAAGTGGGTGACCTTCTTTGCATCCACCAGTACTGTGAAGGGGATAGGAAATCCCCTCTCATCTTTGAGTAATCCCTGCATGTGTTGTGGCAGGGGAACATCTTTGAAGTTCATTTTTTATCGCTTAAAATGTGAAGTAATACATCTTTTGCAAACTTGTTATACTGACCTTGGGCATGAGGATTCCAGAAAGAGAGGCTGACTGGCTCATCACCAGTCTTAACCTTGTTCTCATCCTTATACTCAACTCCTACTACAAATTGGTTAGGCTGGAGTTTAAGCTCTACCTGTTTTACCTTGAAGTACATGTCATACAGGTCATAAGCTATCTCATCATGAAGGGCTTTCTCTATCAGTATATACAGGGTAGGTATGTTCATCTTCAGCCACTCCTGTGCTTCTTTGATTTGCTCTGCGGAAAACTTTTGTATTTGGGGCATAAAATATTTGTTTAATCGTGAAGGTTTAGAAGGCATTACTTTAATCCTAAAGTCAGGAGATTCAAAGAACATACTGGCATAGTCATCATCAGGAGCTATGTCATCATTACCAGTACCACAGACAAAATATTTTCCTTTTTCCATGACTATTCTTTTTGGGGTTCAATAAAATCTTTTTCATCTCCGGGGTTAAAAGGCTCAATTTGTGCAAACATGACTCCATCATTGGTGACTGTTGCCAGTTTCTTAAGAGCAGAGGTAGCAGCAGTCTCTATCTCCTTGAGAGCTTTCAGGGCTGCGGTATTAAACTTAACTCCTTTAACTTCAGCTTGGGTATCCTCCAGAACTATCTGGAGGCCCATAACTATAACCATTAATTCAGACTTGCTGATGTCTAATTTACTTACTGTTAGTGCCATTGTCTTTCTTTTTTAAATGGTGATTGAATATTTCTTTATCATCTGGTTTTAACTCAACCTCACCATCCCAGTCTTCAGCATCCTGATGAGTAAGATTGGTGCCAAATTTCCTGTTGAGAGTTTTAGTGACAAAATTGATTTTATAGTTATGCTCCTTAATGAAAACTTTTATGACATCTGGATACTCCCTGAAGAATTTCTGAATGGTCTCAGCACTATACATCCTGCTATAGCTGCCATCTTTGAAATCATCCAAAGACCCCCAGAACTTCTCAGGAAATCTTATGACTACCATATGATAAGTTGACTTTTGAATATTGCCAAAGACATAATCATCCTCATACATCTCCTGCTCTTTTATCCAGTCAAGGAAACCAATGAAAAAAGAGCTGGCAACTTTACTATCCAGCAGCATGAAGATATGTTTCTCATGGGTAAAACCACAATTGTCAGTAACAATATCAGCCACTCCTGCTGCTATTTTGAAGACATTATTTATCCTGAACATGAATTCATCACCATATTCCTTAAGACATGGCAGCAGGTATTTACGGGTTTTGTTTGGATACAGGGAAGGCACTCTTATTTCAATATCATCCTGAATGATCTTTCCCATGTAGACTTCTCCTATTTGTATTTTCATTGACTTAGATATTTACAGTGTACTCAAAAAATTGATCCATGAACACTACTCCATTGGTTTCAGCAAACCTGTTCTCCAAAGAGAATTCATGTCTCCTCCACAGGTTGTATCTTGCCATAGCCTGATTCCATCCCATGAGCTTCTTACCATCACCACTGACTCCCTGTGTCATCATGTCATCAGTCATGACAAATACCATAGGAGTTCCCGGATACTTGGTGGACTCACACAGAAAAGCAAAACTTGCCATCCTGTAGCCCTCAATGTCCTTACCAATGAGATTGGAGATAGTGGCAAGGTTCTTCCATATTCCATAATTATAGAAGCTACCCTGAATATCATATCTTCTTGCCCTGAGAGCTAAGATGAATGACAGGATATCCCCTCCATGAGTTTTGAAATCAAATGGATATACCTTTCTTGCATTATGATCTATCCTCATCATGTCAGGTAGTATCTTACAGGCTACTCCTTCATAGTCAAAAAATAATGGCATCTGGTAAACAATATCTACTCCTGCCTCTTCAAGGAAAAACCTGGAGGTGTGAGGATGGTTCCTGAGACTCCCTGCTGTTCTTGTGACTACATCCCCTTCTTCCTCTGACAATATTATCTTGCCATAATTCTCTACTAACTCTTCAAAATAATCTGAACCTCCATTCTTAGCCACTGTCAACCACCTGTTATCCTCTTCCCAGATAGGGGCTGCTCTCTTCATGTAATAACCTATCTCCACTTTTCCATCCCTCATGATCTCCACTGTATTACAGGCTTCATAGATCAAATCCCTGTACTGGTCAAAGCCATCCATCTTATTTACCTCCCCATCTTTTCTTATCAATGCCCATTCAAATACTTTCCTTGTAATACTCAACACTGCTCCACTTGGAGTAGTAGCTGAACTGGAGAAGTGATAGCAATGCTGGAATTCATCATCTCCATGTGATAACATGAAATCAACTGCCTTACCTATCTTGAAATACTCCTTCTCTGTGTACCACTCCTCCTCTCTTAGTGCTTCTTCTTTCTTACGGAGAAAGGCTTGAATTCCTTCCTGTGCAATGATCTTTAACCCTGATTGATTCATTCTTGGGTCAGCATGATAGCTGGCCACCTGAGCTTCTGTGTGTCTGAATGTTGACATAATGAATTGGTTTTGTCTTTAAAATTTTGATTTTGACTCCGGGAAAGTGCTTATCCAGCACATAGTCTCCGTAATAGGGTTTGAGATTGTCAGCATCATCATCTTGTAACCATCCATGTTCTACCATTGTATCAGTGACAATTTGTGAGGCATTAGTATAATCAAATCTTCTCCTGCTATCCCTGTAGAAAGTGAACTCAATATAATAAGGAGCAGGTAAACCATACAACTGAGATATGAATCTCAACCTTTGATCTACCCACTCCTGTTTTGTAACCCTGATCCACCTTGCTGCTACTTTGGAATAGACAAGGAATTTGCCAGTCCACACCTTGCTGTTCTTACTGGAAGGTGTATTACTGCTTATCCAAAACTCATCTTCTCCTAGTATTAGCTCCATAGATTTCTTTTTTAAAGTGTTCACTTAAAATACTGTTCATCTTATTGGCATAATCCAGTGATTGCTGAATAGTCAGGAACTTGGGTGGCTTGAAGGACTTATCATTGAAGAGAACTGACATGATATTATTGGTATAGACCATATCAATCTTATCAGCTATCTTCTCAATGAAGAGCTTGTTCACATTCCTGTACACCTTGAAATGCTCTGCATCATTAATGAAATCATTATTAATAACAAGAGCAAACTTACTCAGGTCTCTCTCCTTTGGAGCAATGTCAAACAGGTACTTATGCTTCACAGCCATCATCATCATGGGCACTGTGGGATTACTCCTGAAGATGATTGTGCCTTTATTAGCTACATAATCAGAACCAGCACTGCTATGCCTGTACCTGCACCAATAATGCTCCCTTGGCCTCATATCAAGGCGCAGGGCTTCACAGAATTCATTGTACTTGTGACTCTGAAGCTGTGAACCCGGCACATGAAACTTATAGATCAGGACTTTGTGATCCCCCCTCCTCACTAACTCACCCTCTGAGAGAGAATGAATTGGAATATACTCATTGTCTGAAGACAGGGAGGTACAAATCCTGTTAGTCCCACCAGATTGCTCAGTGCTTACTACCTGATCTGATGTAGGAATCCTCATCTCTGTGAACACTATGACAGGCTCTATGACTGCTGTGGGAGTTGCTTGTGTTGCTGTAATTGGTTGTACTGTGTCCATAGTGTTTCATTTTAGCTGACAATTAATAAATCCATTGGAGTAAAATATGTCCACTCAAAAGGAACTGTCCTCTCACTTGTATTATTTGCTACATTGGTCATGTGATTGGTGAGAAATCCTATGATATGAGAGGCAATCATGGCTGCTGAATGAGAGGTTTGCTTTGCAGTACATGGCTCATCTATCAACTCTGAATCATCAAAGAGCAGCCCTTTATATGCATCCTGCTTACCCTTACTCTTTCTTCCTCCGGGGACACAATAAATCCACATCTGTTCAGCATTAAGTCTTCCATCAATGAACAGGGCTGTGGCATCATTGCTGTATATCTTCATCCAGTTCTCAAACATGGCCTTTCTTGCCTTCATGTTATCAAAGGCAGAAATACAGATGGCATTAGTAGGACTATCCTCATCCATCATCTCACAATAATTCATGAGAGTAATACTTGCAAACTCTTCTACTACTTCATAGAGGGCATCTGTCTTATGCTTCTTTACCTGCCTTCTCTTATATAACTGCCCTCCCAGGTTATGCTCTTCTATCTCATCTGCATCATAAACCATTAGCTTGAATCCAGCCCTTGCTGCTAACAGGGCTGTCCATGAACCTATGCCTCCTGCTCCTCCTATAAGCACATAGGTTGTACTTGCAAGGTTATACCAAGGCAAATCCTTGAACCTGCTGTGTTGAGGTGGTACATTAACTATCTGTTCCATAATTAAGATATTAATTCTTTGTTTTGTAATGTGTATTCAAATCTGTTTCCTAATAGTGTGAGCTTGTGAATTAAGTCTGTAATGAATGGATAGTTTCTTTCATCCACTTCTTCATAGAGCCTTATCACCTCTCCTAATGTATCCAAGAACATTTCATCTCCATGATACTTTGGTAACTTAGCAAAGAAGTTGGCATGATAGACTCCATAGTTGCTGACAATGACATCTACCACAGCATCATTGTTGATATTGGCATAATCCAGATCACCCAATGCTTCTTCAATAGTATCCTGTTCCACTTCATTGCCCAGTCTTATTAAACATGCAGCAAATTCTTCTTCAATAGTTGGGATATCTGAGAGGTCTTTTGTCTCATCCACATCCATCTTCTCCTCCACAGGCTTCTTGCCCCATTTATCCATGATAAACTGGTTATCCAAATAGTTTTCCTTGGATGATTTTTTTGAGGGATCGTAATCTGGAAATGGATCTTTTTTTTTCCCATCCCAATACTTTGCTGGCTTACCTGTTGGAGGATATTGTGCTGGCAGTGGATAACCACCAGTACCAGTGCTGATACCAGCAGGATGATTCTTTTTCCACTGTTCTGCTGCTTTCTCAGCCTTGTGAGTACTGGCTTCCATGACCAGCTTCATTCTTGTATCAAACTCCTCTGCTACAGTTACAGTATGCACACTGGTGAACACCTCACAATCATAGACCAGCATCTTAACTTCAGGATGCTCAGACTTCACCCTTATCACATAGTCCTTGCCATTCTCATCCTTACAGGTATAGTTCTCAGCCTGAATACCAGTGAAGGCTATCTTAGCCTTGATGTCCATGAAATTATTGACAATGACTGACAGATAATAATTGTGCAGGGGGCAGTTATCATTCAGCTCCTCCCAATCTGTACCAGAGAAGAACACCTGCATGGTATTATGAGAATGGATATGACCAATCTTATAGTCAATGGTCTCCATGTGGTTCATCCTGTACTCCACTATAGTCTCATCCCAATCAAATGCAGTAGCTCCTCCAGTCCCCTTATCCATGAGATAGAGGTCTTTGACTATGATCTTTATCTTTTCTGTCTTTTGGATACTACCCTCTACTGCATAGAATAATACCCCACTCCACTCCTCCTTTGGCATGTTCTTGCATAAATACTTTATCTTGTCCATGACATCATCAGGTATATGCAAGGGAATTGAGTTTGTCAATTCCAACTTGTCTAGTTTTAATGATGTTGGCTTTGGCTTCCAGTTCTGTTCTGACATAATCTTTTATTGATTGGTTAATAAATTGTTTCCTTACAATGCTTTCATCCTCCTGTTCTGGTAGGGGGATTACTTTGAAGACTATCCTTTCTCCCCTGAATGGCATCCATGTAGTAGTGGGAGCTAATAATTGTGGAGATACTCTTGCCTTCTTGTACCATGAGCCATCTGTGTCCCTGAAAAAATAAATGCTTGGGTCAGTTTCTTCCAGCACCCTTAACATATCATCAAATTTCTCATCATTGACAATGGAATACACTCCTCTTGACAGCTTCCAGTTGATATCTATGTCCCTGCCTCTGGCAATATGCTCTCCTATTATCCTGTTGAAATAAGACCTTAACAAAGCAGGACTGGTGATAGCATCATATCTGGTATCCTTCAGGGCTATCTCTTCCAGCCTCTTATAAGGAGTGCCTTCAATGCTCTCCCATTCAGCAAAGGTCTTGAACTGCATCAGCATCAGCCTGAACATATTGGCATCATATCCTGTATTGAGTACCATCCTGTTGATATCAATATCCTGTCCTGAACCTGTGCAGAAATTACCATAATCACATTGATCATCAGGGCCAAGGAAAGAATAACTACCCAAGTGACTATGCCTGTAGCCTGATACAGCTTCAGCAGTGGTGACAGTGGCTCTTGAACCTTGGATAGTATCAAAGGTCAGCCTTGCAGGATGAACCATTAAATCCACTGGCATCCTGATGAATAAATCCCTGATGATGTGCTTGTAGTTCTTTGAATTAGTTATGGGGATTAACGGGAAACGAACTACAATATACATCTTATGGATTTCAAATTTCTTAAATAGAAAAAAGTCCCTTGCATGATTGCTGCCATAGCTATTGGTGTGATGCCTGAAAGTGGGCTGTAATTCAAAGTGAATATCTCCATTGCCGGGATACAGCTCTTCCAGTATAGCCCATGCCTCCTTGTAAAACCTTATCTGGAAGGGCTTCAACCTGAATTTGAGTATCATGTCATCAATCTTGGCAGGGTTAGCCTTCAGGGAAAATAACTTGGACATTGCCACTGCCCTCCTTATGACATAGGCTCTGTACTCTGATGAATCTTGTGGTATCATGGCTTAACAAATTAAAATTTTAAAAATAGGAGCTACCATATCATTACTAATAGGTAGCCCCTGTCATTATCCGAAAATCCCAGGTCATAGTCCTACATCATACCAGCAAACAGGTCTTTAGCTTCTTTAGCTAACCTGTCTTTCTCCTCTCTTTCAGCCTTGTCCCTGTCCTCCTTCTCCTGTTTCAGCCTCTTTGTCTCAGCTACTTCAGCATCCACTCTTGCTTTAGCTGATGCTTCTTCAGGAGATGGCCCTTTGATAGTTGCTACTACTTCCTCCTGACCATGCTTCAAGCCTAACAGCAACTCCACCATCAAATCAATCTTCTCATCTGTGGTCAAACCCTGTAACAGAGCCAAGGTCTCTACCTTATCTCCATTCTTTACAGATTTGCCCACTGATTTTACCACATCACTGATGGCTTCAGCTTTGCTGACACTGGCCTTTGCTTTTGTTCCCGGAGAATACTTCTCCAATAATGCTTCAAGGTCAGCAGAGGACACCCTTGTGTAATTCTGACCATTGACAGTAAAGAAGTCCCTTGCCCTTTCTCCATCCTTTTCAATCAGGGTTTTGATCCTTTCATAAATCTCCCCCCTACTGAGTCCTCCTGACTTACTCTTCACTGGCATCATGAATAAAAAGAAGTTTTCCCTTGGCACCACAGCATCCTTATGCTCAAAGCTGTGCCTGTTGGTACTCTCCACACATTTCATGTGGTCAGTGTCAAATCCCTTCTGATCAAGGATTTTCTTCAGTTCACTCCAAGTTGAACCTGAAAAGGAGATTTCTGTCTTTTCCCCTCTGGTACTAACAGTAGTGATGATCCTGCTGTTAGAAGAACCTGCTGTCTGTGTGGCTGTGCCACCTGATTGTTGTTCACTCATTTTTGTTTGGATTTTTACCAGTTAATAATTGTGTTACCTTTAATTTTCAATAAACTATTACATAATTTAAAATGATTGCATCCTGAAAACTTATACTTGCTGTCAGGATATGCTTCTGCTGCTGGATGATTCCCTTCAAGGATAAAATTAAGTTCATGAGCTGTACTGGTGACAGTAGATGTATCTGTACCAATATTAACCTTGTTGGGAATATAGTCTTTAAATGCCTTGGCCTTTGATCCCCATAACACCCACACAGGTTTTACCTGAAGCCCTATTATCTTTATTACCTCTCTGGTAAACCACTGCCAGATACCCATGTGAGAACCACTGTCCCTGAAGGCTACTGTCAATGCTGCATTCAATAAGAATACTCCCTGTGCCTCCCAATGAAGAAGAGACTGCCAGCTCTCCTGAAATTTTGTATCAGGATATGACCTGCTTACTTCTCCCTTAATGATCTGTAGTGAAGGAGTGATCTTATATCCACCCTTAACAGCAAAGGCCAGCCCTGTAGCTTCTCCATTGATATAGGGGTCTTGTCCCAGTATGACTACTTTGATCTCCTGCATTGGCATTCTGAAGACCTTGAATACATCCTCGCTATTAGGACAGAATGGAGTTCTTGGAATAATATCCCTGTTCATGATCTCCATCTTCTTGTCTTCAAATAAGGGTTGCAGATATTCATGCCATGATTCATGGATGATGGAAGGCAGTTCTGCCTTTTTTGACTCTGGGTTTTGGTTGCTCATCTTCAGATTGTTTTATCAAGTAATAAAATAGCTCCTTTGCAGATGGAGCATACTTTCCAATCTTTCTTTGTTCTTCTACAAATCTTTCATACACTGGCATCAATGTGTTAATAGGATATAATGGTTTCTTCGCAAATAAATCTTCATTTCCCATTTCCACTTTCATAAATTCCAATTTGTTTTAATACGGTGAATAAATCTTGTTTACCTTCCTTGTTAATGAATTCCCCTGGGTCTTTCCATGTTAATTTTCTTGAAATAAATACTGGTAAATGAACCATCCTACAGCACCCTTGTCTGATAGAATTAAAAATATCACATAGCTTCATGGCTGCTATTATCCCATCCACATCATTGTCATAGAAGATGGTGATGAGCTTAAATCTCTGTGTGAGGTTCACTAATATCTCCCTCTCTGGCACACAGCCTTCACTCTGAAACCATATCACATTCAATCCCCACTCCAAATTCCTTAAGACCCTATGATCCTTGTAGCTCTTCTGGATGATCAACTCCTCACCACTGGGAGGCAGGTTATCAAAGTTGCCAATATTATTCTCATCACAATTAGTAATGAACCTGTACTTGATACTGTAGGGCTGATAGAACTTCTTCCTGTCAACAAAATCAAATACATAACAATACTGGTATATGTTAATCTGCTTGAGCTTTCCATCCTTTAAAACAGTAAACCTCCTGACAGCATAGGAATTATCTGAAAGGAGGTGTTCAGGCTTGATAAGGAACTGTGACCAGTGAATAATGTCAGCTCTTGAAAATGGCTTTGATTCATACTCCATTGGCATAAAGGACTTCTCCATCCTATCATACTTTACTATTCCCTCTTCACTATAGTCACTTTTACAAATGGACAAATTAAATTCCTTGCATAGTAGTCTTATTGCCCCATGCATGGTGACATTGAACTTATCCATGACCATCCTGAATGCACTTCTGTGAGTTTTATTGGGGTGGAGGAACTTCTCTCCAAAGTCTACAAATACTATAGTCCCATCAGGTCTCTGTTCAAACCTGCAATCTGGCCTCTTATCTTCTCTGAATGGAGATAGGTATCTATCATTGAAATCAAACTGCTTCTTTAGCACAAATTCAAATATCTGCTGCTGTGTTATCTTCTGTAGTATCTGATCAGGGGTTAATTCAATAAGACCTTCATAGCCATACATAGTTTAGAGATTTAAAAGAACAATAGGTGAGTCCTTTCTTGAGTTTCTCAACCAAGAGCCACGTAGCTTCTCTTTGTTAGCTACCCTCCCTCACCTATTGAACTAATTTTACCACGCAGATTTCTGAGCTGAACCTGCAGCTTGAGTAGCTGCTGCTGCATTTGCTGATGCTGCATCAGTACCATTAACTGCACCACCAACTCTCTGTTGACGAGCAAAGTTACTTGTCATGAACCAGCCATTTTTAACAAATGGATGTTCTTCACCTTTCTCATTAACATACCACAGAGCTTTCTTTGTCTGTTCTGTGATTACACCTTCTGCTCTTTTCTCTACCCATGTCCCTGGCTGTGCAGGTCTCAACCATGCACCATACTTCATCTTTCTTGGAATCTCCAGATAAGTTCTTTCCTGTCCTTCACTCATCTGCCATTGAAACTGCAGGAAGATGTCAAGGTTAATCTCCTTGTAGTTCTTGGGCAGCATTGACATTACTATCTGGCAGAATTCCTTGAAGCTGGAAATGGGCCTTGCCAAACCTGCTTGGATAGCTTCACTCTCCATAAAGGCATGAAGGATATGGGTCACCCTTGCATTGAAATCCTGCATGGCATCCTTAAATTCTGCTGAATTAGGGTCAATGGTCTCCCCTTTATTATCAGGCAGGAATGCCTTGGTCACAGGAAACATCCTGTAGTTCTTCTCCACTTTGTTGATGACAAAAGTCACATCCAGAGCTTCCTGTTCAGCTCCACTTGCCCCACCATTGGGAATCCATTCAAACTTTATGAGATTGGTTACACCAAAGTTTCCTCCAAAATTAAATGGACTGATTTTCACTTCATCTGTCTGGTAACCATACCCCGCTGGGGCAGTGGTTCCTGTTGGTAATTGCTGATCACTCATCATTAATACGTATTAAAAATTAAAAATTACGATGTTTGTTTTACTGTCTTGATCTTACCATAATCCCTTCTTCACTTCCACAGGGTCTTGACTGGCAGCAGCAGGAGCAGCTTCAGCAGCTTTAGGCTTCTGTTCTTCAGCTTCAGCTACAGCTTCAGCCTGTAGTTGCAATGTTGGAGCTTCACTTGCACCATTGGAAGCAGAGACAATAGCACCTTCATCTTTAGGCTTGCGTGGAATCTTTGGTTTCTTCTCAATGGGTGGTGGAGCATCATCAATGATGGTAAAGGTCATAGGCTTGCGGGTTTTCTTTCCCAGAAGAGCAGGATGCTGGAATAACTGTTTAGCTTCAGCCAGTGTAATACCATACTTTGCTGCAATAGCTGGCCTGTCAAGACCATCTGTTAAATCCTGCAATACTCCCTTAATAGAGATTGGTTTTTTTTCTGTTGCCATGTTATACAATTTTTGTTTGTTTACAATGTGGTTATCAAATCATGAATTAGTAAGTAGCCAATTTTTCAAGGATCATATTGAAGTCATTTTCAATTTTGCCTTCAAACAATCCCATAGTGCTTCTTGCTGTATTAAAGCCATTATTCTGAGTTTCAAGGATGAAACTTGGCTTTCCTCCATCCATCTCCACTCTTGAATATAATACAGTTTCCATCTTGCCCTCCAACTGCATCTTGGTGCCCAGCTTTCCTAAAATCTTTAGCCTCTCCTTGGTATCATTACCAACTTTATAGGTCTCAGTATGACCCAGTATAAATGCATACCTGTCCTTCTCAAATCCATCATTGTCAAGACCTATCTTGACATGGGTAATGATGTCTGTGTAAGTCTGTGGAATGACATGATACCTTGGTCTTGGCTCTGTCTTCTTGCCATACTCCTCCTTGCCTCCTATCCAGACAGGATTCTTGTTATCCGCATTATACCAGATATTGGAATCATGAGGAAGTGTCCTCTGGCCTGAACTCTTTCCAGTTCCCGGCTCTCCTAATATCAGTATATTCTCAAACCCAAAATCCTGTAAAGTAGCCATGAAGGTATAAATGGTCTGACCATAATCCTTCCATTGATCATGACCCGGCTTTCTTCTATCTGCCATAAACTCATCACTCTGTATAGCTGTCAGAGTGTCAATGCAAATGCTTCTGATTTTTGCCATAGTTTGTCTTAGATTGTTTTTTGGTTATTGAATAATGGTGTGAAGGTGCTGATACCTCCATACATGTTTGTCTGGATATGGGCAGGACACTTGGTATTTCTGGATTCTGTAATGTGAATGCTCCTGTAATGCGGATTCTCTTTCAACTCTACTCCCATGTGCTTCTTTAAATTATACTTTTCATCTCCGGGATTGAACAAGGTCATGAATATAGTGCACTCCTCTGCTGGATTTCCACTGTCCTTGCAATCATCAGCAGTGGGGAATACCTGCTCTCCTGCCATCCTTAGTCTATCTACATTGGCTAAATTCCTGTTACTGTGAATAACATGAATGAAAGTCCATGCACATAAATTCCTGATGATAGTAGAGTACTCCAAATACTTATCAATGTTCTCCTTCATGCTGAAGCCCCTCTCTCTTCTCAGCTTCCTGATGTGATCTGTAATGACAATGGTAAACTTATCAGGATCATTAGGCACATAGCCTGAAACTCTCTGTCTTTGCACCCTGTTACCCTGATCATCCACAGTCCAGTAAGTAGTATAGAGAAACTTCCCTTGTGTAGCAGCATGATGCAGCAGAAACTTGTTAATCCCTGTAGGATTCTCTGGTTCTTCAATGATGTGAATCTTACCAGCCTTCAACATTGTTCCATCAGCAGCATACTCTCCAAATAAAGGAATGATCCTTTCATCATAGACCTTCTTCAGTATCTCAAAGTGCTCATCACTTACCTGTACTACTTCCAGAGTGCCATCAGGATTCTCATGCAATTGCTGCCCCTTCAGGTAAACATCACTCATAGCATAGGTCTTTTCTTTGTACACATAATTGTAGATACCATGATCATGGGCCATGAAGAATGCTGCAAACTTAAACTCCTTGCTTACCCTGTCAATCTCATAAGAAAAATAGATCCACTCCACCTTATCCAGTATCCCTAATGCCAAACATTGTAAATAGGGATGAATGACAAAACTGAAATCACACAGTGTAGTCTTCCCGCATTTAGGTGCTGCTGCCAAGCCTATGCTTGTTTTTCTTTGAAGCCCGTTGATTGCTTTATCCAATCCCTTTATCCCAGTGGTCAATCCAAAACTCTTACCCTGTCTGCCCTTTTTGTAGGTTTCAATAAAGTTGCTCATGATAAGATTTCTCCTTTAACATTAGTGTCAGGGTCTCCGGGATGAGCCACCTTCTCACAATACTCCAACAGTGTGCTCTTCTTCATTGCCCCTGCTCCATCAAAAATGAACTTGTGAGACTTCATACAGAACTTAGGCTGTGTCACAGAGAAATATAAATCTCTTGCTGCATACACATCTTCTTTCCTGTACTCAGGATACTTGGCAAAGAAAGCCTTCATCCTGTCTACAGCATCCCTGTAGCTCCCTTTTCTTTCAGTGTTCATCCTGCCAAATCCAGCTATCCAATCTTCTACCCATGCAAAAGAAAATTCAATACCCTTGAACAAAGGCATATTCCACACTATCTGCCTGCTATCATACTCCTTCTCTACGATTTTAGTCAGATTAATGCCTCTTAGTGTTTCCTCTGGGACTAACCTATCCACATCCAGGTTGTGATAGATGCCCAATAAAAATAAAAGTCCCTCATCTCTGTTGATATGATGGACTCTTAATAGTTCAATGACTTCGGGGTTAAATTCCATTGCTTTGATTTTTGATGTGATGTGATTTTAAATCATGTTGCTATCATCAATCTCCTCCTCCTGCTGTTCTTTTTGGTTAAGCCTCTCCTTTAAAAGCTTTTTAGCATCCAGTGTATAATCAGTTGATTCCATAATGATACAGAGGTGAGCTGAAGTCACTTCATCTAACTCCAGCTTACCCCTGTAAAATTGTTTTGCTGCCAAACTGTTTCCAGCAGAGTCACTGTCAATGAATACTGAGTAGTAATCAAATTCAGTGGTGATGTCATTGTCTGTTCTTTTCCTTTCTGTCCAGAAGACTGCATACTTCGTGGTAATAACCATTTCCGTTGTCTTTGCCATAATTGGTATTTTAATTGTTGATTTACTTTAAAAGGATATTGTATCCAATCCCAACCTCAACCTTGACAATTCCACTGTAGTGATGTTAGCCACACTAAATCCTGCTGTAGCTGATTTCACCCACTCTTTATCCATACTATCTTCCACGCACAATATTATAATCTTGCCTCTATGCCCCGGCTTATACCTGATAGCCCTTCCTATTCTCTGAATGAGGTTCTTTGCATTTCTATTGAGCTGCACTACAAATGCCACATCAATATCATTCAGGTTATGTCCTTCATTCAGAGCATCAACACAAGCCATCCTGTCTATGATCCCACTCTTGAAATCATCAAAGGCTGCATCACCTTCATATACCTTCATCATCTGCTCATATTCTATAGTATCCTTCACAAATTTATCCAGCTTGGCTGCTGAAGGATTATTTGGTAGCTTCTTTGGCAGGGATGGCTTGGAGAAATAAGTCCTGTCACAGAGTTCTACTGCTTGCTTTTTACCACCACAGAATATCAATGTTCTCAGCTCTTTTGGTATGATATGTTCAAGGATTAGCTTTGCTGCTTTAGTCTTACTTCGTAGATCATAAATAAATCTCATTCTTTGAATAAATCCCATCTTGGTTGGTCTGGAGAATGCTGATCTGCTAAGGTATTCATATCTTGATTTCTCTGTCTGAAAAAATCTGTTAGTTGCTGATCCTCCCTCTATATATTTATCCACACTGTCAAGATACATGGTCACAATGGTGATATCATAGGGAGCAACTATTCCAAGCATCACTGCTTCATCCAGTGTCAGTTCATAAACACAGGAGAACTTCAAGTCAGAAAATATCCTTTCTTTATCCACTCCCCTTGGCTTGGTGGCAGTCAGCACCATGCAATGATCCACTGTATTCTGTGCAAAGAACTTCACCACATTATTATCTGTAGCATTATGCCCTTCATCCAGTACCACATAAGTGAAATGCTGGCCCTCATACTTGTTCAATGAGGCATAGCATGTCCTTTCTACTGTATTCCATACCTCACCTGCCTCCCACTTCTCAAATTCCTCTTTCCAATTCTCATCTCTCAGCTTCTCAGTTGGAACCACTATCAGGACTTTGGATGGCCTAACTCCTTTACAGACATTGTAATCATAAACTGCTAAATCTACTCCTATCTTAGATTTTCCTGACCCTGTAGCCATATAGACAGAACCCCATCCACCATTGGCTACAAATGCCTCCTTTGCCTCCATCTGAACTCTATCCTTAATCTGATAGCTTATCTTGACCTTTTCCTCATCAGTCAGAACCTCATCTAAAGCTATCCTTATGTCAAGAATTTCCTGGGCATGCAATTTAATACTTTCTTTGGCATGAAGTATCTCCGATAACCTCATTAAATTTGAATGTGTCATGTTTTGTTGTTTTAGGGTACTTAAAGTGTATTTTTTGTTGTTTTCAAATGTGGATAACTAATTATCTTTTAGCAGATGATATAGCTCCCTGAAGGAAATAAGATATAAAGTCCTTGCTACTTTTGTCATTATTCCTTCCTTAGATATGATATACCATCCACCTTGTGATCTTACTAAGGCATTTCTTAGGCCATTAAAGGCACAGAATGAAGTGATAGCTCTTGTAGATAGTACTGGCTCATCAGGATCAATAGTCCTATACCTGCCACTAATCCAGATTCTTGTTTCCATGTTTAATGTATTTCAGAATAATTATTACCAAAATCAATACTAATACCCAACTTAACATTGAGCTTTAGCTGCTCATTTACCTCATCTATAGCTTCAAGCAGCTTAATTTTAGTGCACTCCTCTTCTCCTTTCTTAACTGGAAAGATGATCTCATCATGGAACTGGCCACAGATTCTAATGCCTTTTGCTCTTACTTTCTTTATCCAGCAGTCAAAGCAATAGACTCCAGTTCCCTGATTCAGAGTGCTGAACCTGTCCTTGAAGGCTCTTAGGCTATACCACAGTTGTGATACTGGATTGAATAGCCACATCTGCTCTCCTATGGTCTTGGTAATGCTATCTTCAGCCACTCTTTTCACTGACCAATTTCTCTTCCAGTATGTCACATGGAGCTTCTTGGCCTCAGACATTGAAAAGCCTCCTGTCAGGGCCAGTTTAGCCACCCCTGCACCATATATGCCACCAAAATTTACCTTCTTTGCTTTGGCTCTAATGGGCTTGTGACTGACACCCTCTTTTCCCTTTGTCCTTTCATATAACTTATGCTCTTCAGCCTGCTCTGGTGTCAGCATCCCTGCCAGCACTGCGATATCCAGATGTGGATCAAATCCATCCTCCATCATCTCCTTTACATACTCAGGATCATAGAAATACATGTAGTGTCTCTTGGTATTATCCTCCAATCCTTTCATATCAGAGCCACAGAGGACATAATCCTCACTGGGGGCTATTAAACAGCTTCTCACATATTCTCCATATAGTTTTTCTGAAGTTGGCAGATTAACCAAGACAGCATGTTGAAACCTTAAAGTATTGGTGAAGCCCTGTGTGCCTGCCACCAGATACCCATCCTTATCCACATCTCTTAGAAATCCCTGAAGTATTCCCATCCTGCTGCCAATGGAATAGAGACCATTTAGTTCTCCCAGTTCTGGCATGTTCTCCACCAGTTCCATAACACTCTCTGTGAGTTCAGCTTCAGGAGTGCTAATCTGTGGTATCCTTCTCATGGAACCATCCAGCTCCCTGATATACTTATATAAGTCAGGAACCCATCCAAGACTAAACAGCCATGCTTTTATCTGCTGATGTGATCTTGGATTCCCAGGTTTGCGGCTATGCTCTACCTGTATTGTTCCCATGTGATAAGATGGCAATCCCTTAAGCTCAAGCAGGTCTAACCATTTTTGTCCTGCTATTGATATGCTCTCATCTTTTCTGTACAATGTCTTTGGCCTTGCCACCAGCTTGTATTTGATATCAGGAGGCATGAGGGCTGACACTGCCTGTTTCTTCTTCTGATATTCATCCTCCAAATGAGCCAGATTATCCCTACAGGCTTGTTCATCCAGTTTCCATCTCATCTCTACCTGCTCTCTTGCACACTCCATCTTGAACATCAGGTAATTTATCAGCCTGTCAATATCATCCCTGTTATCATTGTAGATCAACCTGAGATGATAAATGAGATTATAGAACAGGGCCACATTGATCCTCACATCCTCACTGCACCTGAAGACATAATCCACAGTCTCCAGATTAGTCCAATCATCTATGGGAGGCTTTTCAATATGGAGATCATATCCCCACTCTCCCAGAGCATGTGAATCTCTTTCAGGATGGATATATCTTGATAGTCCTAAAGTATCAATAGCCCTGCCCCTGTATGTCACTCCCAGTATCTTCTTCACTGCTGGAATATCAAACTCAATAATGTTATGACCTACTATTACTTCCTCCTCCTCAAAGAACCTTCTCATGTCCTCATAGTTAAGCAGAACTAACTGTTCTTCTTTACCATCTCTGAATCTTGTGGCACAAACACAGTGTATCTTGGTAATAGTATCCAGTAAGCCATCACTTTCAAGGTCAACTACACTGTAATTCATAGTAAAAGTTTTTTAGTTACTTGAACATTGATCTGGGGCAGATAACAACATTACCTACTAACATGACTGGGATAGGTAAAGTCACTAATGCTGTAGCTTTAGGATTAGGAGCAGACTTCTTAAATCTTCCATCTTCATCTACAATCATGATCATCCCTTTCTCCTTTGTCTTCCACACTACTTCAATCATGTCACATTCCATGTGCTTATACAGCTCATCAAAGCTGAACCACTTGCTGTTAGCAGGCTTAATCTCCACCTCTGTGCCATCAGGCTTGATTAGTCTTGCATTCATTTTCTTGGCTTTTGTCTGGTGGGAGAAATAGATGTTGTGGTCACCCTGTAGATCACTGGCCCTGTAATAGAATTGCTATCATCCTGAAACAGGGCTGAGCTTGAGTTCAACACCCTGAGAGTGGCCTGTGCACTTGCATAAGCTGCCTGTCTTGTAGTAAAATTCTTAGTCCATAGCTCTTTGTTGTTGATACTCATAATAATCAGGTTGAATTTGTCTTTGATTCTTCTTAATCTGAACATAACTGTTGATTTAATGTGTTATTGATCTGGTTTTGTAAATCCACTTTCATAGAAACGTTTAATGATTTGATCTTCTTCCTGTGTGAGCATAGGAGTATCAGGAGCTTCTCTGAATTTTTCTCTTAATTTCTGAGCATACAGTTCTGATATCTTCTTCTCCTCTCCAAGTAATTCCTCCTGCATCTCCTCCTCCAAAGTTTTTCTTGCCAGCCTGACATAATCTATCTCAGCTCTTAAATGCAGGGTATTCTTCATCTTATCAATCATTCTTAATATGATAATAAAGGTGACCAAGCAGGCTAAGAACAGGGCAATGAGACATAGCCAGATGGCATTGATTTCTACAGTTGCATCCATAGTTTTAGTTTTAGGCTTTGAAATAATGAATTACAATCTTATCATCCAGTATCATCAGTGTCCCAAGATAGTCTTCAGGGAATACCTCTTCTGGTATCCCTGTACCAATGGCTCTGATAACTACTGGAATTGTTCCCACTCTCAGCTTCTCTTCAAATGCATACCAGAATACTCCTATGCCCTTCTGAAAGTCAATCTTGAGAATTTTATAATCCTCCGGTAATTTATACCCTTTTGTTTCTCCCAGCATGGGGAGGACTTCTTTGTGTACTGTCATTGCTTTGATTTTTGTGGTTAATTAATTTTTGAATCATGACATGGGCTTCCTCCCCAAACTTAATCCTGATATAGGCACTCATGGAGATATTATCAAGACCCTTATATCTTGCTATCTTGCCATTGTAATCAGGATCATACTCTGTCAGCATATCATCCAGCTTTATGAGATCAATCTCAATCTGGTGGGTGACCAGTGACAATGTCCCATCAATAGGCATTCTGAATCCAAAGAGTTTATTTAGCTGGTAGATCATTTTATATCTCCTGCTATTGCTTGCTACATCTACACTCATTTTACATTATTTAAGATGACTAAATCTGATGACCTTGTGACAGCAGTGTACAATAATCTTGTTCTCTCTTCTGTATTCTTATTCATCATCATGTCTCCTATGTTTAATACTGCTTGTCTGTAAGTTGAGCCTTGGGATTTATGCACTGTTATACTATGATTGTACTTAATATCTGCAAATTGCTCCTTGAAGAATGTCTTGCCCCTGTATCCCCATCCATGCTTTGCACAGTTATTGGACAAGATTTTGAATACATGATCAAACATGGCCTCTGACTCCTCATGGATCACATTGAAGGCATCATTGATCCTGTAATACTTCATCTTGATCCTGTCTGTGGTGGTAAGGGGCTGATTCATGCTATCATATTTTGTAGCCTGCTTGGGGACACAGATATAATCAGTGACAACAGCAACATCCACAATCTTCTCCTCTTTATTAGTGTAGAAGCTGCCATAAGGAGAATTAAATACTATGGTCTCATCCTTCTCTATCTTCTTTGGATTACCATATCTGCGCTGCCTCACTAACCTGTTCATTTCATCTACCACCCTGTTAGTCCATGCTAAGTATTTCATCTCATCAGTGCCATTGACTTCAGCCAAATCTTCTATCAGTCTCTCCCTGTTATCATCATAGACATATCCTTTGCCATCAATGAGAAATGGAGTCTTAAAAAATATCATGTCCAGATCCCTGCTTAATTCAATGATGGGATTACCTGCACCCTGCCTTACTATCTCTGTCAGCTCTATGACAGGATAATCTTTCAGGAATACAGGAGATGATACCTCGCCTACTGGATTAATTTGCTTATCATCTCCTATATAGATGATTGGAATTCCATAGTCATCCAAATAACCTTCAAGATATTCCTTTTCACCTTCCTCATTGATGATCTCTCCTCCCTCAATTTGTGAGTTAAGCATTGATACTTCGTCTATTACAGCAAATTTACATTTGGAGAATTCATCCTTTTTACTGAACATTTGCTTGTAACATTCCTGCCCTGTCTTATTGTCTACCCACCTAGCCAGTTTAAGAGCACTGTGAATAGTGCAGAAATTAACTGGACTGGATACCTTAGTCTTCAGCACTGCGAGGGCTTTATTAGTAGGGGCTGTAACATAAACCAAACCATTATTTTTTCTGTAGGGCCATATAGTCCTGTCCTTTAATAAGAACTTGACCAGTTCTCCTGCAAAGAAGGTCTTACCTACCCCTGCACTCCCCTTAATCAGTATCCTGTTATGCCTGCCCAGAGCTTCCAGAGCCTCTGTGAATTTTTCCTGTTGATGTTGTGTTAGCATGATTTAGTCCTCCTTGAATCTGTCTTTTTGTGGTTTAACCTTCATTCCCAGTTTAACTGAATTGTATTCCCAATTGTATAATAATAATTTCCTGGCTTCATCAATAGCCTTCAGGGTATTTCTCTCCTCTTCAGTGACACACTCTTTAGGAACAATAAATATCAGCCCTGTTATCCTTGACTTCAGCCAATTCCTCTGTCTTGCTATTTCAGCTTTAGTAGGTGCTGCCATGATTATTTATTTTTAGAATTAAACCAGATAATGAAATCATAAATGGCATTGCGCATATTAGCCATATCATAGGCAATGAGAGATGTTATAAATCTGCTTCTCATGTTTGATACATTGGAGAGCAGTACAATATCCTGCATAACAGAATTGGTAGTGTAGAACTTAGCCTTGGGAGCTTTTGCCAGACATATCCTGAAGGCTATGAGCAGGTCTGTCTCTTTTGTGGGATTAGAGACTGTGCCTCCACAGAACTTGATAATGACTGCATTCATTGCATGATTCCTGTCCTTTACTTCCTTAAGCATTCTTTTGACATCAGCTTTAGCTTTAGCCAGACTCTTATCAGCAGTAGTCTTCACTGTCTGTGATCTCCCCTTGAATGGGGGGATTGGTTTTTTCTTTTTTGTCTTTGCCATTTGATTGATTTTGTAATAAGTAATTTAAAAAAAAAGGTCAGGCTTAATCAGGCTATACTATGGTACACCATGACAGAAACCATAATTCACCTTTTGAACCTGACCAGTAATATTAGTCAGTGAATTCATTATCCGGAAACATAGTCTTCAGCTCCTTATATGTCATAATCAGGCTATCCTTGGGTAAATCTTTATTACCTTTACCATCATATAATATACTGGTATGAATTATAAAGGGTCTGCCTGTGGTCATATACTCTGCTGGTATATAATTGTAGGAGACCTTACCCTTAGTGTAATTGCTTCCAAATAAGACGTTATCATCTTTATCAAACACTTTCTTTAACAAGTTTTCCGGGAATGCTTTGATTTCTGCTTTCTCAGCATTGGGAGATAATTTTTTGACTTCTGTGCCCATAGATTTAAATTTTTACAATGACAGGTAGTAATAAAAATAAAGGGGGGAGCTAAGATAAATGATATATCTCAACTCCCACACCTTCATTCACTGATCAATAGAGGACTACACAATTAAATGGTCTGGTTTGCCATAACAGAAGCACCAGAAAGCTCCGCTTGCAATAATGCCGATACATAGGGTGTATCAATGTGTCTTGCATCCACATCAGCTTTAGGAGAACCCCAGAAAAATGTTCTGCGATATTGCACTCTGCCAGCTTTATCCAGCACCAGTTTGCCAGCAGTACCATCTGCAATGGTAGCAGGATTTTCCGGGAACCTTACAGCTTGTGTAGCTGCAAAATCATCCAGTGTTCTGAGCTTTGCATTAATGGCATATATCTGGTTCTCATCCAGAATTGGCCTGCAGCTCAAAGCCTTATAAATGCAGGCTCCATTTGCATTTGCCTTTTCAATCCTTGCCTGTACTTCTGCAACAGAAATACCTTCAGGGACTAAAATCCAGGCTACCCGATTTTCCACAGATTTAAAATCCTGTGTGCTGAAACCAAATTCTTCATTGATGAAGATATTGTCCTGCATGTTGGAAGCAGTCTTTTTAGAAGGGTACTGAGAAAGTGTTTCCACAGATTGCCTGATCTGTGCTGTGAGTGTTCCTTTCTTCTGGAACTCACCATTGTTAGAAACTTTGTCCAATGTGATTTGACTTGGGGTGATAGTAGTAACTACACCAGATGCGGAAGTTGTTTGCATAAAACTTAATTTTAGTTTTTGTTTTGAATTAGAAAAAATTGTCTTTTTGAAATGATTATATTGATCAGCTAATTGTGTACATGTTGTCCAGAAAGTGCTCCAGAAATTCTTGAAACTATGCATGTTTCAAGTAATTCGTTATAGTGCTGCTGGGATTAGTGGGGGTTGGTAGGGTATGGAGTGAAAAAATACAAAAAGAAAGGCCAGTGTAACAACTCACTGGCCTTTTACATGGTATCAAACATTCCTAAACACTTAGGCTCTTTAATTATTTGCTTTAAAAAAAAAGTCTTCAACTGTGCTATGACACTGGCCTTGAAGGTTGCTGTCAAAATTACACCAATACCTGAGAAGACTCTGTGTTTACCATCATCTTGAAAATGTCTAAAAGGTTGGTTGATGGCTTTACCTTTCCTTTTTCACCGATTAATGCTTATTGTGGGATGATATCACTAAGGATACATGTGCACTTACACATTAAGGGGATAACTTTGAAATATTTTCTGCTTCCAGCTTATCTTCAAGGTCTGCTACTTTGATGAGAGGCTCAAAGTTATGGTATTTGAATAATGTTGGCAGCTCCTCTATTGAATACAGTGACATGAAGACCAGATGGATTCCATACTTGGTATATAACTCTTCCATTGCTGTCATTTCATCTAATGTCTCAAAGGTTTCACCTTTTACTACATCAGGTTGTCTTTTATCCCTGAACAGGATATGATATTTGGGCATAATTGATGATTTTAATTGTTGGTGGGTTTAACAGGCACAATTTTTACATAGTCTTTCAGCTTGCGGGTTCTGTATTCAAGTGGGCATTGACCACACTCACATTGAATAACAACATACTCTCCATATATATCACCTGCTATACCATAATAGTTAGTTTTCAGGTTTAAAATGAAGTTACCTACTTCAGGCTTGTCTTTGGATACAAAAAATTGCTGGCCATCTATGTCTATAAAATATGGTGATTGACTTGACATGGTGTATTTTTTTAAACTTCTACTCTACATAGGCCCCAGGTTTACCCTGAAGGAGCATAGTTCCAACTGGAGTTCCAACAGGAGTCACAGTTGAGACTAATCCACTTCAAGGTGAACCAGGAGAGGATGTACAGTCATGAGTTGATATTATTGTTTAGTTCTTTTGTTTGAATCCTTGTAAAGGTTCTTTTCTCTTCTTTCTTCTCTCACTCCCATCAGGTAATGATATAAAAAATAAGCTCCAAGGATACAAGCTACATAGAATGCACCTATTAATGCATTATATAGTGATACTGGGCCATATTCAATGTCATAATCGTAATACATAGTTTTTTGTTTTTTTAAGTTGGTGAAATTGGTGAAATTGATTGTCCATCCTGAGCTGCTGAAATTCCCATCTGGCTTCTTATTGCATCCATTGCAATATCTTGTCTTAATTGGTGATACTGCATTTGTCTTAGTAATCCTTCATCAACCTGATTGCCATATTGCTCTATTACCTCACCAATTGATAAAACTTGTGTGGATGTTGAGGATTCCGGGTATTCATAAATCATACCATTGGCATCAGTGTTTATGACTTGAATGCCTGTTGTACTTAACTGTTGCTGCCATACAGCAAGATCAAAATCAGTGTATTGAGGAATGGCATCTACATTCATCCTGATATTTGATATCCTCTGTGTATCAGGCCCACCCCATTTCTCTGCTCCCCACTCTTGAAATACAGGCTCATTGCAATCAGGACATTTATTGAACTTGTAGCTGTCAAATTTGATACAGCAATTTTTGCAGATGTGCTTCATCATGGCTGGTTAATTTAGGCATAAAGATAGAAAATAATGAAAAAAGCAGGATATAGAGATATCCCGCTTATTTAAATCACCAATTTTAATCTTTACTATGCCAGTAAAGTAAGTTTAAGGCTTTTTGTTATTATCTTCTCTGTGTCTTGTGTTAATTGCATCAAGGACTACTACCATTGCTAATAATAATACACCAATTCCTCCCATAATAATATAGGAGTCAACAAAGCACAGACAGAGTATGGCCAATATGATGAGAATTGTTTTCATGATCATGATGTTAATTGATTTAGTAATGAATGACTGATTAAATATAGGAAGAGTATAGAAATACTCTTCCTTATTCTTCTAAACACTCTAATTGTTGGCACTCCAACTTTTTTATAGTATTCCTACTAAATCTTTTGGTTCATCTGCACAAATATCTGCCATCTCTGCATAATTGATAATGTCACTGAGTTCATTATGGGCATAAGTGATCATGTAGTCTTCATTGCCATGATAATCTCTCATAGTGGTCAGCAGGTCAAGGATTTGATAAAGGGTGTGTACTTCATTCTCATGAGAGTAGTCACTGTTGAATGATCCATCAAAGCTGGCATTCTGTAACAGGACAGAACTGGCAACAATATGAGGGAACACCTTGTATGGGCCATTCCAGTATCCTGAGAGTTTCTCATATACCCTGTGAAATTTACGAATTTGTTTCTTGATTGATGCTAATGTCTCTGGTGACATAACAGATGCTTTTGCTTGTGCAGGCTTTTTAACTGATTGCATAAAATTAAAATTGATTGATTATTGAATTGATTTAAAGAATACTTGTATTGCGGTTTAGATAGTCTCTGAGTTCATCAATGGTGATGTATCCAGAGGATATCAATTGGCCTATTTTATCTACAGGTGGAATTTCTTTGAAGGATAATCCTGCTTCAGACATTAGTGTTCTTATTTCTTCAAGTGATTTAAATCCCATGTGCCTATGCTGCATAACCTCCTTTTCAGTGAGTTTGGTAAGATCACCTAATATGTTGATCTTAAGATGGTGTCTTAGTATATTGTAACACCTGACACTGAGATCAAGGTCTTCTATTGATGTATCAAAATGTGATGACATGATTAATTATTGAATTGATTTAAAAAATACTTTTATTTGACACCATCAATTAGAAGCCTGTCATAACAGGTTGTACACTTGAAATCAAGATAGATGGTATTGTGGCCAAAATAACCCTTTCCTACCCACTGGTTTGGAGTTCCTGCTGAACCATTGTAATTCTTTCTTGCAAAGACCTCATTCAGGGTGAAGGTTAAATCTGGTGCCAGCTTTATCTTGGTAAAAATATATTCCGGGTTGCAGCAATCCTTAAATCTCATCCTGAGTGTACCATCTGCATTAGCTGTGACAGTAGTGATAAATGAATTAGAGCCAACTCTGTAAACAAATTGCTTGTAAGTTCCCACAACATCTTTTGATAAAACATTCTGGTCAGTGGAATTATTGCCTTTGTTGCAGCTCATAGTGATAGTGCCTAATACAAATAGGCAGATTAATAACTTTTTCATTAACTTAAAAATTGATTGATTAAAAAAAAATAGGTATAATCCAAGTCCACCATAGGATGAGACTTGCAATTCTCATCCTTGCAGGGGAAGACTCACATTGCAAGGGTTTAAGCCTTCTTGGATGCTATGGTAAGATTATACCTAATAAGTTGAATTATTTCGGGGCATGATGCTGGCATTTATCACCGGCAACTTTTACTGTCATTTTACAGGGGATCTTCTTTGAAGTCATTACACCACATCTGGGAGTTAGTGGTGAATGATGTTTGCAAAATCCATCTGCTAATGTCATGGTTGATTTACAGGGCTGACCTTTAGTTGTTGTGCCTTTGCATGGGTCTTTGGCAAAGCTGGCTATACTAATTAATAGTATAGCAAGTAAAAGCGGGAGTTTACGGATCATGAGTTTATTTTAATAAATTTTAGGTCTGGGTTTAGTCCTTACTGGAGGAAGATCATGTGTCATAAAGAAATGAAACATATCCACATAAGCAGTTAATCTTCCAATGACTGTCACTGTATAATGCTTATCATTAATCTCCTCTGTAATCAGGCTTCTGTAAAAGGAATGATGAGTCATTTTAAAATGAGCCAAATCCAGTAAATCAATCATGTCAGTGGTGTTACCACCTCTTGCTCTCAGGTCATGAATGATGGTATTGATTAGCTGCTTCAAATACTGATCCAGCTCACTCTTTTTTTGTAGAGTAAGCTGGGTATTTGGGACGGTGGGAAATAATTTAAATTCCATGTTTGCCAAAGATTTTTAAATAAGAGTATGTAATGTAAGAGTTCTTCCTGAACATTAACCAGCTCTGATCAATTTGCCTGAAGCCAAAGCCCTCAATGAGGTAAGTATCTCCATCACTGATGTCCACAATGATATCTCCAACAGAAGTTGATCTGTGTCCACCTAATGCATAGGTGGGATTTAAATCATTCTGGGTCATTCTGAATACATCATGGAGATCAGGGACATCAATTTCACAAATCTCTTCATACTCATAGAAATTGGGTTTGCACTGGTAGTTGAGGTGTCCACCTCTTGGGTGGAACACCTTGAATCTGTGTGTGGTCATGGTAGGTAGGGATTAATAATTATTTAATTTTTATTAGTAGTTAATCTTCCATTTCATAGCATACTGCGTAGTTATCATACTTGACAAAAATCCAAAAACTTTTATCAGTGTAATCAAGAACAAGCCTTACTTGGCAGGATTTTCCATCTTTATCCCTGCATACATACTCATTGACCTGTTCAGTCTTGCTTTTTGGCAGCTCAAGTTTTTTGATATACCTGAATGAGGACTGGGCTTCATTTAGAATATAAAGCCTTCCGGGTTCCATAATAATCTTCATCCTTTCTTCTTCGCGATTATCATATTCATATTGATTTGTCACCTCACTCCAGTAACCAATGGTTACATGTTTAGTGTAGATGACTTTGGGTTCCTGTGCCCTGCTGACTATTACAAACAGGATTAGGAATCCTGCAACCATACTTAACTTTTTCATTTGTACTTTGATTTGATTGATGATTTAAATAATAAAAGTAACCCCGGACATTATCCTTTTTCATACTTAGTTATAAGTATTACTGGAGATAATGCCGGAGCTATGTGAAGGTTTATCCCTACTACCTACAAGTTGCGCTAGTTTATATCAGCAAGGGAGTTCCTGAATTTGCTCAATAGTCCATAATTTCATGTAAGCCTTACCCAACAGCATTCCCAGCATTATTAATTGCTGTGATGTGTACTGGTCAGGTATGATCATGAAATAGCACACTTCTTCATTTACTAATCTTCTCTGAATATCAACATCAGGAAAATCATTGTTGAGTGTGTTGACTGTTGGAAATAGCATATCATAACTGATTTGATGCTCCATATATCTGGTGTTTTGGTGATTTAAAAATATAGCCTGCACTCTCCTGGCCTGTGGCCTGAATGCAGGGCTTTTGATATACAATAGTACTTGGATACTATAAGATTGTTATTAAATAATCCAATGGTTACACCAGTAGTGTCTGTCCAAGGACACTCACTGCCTGCCATTGAATAAGAGCCTATATTCCGGTACTGGGTATATCTTCCAGTTCCTTACATTCAGCCCTTTTGGTTTATTAATATATGAACCCTTATGGGTTATAATCAAATTAATGAAAATGAAAATGAAAACAAGGCTGCTGATCCATGTATTAGTGTTGCATTGCTGTCAACTCTGAACATATAGCACTTTATAGCACCTTGAAAAATCAATCCTGAATAAGAGTGGCTTGCTCAAGATTCATCTCCCACTCATCAGGGTCAGTGGCCTCAGGATGGCCTTTAAGCAGGTCTGCATAAGCACCTTCTTTGGTGGTATGCCAGCTTGTTAAGGGATGGATGACACATGAATGAGTCTCTTCCCAGTAATAACGGTAAATGGTCATAAACAAGGATGCCCTGTTTTGTCAGAGCAATAATTTAAAAAGAAAGACAGGCTACGGTGCTTTATTACACCAGAACTCCTGTCTTATTGCTGTATCCCATGAGGGCCACCCCACAGGTGAAAGTTGTATGTACACTCAGGCAGTATTGGCCCACTTACCTGAATGGAGGGTTTATTTTCCAGCAATCATACAACAAGACTGCTTTATTTTATCCCTCGGTTTTGTTCTTAAATGAAATGAAATTAAATATAGTGCTGGTTCTCCCACTTTTTCTCCTTTTGGAATTTATTTTAATTCTACTCAGGATTACAGTCCAGTTTTTGATACTCCATGATTACTTCTTATCATGTTTCTCTCACCACCTTCTTTTGGGATTTGGACACTATGTTTAAAGAAGTTTAAAATACTGCATGGCCCCTGCCTTTTTTAGGGTGTTTCTAATGCTGTCATCCAGTGACAGTAGGATTATTCACTACACCTTGTGCACTTAAGTGTGTGTACCACAGCAGTATTTTAATATTTTATTCCTCTGTAGAGACTAAGAAACCAAAGATATTGTGAAATTGCTCTGATGTCATGTGATCATAAGCATATTCTTCTCCATCTGTAGAAATGTATCTGCAAGAGATATAACCACCAGGAGTTACATTGATCTGCTTGATGACAATCTGTGGCATAGGGCTTGGACACTCCATTCCATCACATGTACATTCACCATCACATTTGATGTGATTTAGATCTTTGCAGATGTGGCCAGTTGGAGGTTGAGCAAATGCTGCAATCCTTAATTTGGCTTTAGGTTTCATGTGACCAGATTTAGAATCACAGGAAACTAAGGAGATGAGTACTGCTAAAGCTAAGCAGAACAAGATAGTATGAATTGTATAGCTTGCTTCTGGGTTTGATGATTTAGATGTCTTTTTCATGAGTAATGAGTTGGGTTTAGAGTATGATTAAAATGGTAATTCTTCAATAGTTTCATAGGTATCAAAAAATAGGACTTCCCACTGCCAGTCTTCCTCATTGAACTTCATTAGATAATGAGCTGGTTTGACAATCATCTCTTCATAGTCAATGTAATCAGAAAGAATGGGTTCCTGAGTCTCATCATGATGGGAATTTACCCAGTTTGTGATGTGATAGAGGACAGGATTGAGTGTGTTGCTGGAATAGAGCTGTTTTAGCTTTGTCATTTGATTAAAATTATAGGTGATTGAGAAACTATGAGATAAACTTGGCAACTGTCATCCAATAGCCAATCTTTCTGCGTAGTATAGGTGCACAATGGGTGATAATACCATTTTGGATAACAAATCCTGCACACAGATAGGTATTAGTTACCTGATAGAGTCCATCTTTCATAATTAAAGGCTATTAAAATTATAGTTAAGGCAAGATTTGCATGTTTTTTAGATGCACAAATAACTAATCACCAGGTACTGAGCAAGTTAGCTATGCTTTTAAGCCTCAAAGTGCTCCGAGTTTAACCTAATAGTTAGCATTAACATAGCATTCTGGTAATGGCATCGGAGATTAGTGGGGGTTGTTAGGGTATGGAATTATATACCCAATTTAACCTTATTCCTACCCAATATACTTTAACATTTCATTAACAATAACTCCAGTCTCTCTAATCTTCTTGACCTCCACTCTCTCTCCTACTTACTAACATTTGTAAGCCATCAAGTACAAATACTCACTTTTTACCGTATTTTTCCATGCCAAAATAGTAAAAATACGGTGCAACTTTTTTCATTAATCCTTTGATTATCAATCTATTAACTTTGCGGAAAACGATTTCCCCCCTGCACCCCCTTTTTTTATATAGAATAGGGGAAGATGATTAGGAAGATGATTTGTTGTGTGGTGGGGAGAGGGTATAAGTGGTGAGGGAGAGGGTGAATGACTGTAAGTTATGGTATTTTTCTGACATTTCCAAATATATTTATTCACAATAACCTATCTCCCTTTTCTATGAAGGCAATAAAAAAAGAAGGATACACCTCTTATAGGTGTACCATTCTTAACTCATTTCCCAAGGAATTCATCCCAAGGAGTAGGAGGAGTATTCCTATTCCTCTTACCAACTGCCTTGATGACCTGCTCAGTGAGATTCTTCAGCTTATCTGAAATCAGTTGGGTATGACCTGCTGCTGTGATAGGCATGAAGAATGTCACTACCCACTCTCCATTCCTGCAATCACACTCTTCCCATCTTACAATGAATGGATAATGTTCAAGAGTAGCAGGAATAACAGGAGTGCTAAATGCATCTAGAGTAGACAGGTAATCAGAGAAGGCATACATCTCAGGAGTCCAGCTTGACATAGGAAGAAATTGTAATTGCATAAAAGACTAATTTATAGAATTAAAGAATGGTGAAATTAAAAGTGAAAGTATCTTGATAGCCTACTCATCCCATAAGGACAGTAAACTGCATTGCCTCAAATCATTGCTGTCTGAGTTTTACCAAGATACTTGTTACTACAGTAAACTGTAGCCTGATAGGGACTGCACCAACTAAATGGTCTGGTTCTATCTATGACTAATTTAAAAAAATAGCTTGACAGGTACAGGTGTATCTGCTACATTGTTCATGTGCTTCAACCTTTCACCATCAAACTAATTTAAAAAAAAGGACTGCTGTTGCAGCCAAGAATTAGTGGGGGTTGCTCGGATATGAAACCAGAAGCAGAAAAGATTAAAAAACGAAGGGGAGAAATTCCCCCCTTCGTGAAGGGCCACTCTTAGAGTGTACCCAAAAGTTCCTTAGGCGTGATGATCACAATCCTGGTGTAAGGCAGCTTACTAGCATCTGTAGGAGTAACCGTAGATGTTTTGTAAGCCAGCTTATCGAAGGACTTGTCAGCCACAATGATGTTATACACATCATCATGCATGGTGACCCTGACCCTATTGGTATCGTCCCAATGAGACACCCAAGGTTGAGGCAGATTCTGCTCATCAACCTGACGTGAAATGTTAAGAACTGGGATACCAATAGCGAGTTTGATCTGAGAAATGTTCATAATAATGACATTTAAATTGTGAAGGAAATATGTAATACCAAGAATTAATGGGGGCTGATAGGGTATTGTGTGTATACAGTTAAGATGTACATACATTGTACAACTGTTCAGTCTGTACCACACAGTGATGAATGATTGATCTAAGATTAGTGGGTGCTGGTAGGATGTTCTGCACCCTACCTGTCATGAGCTATCACTACACTAGGTGTGTGTAGCCACAGGAACACTCATGATATATTAGCAGCCACGGAAAAGTGCCTCTGCCTATGATGGCGGGGGAGTCTTTGTCCAAGGATTAATGGGGGCTGCTCGTGTAGGGTGGATCACCTTCACACTCCTACTCTAAAATTTTTTTATACTCATCTTAATACCAAAAAAAATTTTAAGTGTCTCATTGACCTTACCTTTGTCTCTCTTATCATCTGGTTGGTGATAAAGTTTTCATTTTTCGTAGTATATGTTTTTTTTAAAATTGGTTCACCCTCTGTTTCTACAGGGGGTTTCCTTTTTGACTATCTTTAACCTTATTTCATCTACTATGCCTGATGATTTCAGAAATTGGAACACGATTAATACAATGGTCTACAGGATGTGGGATCAGTTCATCAAAAATCCTGACTCCAACCAGATCATAGGCTCTAACCTCACCCCTCCCTTGACCAATGATAACATTCAGGCAGCAGCCAGCCCTCTTTACTACATCTTAGGTGACGGAGTTAAGAAAATTACCATGTCTTCCTCTCCTCCCTCCAGCCCTGAACCCGGAGATATCTGGATTGATACCTCTTAAGTCTCACCTCCTCCTCACCCCTACTCAGGTTTACCCTGAAGTGGCTTAGTTACAATTACCACTCATCTACTAATACTTAAATAATCTCTCATGAACTCAGAAAAACTTAATATCAATGACAGCTTCAACGCTAATACCATCAAATCTCCCACTCTCCCCATTGATCACCTTGATCTTAAGGGAAAATATCACTTCCAGTGCTTTGATTGTCATGGAAATCTCAAATGGGAGGACACTATTGATAACCTCGTTGTCAATGTTGGAAAGAATCTCACCCTTGATACAATCATGGCAGGTGCAGCATACACTGTAACAGGCCCTTTCATGGGTTTGGTCTCCTCAGTTGGCTATTCTGCTATAGTTGCAGGTGATACAATGGCTTCACATGCTGGTTGGACTGAAGCTGGACTGGCTAATGCCCCAACTTACACAGCCCCACGCAAAACTGTAGTCTTTAATGCAGCCTCAGCAGGCTCAAAAACCACAACTGCAGCCCTGTCTTTTGCCATTACTGGTGCCGGCACTGTAAAAGGAGCTTTTATTGTCCTTGGAACAGGTGCAGTCTCTACCATTGACAACACTGCTGGAGTTCTCTTCAGTTCTGGTCTCTTTACTGGTGGTGACAGGCCAGTGGTGAACACAGATACTCTTAATGTAGCCTATACAGTTTCAGCTTAAACCCCCCTCCTCCTGCCATGCCCAGAAGATTAGAGATGGTTATATCACAGAATGGAGCAGCTACCGGAAGAAATCAGGGAGCATGCACTTATTATCTTATCCAGACTCCTACTGGTGTACTGTACTATGTCTACATTGATGCTGCTGCGGATATAAGCTTTAAAAAGTCACTGGATGGAGGATTTACATGGTCAGTGGGTACAGTTGTTTATACAGGTACAGCTTTTAACCTGTCTGTCTGGTATGATAAGTGGTCAGGACTGTCCTCTGGTCTTATTCATTGTTCTTTCGTGGAAACAGTAGGGCATGATTGTCTTTATCGCACTATAGACACTGACTCTTCAGATACTCTCTCAACTACTTCTACTGTTATCTTTGCAGGAGCTTCAGCAGTACTGGCAGGAAGCTTCATGAGCATTACCCGTAGCAGGGGAGGAAATGTATATTGCAGGACTCAAATAGATAATGGCACTGAAGGAGGTTTCTTCAGGCTTACTAATGCCAATGTCCCAAATGGTGTATGGGATACCAGAACAATCAATGAAGCTGCTGCAACCACAGATATGATGATTCTTATGCCGGGTTTTGCCACTGATAACAATGACATTATCGGCATATTCTGGGATATCTCGACTAATGAAGTTAGCAGACAGCTTTATGATGACTCAGCTAACACTTGGGCTGAAACTTTAATTTCTGCTTCAATGGCTGATAGTCCTGCATCCATAGCCTTCTCTAACTTTTCAGCAGTACCAGACCTTACCAATTCCCGTATTATTCTAACAGCATGGAATGGGGTTGATACTCTCAATGCTGACTTACAGGCATGGATAATTACTGAAACAGCTATCACTGCCCTCACTAATGTTGTCAACAACTCAGTGGATGATCAGGGATTATGTGCTATCACCCTTGACCTTGTCACTAACTACTGGTATGTCTTCTATGCTGGTAAATCTGATGGCTCTGAGACATGGCCTACATCAATGAATATGTATTATAAGATTTCAACAGATGCAGGAACAACCTGGGGAGCTGAGACTCTTATGACAAACCAGCAATATAACCTTACAGGGATATATACTGTTCCAAGATTGTACATTAAGCCTAATCCCATCATACTTTCAATAGATGCAAATGCTGATGAATACAGGATATCAGTGGACATAACTAAACCAAGAGCAAGATTGCAATTAGGAATTTAATTAAACCCCCCTCCACTTACTATGGCGGCCCCTTATAATCCACCAAAAAAGAATGAAGATTTCCTGATCAGGATTTCGCTGGAAGACTATGCTAGTGCAGGAGACTTTAAATCCAGTCCTACTATTGCTGCTGGTGATTTCAAGGTCTCTATAGATGGTGGTGCTCTTACTGATCTTGCTACCCTGCCTACAGTATCACCTGCAGCTTCCATATTAGTCCTGCTCACCTTATCTGCCTCTGAAATGAATGGTGATGTAATTACAGTGGTAGCTATAGACCAGACCTCTCCCAAAGAATGGGCTGATTTTGTTCTTAGCATTCCTACTACAACATAATCATAAATGCCAGCAACCTTCAAGATATTCTTCGGTAATATTCCTCCTGTTGCTGGTGGCACTACTTATAATGAAGCCATTACTGAAGCTCTTGCCCTCAGTGATTCTCCTTCCACTACTATTATCATTGCTACTCTCACTATCACTGAAGCATTAGCTCTTACTGATATCTCTTCAGTCACCATCACTATCATTACCAATGTCATTACAGAAACCATTGCGCTTACTGATGCTCCTGCTGCCCCTGTTGGTGGCAGTACATATAATGTATCTGTGTCTGAAGTTCTGTCTCTTGCTGATTCTCCTTCTGCCACTATCATTTTTGTCACTGTATCTGTTAGTGAAGCTATGGCTCTTAGTGATACTCCTTCTGTTACCATCACTATTGCCACTGTTTCAATTACTGAAGCTCTCTCCCTGACTGATGCTATTACTCCTACACAGGTAATGTCTTCATCTGTTCTTGAGGCTATGGCCCTCATTGATGAAATAGTTGGACTCACTGGAAGTGTACCTGCCATAATAGATGAGACCATGACTCTGGCTGATCTTCTCAGCTCATCTCTTATCACTTCAGCCTCAATTACAGAAGCACTTGCTCTGGCAGATGCTCCCTTCAGTTCTCTCATTAGTAACAGAGCTATCAATGAAGCTCTCTCCCTATCAGATGCTCCATCAGCTTCAGGAGCATTCTCAGCCATTATATCAGAGCTGATGGGTCTCACTGATACTATCATTTCCACTAATGTTTACTTAGTCAATATCACTGAACCTCTGACTCTCAATGATAGCTATCTCTCTTCTTCTGCTTACCTGATGGTGATAGCTGAGACTATGACCCTTGCTACTCAGCAAACCAGCAGGATGACTTACTTAGCTCCTCTTGCAGAAGCTCTTACTCTTAGTGATAGTCCTTCTTCTTCTATGTCATTTCTCAGTACTATCATTGAAGCTCTTACACTCTCAGATCTGATATCCTCCCAGTCTGCTATCATTGCTTCCATTAATGAAGCCCTCGCCTTAACCACTACCCAATCAGGTACAGGTTCATACACTATTGTTTTGCTTGAAGCCATGAATCTTCAGGATTACTCCAGTCCACCAGCTAAGATGAAATTCTGGAATGGAGTAGCGTGGCAGGATATTGATGTTTTGGTTGTAAAGACCTAATGAGCTATCTTTAATATGCACTTGGGTAGTGTGTACCCCAGGTTGTAGAAACTTTTGCATATTTTTTTTGTTTTTTGTATTACGGCTTTGTCTTTGATTGAAATGAAAACCCTGTTATTCCTAATAGGGTTTTTTTATGGTACATAAATTGATTTCTTCACAGTACCATCCTTTTCACTTAAGAAACGTCATCAAATGAAACCAACATGAGTATAATCCTATTGTTTCTGATTGTGGTATTATTCGCTGTTTTGTTCTGGGCCAATAATACTTATGTAACCCCCGGAATCCCAAGAATAGCAATCAATATCCTGTTGATCATTATAGGGATATTATACCTGCTTCATATCATGGGAGTGAATACAGGGGTGAACTTCAAGACTTAGGCATAGTAACTTTTTCTTTTGTACCCATCTCCTAATAATCCCTGATAAAGAGTCATTATCAGGGATTCCTATTATAAATCTGACAATACATAAATTTATTTGGAAATTACATTTTAGTATGTAATTTTGCATCAGACTTAAGTAAGATTTTTACATACTAAAATTAAAACTATGAGTATGTTTAAGTTGGATGAGGTGAGTTTCAGCACTTAGCAATGAGACTAAGCAAAGAAGTTACAAGTGCTTAAGTGCTGATATTCCCCCAAACTCTTCCCCTCTCGACATTAAAGTAACACACATTATGCCTATTGAGACAGAACTTACAGGGGAGCAAGCAGTAGAAATAACCAATAGGATTGGAATTAGCAGGATGGTCTTCGATAACCAGTCCTGCTTTTGTTTTCTAAAGGATGGATCAGCTATTGAATTCACCATTGACCTTGACCTGTCCTTATCCAAACATGAATTCAGATTTTTTCATAAGGTCTTCTTACCACTAGACAATAAGCCAGTAATGCCATGATGCCAAAAGGATTGAATATTCCCATCTTCCATGATAATGAGATTACTATGTCCATGACTGCCAACCATGAGGGATACTCTTTACAGATGTGTGATGTCAGGGAGCTGATGTTCTACCAGATAGATGCAGTGGGAATATTCGTTGACATCAATGATGGGAACAGGGACTATGGGGAGATATACAGCAGTGGTAAGAAGTTCATCAGTATTATGCCACAGCACCAGCTAATCAACAGGATAGAGAAACATCTCAAGGCACTCATTCCCCTCACCTTATCCTAGACCAATCATATACTACCAATGGATCAATACATTAGAAAAACATTAAGACTCTCTACTGACAAATACTATGAGATTCATCTCAATCTTATTAATTGTATTCTCCCCATTAAGATGACCCCAAGGGAGATAGAGGTCATTGCTGCTTTCATGGCTCTGGAAGGAGACATAGCCACTTACAGGTTTGGGCCTTCAGCCAGGAAAATTGTAATGGCTAAACTTCATCTTTCTCCGGCAGGATTATCTAACTTTATGAAGTTCTTATTTGACAAAGGAGTGTTGGAAAGGCAAGGGGATATGATAAAAATATACCCCTTGCTTATTCCTAATGTAGATGAACAGAAATATCTGTTTAAATTAGTGAATCTCAGTACTATCACTGTCTCACAAAACAATAATAACCATGAGTAAGACACAGTTAAATGACACACAGCATAATCCCGTAGACATCACTCATCCAAGACCCATGAAGCCTCATGAATATTATAACCTGCATGTAAGACAGGAAGGACAACCAGTTATTACTGAAGCTGAGTTTAATGCCGGCCTCCATAAAGAGGCTGCTTTTGTTGAGGGATTGGATAAGATAGAAGCTGATTTCAATAAGGCTATGGAAATCCTCACCAAAAAATACAGGTAATATGCCCATCTTAACACAGGATCAGGCTATTGAACAGTACTATGAATCAGTAAAAGATCAGTACCCTGACATGGACTTTCTCACCTTCTCTGACATTTGCAGAACTCCTTCAGAGTTTATTAAACACTGCATAAGACAGGATAATATTCCTATCATTCATGTCAAGTACCTTGGTAAGATAAGGACTTACAGGACAAGGCTTAAAAGGATCATATACATATATACAAAAAGGGTAGCACTCAATAAGGATACTCCGGAAATAAGACAGGCTTACATAGATACTATTGATTATTTACGCAGGTACATGAAACACCTTGATGAGTATGACAAAAAAGAGATTAACGAAGAGCAGGAATCTGGTTGACATCTGGCATTACTTCCTTGGTTACTATAGATACTGGATATTCTATAATAATAAACTCAGGTGGATGATGAGAAATCACATACATGAGCAGATACAGTACAGGATAAGATGGATGGATGTTGATTGCTATTCTGAAGGTTCCTGTAAGTTATGTGGCTGTGCTACCACAGCTTTACAGATGGCAAACAAATCCTGTGATAAACCCTGTTATCCTCCTATGATGAATGCTGACCAGTGGAGAAGATTCAGTGTCAATCAGTCAGTGGTGTGCATCAATGAACAGTGTTGGGAGCAGGAATATCAGCAGTTTGGAAAACCTAAATTATTAAACGATAAATCTAAGGTGCATGTTACTGAGAAATTCTATTGATCTTGGCCATGTAAGAGCAGGGCAGACTATCCATGTGAAATTTCCCTATGACTACATGGGTGAAATCCTTGATGTAAAGAGCACCTGTGATTGTGCCACTGTTTACAATGATACAGCCAGTCATGAAATTGTTATCACTTACAAGCCCAACTCTGTACCCAAGCAGTTAATGGTTCAGGGCTGGTACAAGGCTAATAAGACTGTCACTATCCAGTACACTTCTCAGGATGGAACAACAGTGACAGAGGAACTGAAGTTCACAGCAAGGGTAGGAAGATAAACATATACACATGAAAATACTCAGGATCATTAAGTCTTTGTTCAGGGCAGCAGCTCCCATTAACACCCTCACTACCACTACCAAGGAACCTGAGCTGGAAACTCTGCAGGCCAAAGTGATGGAGACTAACTTCTTTATCAGGAAGAACAACTTAGTTGAGGAGTTTGCTTACATTCCTACTCCTGTCTACTCTGCTAACTTTGAGAACCCACAGATCATAGGATGGTTACAGGCTGATGGAAGCATTATTAATAACCAGCCCTTACTTGGTTCACTTATAAAAGAGGAGTACAAGGGATATATGCTTATGGCTGATACAATCAGTGAGATGAAAATGCAGAAGCTCTATGTTGATTATGGTGATACAGATGGTCTTCTCACTATTGAAAAGTATCATGAAGAACAGAAGTTCAAGGAAGCCACTCATGAAGAGTTATTGGCAGATGATGTGGATTTGCTTGAGAATAAGATGCTGCCACCAGCCCAACCTAACACTACTGTACCTTATACAGATGGATTAGATAACACAATTAAACAGACTACAGGATGCTTTGGGAAATAGTTAATGGAGTGCTCATAGTCAGTGAACATGCTCTGATGATAGAACCCTTCTCTTCCATTTGGGAAGCTGATAAGAGTGAAGGTCATTCAAGGGCAAGGCAGTTATTCAAATATGTGGAACTGGTATGCTCACCTAAGAAATCCAATCCTTACTTTGGATATAGTGAAGAGGACAGGCCAGCTAAAGTAAAGAAGGAGGTTTATAAAGACGAACACTATCCTGATACTGACTTCATGATCCAGTGCATTGATAAGTACAAGGAGTTGCTGGATGACTACTCTCCTTCCTATGGCTTACTTACCTCTGGTCTTGTAGCCTCTGAGAAACTGAAGAACTATTTCAATACCTTTAACTTCAGTGAGAGAACAAGGACAGGAATGATGATCATCAAGCCTAAAGAAGTGGCAGCAGCTCTGAAAGAACTGCCTGATGTGGCTAAAGGAGTGGAAATAGCAAGAAGTAAGGTCAACTTTGAACTGGTGGAAGAGTCAAGGACTCGTAACTCAAGGAAGATAGGTCAGTATGAGAGATAATCACCTAACATGTCCAGTTGGCTGAGGGGCTAAAGCACAGGTCTGCAAAACCTGGGACACTGGTTCAAATCCAGTACTGGACTCCAACCTAAAAACATATACTATGTCACACACAGAAGAACTAACAGATGAAGGCAGGCAAATGTGGGAGAACATTGCCAATTATGAAAAGTTGATAAGCAGTAAGTATGTCACTCCTTCTGAGAAGAAGGTAAGGACTAAATTAAACATCTTTGAGATACAGCTTCTCTTCATGAGAGATGAGATCAGGAGGATGATCATTAACTCAACAAGAGTGGTAAGGGACTGTGATGATATCATCAGCACCTACACCTCAAAGGAAGAGTACATAAGCAGTGATGCTAAAGTAGCAAAACAGATCCACCTCAATCTCATAGTAAGGCTTAACAGGCTGCTTGAGTATGAGAGTGTCTTTGATGAACATATTGAATTGACACCAGACAGAGAAATTAATACTTTATTTTATGACAGCTTTAAAAACAGGTAGCCAGTGAGCACAAGGTTTATAACCAATCAGGTCAGGAATGAACAGGGAGTATGGTTAAACACACAGGTATTCAGGGAGGAGGCCATTGGCTTCAGGAAGAATGGATACTATTGTACTGACCCTGAAGGCTCACACCAGTACACAGAGTACTGGGATACTATGCTGGACAGGTGCATCAATGGATACAGTAGTGGTGGGGTGAAGATAACACAACACCACTATTTTTATTTGAACTTCACACAGATCAAGATAGCAGAGGAGAAGGGAGGTAAGATAGCAATCAAGGAGGTGAAAGCTCCTGATTTCTGGGATGGGGACTTTGCATTTTTCTGGGCCATTGAGATAGCAAAAAATGGCCTGTTCACTGATGAGGCTTTAGCTCCTTCCACTAAGGAACAGAGAGCTGAGTACTGGAGACTTGAAGCTGAGAGGGTGAGAATTAGTAATGCTCTTGAAATAAATGATACAACCAATTTCCAGTATGTTGACCCTGATGGTGTACTTAAAAAGAACTCTGATCTCAGAACTATCCTTGAGGAGAAAGTTCTTAAAAGTCTTGCTCTTCCTTTTACCATTGAAGTTGATTGGAGGGATGGAGGACATCACATTATCATTGGTAAATCCCGTAGAAAAGGTTACTCATATAAAAACGGAGCTATCTGTGCCAATGTCTACAACACTATTCGCAAGTCTCAGACTATCATTGGGGCTTTTGACAAGAAATATCTCTACCCTGCTGGTACAATGGGTATGGCTTCTGAATATCTATCCTTCCTCAATGACAAAACAGCTTGGGGAAAGGCAAGGGAATATGTTGATAAGGCAGAACATAAGAGGGCCTCCTTCAGGGAAATGAATGCACAGGGTATGCCAGTGGAAGCAGGCTATATGTCAGAGATAATGGCAATAACATTTGCAGATAATCCTGAAGCAGCCAGAGGTAAAGACCCCAAGGTAGTTCTGTTTGAAGAGTCAGGAGCTTTCCCTAATCTTAAGGAGAGCTTCAGGAAAACCTCACCAAGCCTGTCAGCAGGTAAATATATTACAGGACAGATCATCATCTTTGGTACAGGTGGTGATATGGAATCTGGCACTGCTGACTATGCAGATATGTTCTATCATCCCAAGGAAGATAACCTCATGCCATTTGTCAATGTATGGGATGAGGATGCAGAGAATTCCTGTTGTGGCTTCTTCCATCCTGTTACATGGAACATGGAAGGCTACTATGATGAACAGGGAAACAGTGATATCATAGGAGCAACCAAGGAAGAGAAAACAGTAAGAGCAAAGATCATTGCCAATGCATCTGACTCTGGCTCTATCCAGCAAAGAGTACAGGAGCATCCTTTCAATCCAATGGAGGCATTCTTAATGGTCTCCATGAATGACTTCCCTGTAATTGAACTGCGTAATCAATACAACAGGGTGATGAGAGAGAACCTGCATCTCAAATATGGGCAGGCATGCTTTCTTGAAAGAAGGGAAGTCAATCAACCAGATACCTATACAGATGATGGACATAAAATCCCCGGTAAGAAATACATCATCAAGGCAACACCTGATCTGGATGGATACCTGCAGCCACTCTGGGATTACAAACCAAAGACCAAAGACCTTAAAGGCTCTGTTGTCATCTATGAATACCCAATTCCCAATGCCCCTCGTGGTCTCTACAAGATGGGCTTTGACCCTTACAGACAGGATCAGTCAACCTCTGTCCTCCCTTCTTTAGGCAGCATCTATGTTTACAAAGCAAATCATAAGTTCAGTTATAGCTCCAACAGGATAGTAGCACAGTACATAGGCAGACCTTATGATCCTGATGATGTGAACAGGATATGTGAAATGTTAGCAGAGCTTTATGGAGCAGAGATCATGCATGAGAATGAGGTCACTCATGTTAAAAAATACTTTGAACGTAGAAAAAAGTTACATTTGCTTGCTGCTCAGCCTGATGGTGTTATCTCTAAAGCTATCAACAATTCCAAGGTAGCAAGAGTCTATGGTGTTCACATGGCAGAGAAACTTAAAGATGCAGGAGAGAAATACATTAAGCAGTGGTTATTAGATATACGTGATTATGACGAAAATGGATATGCAGTTCTTAACCTTGAAACTATTTATGATCCTGCATTGCTTGAAGAGTTGATCTTCTACAACAGACAAGGTAACTTTGATAGGGTGATGTCCTTCATGATGGTCATGTTCCAGATAGCAGAAGAAGAAGAGAACAAGGTACATGGTGAGAATAATGGCTCATCCAATGCCAGTGACTTACTTGAAATGATGAAGAAACAATTTAAACATTCAGCCTGATGAACACCAAGTATCTTAACAATAAACAGAGGATAAGTCAGAGAAAGAAAGATGCAAATGATAAACAGTGGTATAAGGATCAGGCAAACCTGTTAGATACTAAATCCTTTAATGGTACAAATTTCATGGCCTTTAGTGGCCTCTCAGAATATAAGCGCAAGAAAGTCAACTATGACTTATTCAATAACATCATAGACATACAGGATTTCACTTATGTATGTCAGCCCTTTGGTTCAGAGGTAGGAGACCTCCCCGCAAATTTCACCAACAGGGATATAGTTTCAGGAAAGATAAAAGTTCTCATGGGCATGGAGATGAAGATGCCTTTCTCATGGAAGGTAGTAGCTGTCAATGAAGATGCTACTACCAGAAGGGAGCAGAAGGAGACTGAACTGCTGAAAGAGTTTGTGACATCACAGGTGATGAGACCCATAAGAGAGCAGATTGAAGCACAGGTCATGGCTCAGACCAAGGGAAGGAAGCTCACCCCTGAAGAAGAACAACAACTTAAACAGCAGATAGAAGAAGAGACCAAAGCACAAACTCCTGAAGAAGTAAGAAAGTACATGGTAAGGGATCATCAAGACCCTGCTGAAGCCATGACTCATCAAATTCTGGAGTACCTCATCCTCAAGGAGAAAGTGGCAGAAAAGTTTAATAAGGGCTGTAAACACTCCCTGATAGCCGGAGAAGAAATATATTGGGTAGGTATTCTCAATGGTGAACCCTGTCTTAAAGTCATTAATCCCTTATTCTTTGACTATGATAAATCTCCTGACCTTGATTATATTGAAGATGGAGAGTGGGCAGTATATGAATACAGGCTCTCTCCTTCAGAAGTAGTAGCCAGCTTTGGTTCTGAACTTTCTGAAGATGATATTGATAAAATCTACACCTATCATCATAATCCCGGAGCTGCTCTCAGGGATGCTGAATTCACTTTCAATGAAGATTACAATGATCCTTATACTATAAGGGTAGTCCATGCTACATGGAAGTCTCTGCGCAAAACTGGATTCCTGACCTATCTTGATAAGAACAACAGGGAGCAAATGAAGCTGGTGGATGAGAATTACAAGTTCAATGAAATGGCAGGGGATATCACCCTTGAATGGGAATGGCTACCTGAAGCTCATGAGTGCTATAAGATTATGAGTGACATCTTTGTTTATGCAAGAGCCATCCCAGGTCAGCATAAGGACTTGGACAATCTCTATGTCTGCAAACTTCCCTACTGTGGTGCAACCACTGATAACCTCAATTCTCCTGTCACCTCTGCAATGGACAGGATGAAGGGATATCAGTACTTCTATGATGTTATTCTCTATAGGGTTGAATTGATGATGGCTTCAGACAAAGGAAAGAAGCTGGCCATGAACCTAAACTCTATTCCCAAATCTGCTGGTATTGATATCAATAAGTGGACTTACTTCTTTGAGGCAAACTCTATTGCATGGCTTAATCCCAATGAGGAAGGCAACAGGGGAGGAGGAGATGTTACCAACATGGTGAAAGAAATTGACATGTCCCTTGCCTCATCCATTGACCAGTATATCAAATTTGCAGAATATATTGAACATAAATGTGGAACAAGCATTGGGGTCACTCCACAGATGGAGGCACAGATTGGCCCTAATGAAGCAGTGTCAAATACAAGGCAGAACTTGGTTCAGTCCTCTCATATCATTCAGCCTTACTTTGAGCTGCACAACTCTGTCAAAGGCAATGTCCTTGAGAGATTAGTAGAGACAGCCAAAGTAGCTTATGCTGGTTCCAAGCCACGCAAGCTGGTCTATATCCTTGATGATATGACCTATAAGATGATCACTATTGATCCTGAACTACTGGATTCCTCCACTTATGGTCTGTTCATATCCAATTCTTCCAAGGCTGCTGATGCCAAAAGAGCAGTGGAAGGCTTAGCCCAAGCTGCTATGCAGAATCAGCAGGCTGACCTTGCTGATATCATCAAGGTTATCAGGTCTGAATCTGTTACTGAGGCTGAAGACTTACTGGAAGTTGCACAAATTCGTAAATCTGAAGAAGCCCAAGCTTCTGAACAAAGAAGGATTGAAGCTGAACAACAGGCAAGGCAGGCTATCTCAGCAGAGAAACAAATAGACAGGGAACATGAGATCAATGTCATCATTACCAAGGAGAAAGAAAGAAGAAAGACTGTCATTCAACAGCAGGCTATTCTTTCAATGGGCTTCAATGAAGATAAAGATATGGATCAGGATACTGTACCTGATGTACTGGAAGTTGCTAAATATGGGGTTGATGCTGAGATCAGGCAAAGAGAGCAGAGTCTTAAGGAAGAACAATTCAGGCATCAGAAGAATGTGGATAAAGAGAAACTTAAGATTGAAGATAAAAAGGCTTCTAAACAGTTAGCACCAGCCAAATAAAAAAGCTATTAAGCAACTTTCTTAAAAGTTCAGTTTTAAACTGTAATAAATTCAACTTTCAAACTTTAAATTTACACAGGATTATGGCAAAGACAAACACAGCATCAAATCCTTTGGCAGGTTTTGGATTTGATGGAGATTCTGAAGACTTCTTCGGAATTACCTCAGAAAAACTTGAATCTCAGACAAGTAAGACAATCAAAGAAGTAAAGAAATCTCCCGCAGAATTAGAAGATGATCCTGATGATGACCTTGGAGATTCTACAAACTTCGATGATGCAAAGCCCAAAAAGAAATCAAAGGGGTCAGATGAGGAAGAGGATGATTTAGACCCTGAGAACATGGAGTTTTTCACTGACAAGCCTGCACCTCCTAAGAAGAAATCAGTAAAAGCTCAGGATGATGAAGAAGAGGAAGAAGAGGTCACTCCAAAGAAAACTCCTAAGAAGGGAGGTAAAAAAAAGGATGAGGAAGAAGAGGAGGAACCTGATCCAGATGATGATGATGAGGATGCTCCAGTAGTGAAGAAGAAGAAACCAGCTAAAACTGATGAGCAGGAAGAGGAGGAAGATGAAGAGCAGATTGAGAAGGATAAGGAGTTCTACACTACATTGGCACTGGAGCTGAAAGAAAAAGGAATACTTGAACACATTGAGATAAAGAAGGGTACAAAGCTCACTGAAGACCAGTTCTTTGAATTACAAGCAATGGAAGTTGATGAAAGATTTCAGGAAGCTCTTGAAGGCTATGCCAAAGACCTTGACCAAGATGGTAAGGATTTCCTGAAATTTAAAAAGGATGGTGGCAGAACCTCAGATTTTGTTGCTGTCTATGTCACTGGTACTCTTGGCCTTGATAAATTTGATAGTAGCAAGCCTGAACAGGTTGATGCTGTTATCAATCACTATCTTACCAAGTATGAAAAAGTAACTGGTGAAGACTTGGAAGACAGGAAGGAATTCATCAAGGACAAAGGACAGGAGAAGATCAAAGCTGAAGCATGGTATGATAAGATCAAGACTGCTGAAGATAAGAACAAAGATGCCCTGATGAAGGCACAGGAGAAAGCCAGTAAGCAGAGAGAGATTGATGCAAGGGATTTTGAAGATGACTTCTCTAAGGTGCTGGATAAAACTGAGGCAGTAGGTATGTTTCCCATTGGTAAAGCTGAAAGAAAAGAGCTTAACAGTTACATCAACAGGGCAACAGTGAAGGTAGGGCCTAACAGGTATGTTCCTCCTGTAAATGCAGAACTTTCAAGGATACTAAGAGCAGAAACAGAAAAGGATAAGCAGGATTTAATCATCCTTGCAAAGCTCCTCAAAAATAACTTTAAGATAGACGATGAACTGATAACTGAGATTGAAACCAAAGTTGTCAAGAGAACAAAGTCTAAATTACAGGAAGCTAAAAAAGGAGTGAAGCCATCCTCTTCAGGATCATATACTAAGAGATCAATGGCAGACTACTTTGAAGAAGGTTAAGTAATTTAAAATAAAACAAAAACTTGTTACAATGGCAAGACTATTAAACAGATTAATCACTAAGCAAATGCCTTGGCATGCTAATATGACGGAGCTGAACCACCTTGGTGCAGCTTTACTCATTAAGCCAACAGTGTTTGAACCCAAGATGACACAGTTGTTCACATCTGAGAGATACTCAGATAACCCCCTGACAACTATGCTGGCTGGCAAACAACAAAAGACAATCAATACTACTGTCTGGGAGTGGACAATGAAGGGTGCAAACACCAGACCATTGATAGTGATTGAGAATGTTGAACCATCTGCCAATTTAACTCCCGGAAGATTTAAACAGACCTTCAAGCTGAAGCTTGATGAAGACTGGTATGTTCCCGGTGATATTCTCCATCCTGGGTCAAGTAATAAAAAGTGGCAGGTACGTGTAACAACACAATCCTTCAAACATGGTAAGGGCTTCATTTATGAAGTAAGAGGTATGTGGGATGATCCTACAGTTTCCTTACCAATCAAGTACCTGTCTCCCAATCAGCAATGGGCCAAGCTTTACTCTCAATATGAGGAAGCTGCTGAACAATCTGGTTCTACTCAGTACAGCCTGCCTATTGCTTTGCAAAACAGGATGTCTCGTTTCAGGAAGAAATACAGGGTAACTGGTGATGCTGCCAATGAAGTGCTGGCTATCAAGATACAGGATAGCAAAGGCAGGTGGCATGATTCATGGGTAAAATATGCTGAAGTTGAATACTGGGAACAGTGGTACAGGGAGATTGAAAGAGGCTACTGGTATTCCCGCAGCACTGACACTGTGCTTGGTGCCAATGGCAGACCAATCTATTCTGGCCCCGGTGTTCAGGAACAACTGGAAGACTCCCACCAACACTTTTATTCTCACCTGTCTGCCCCCTTAATAGAAGAATACCTGATGGATATCTTCTACAGCAGGGTAAAACCCGGAGCTACAAGAAAAATTAAAGGCTTCAGTGGTGAGTATGGAATGATCCAATTCCACAGGGCTATACAATCATGGTCTGAAAAGAGAAGGGGCTTTATACAAGTGGTTGATAAAGTTCTCATTGACAAGACAACATCAGCCTACCATGAGAATGCCCTTGTTGCCGGCTTCCAATTTGTAAGATATCGCATGGCTAATGGTGCTGAACTGGAACTGGTTCACAACCCTCTTTATGATGACAGGGAAATCAATTTTGAGATTGATCCTGTAACAGGTTATCCTGTTGAATCTCAAAGAATCACCTTCCTTGATTTCAATGGCAAGGGTGAAATGGGCACCAATGTCCAGCTTGTTGACAGGGCAAATAGCTTCAAGCTTGGCTATGTACATGGTTTGCATACTCCTTATGGGCCTGTGAACAAAGGTTCTATGGCACATAGCGGTGACTATTATGAAATGCATGTGCAAAAACAGTGTGGTGTCCACATTGAAGATGTGACAAGATGTGGTGAACTCATCCTGTCCCGTAACTAAAGTTTATGTTTTCATTGCTTTGATATATCCTCCGAGGGGTGGAGGAGACTAGCCTCCACCTTCTTTTTAAGACTAAGATCAACACATTTATTAACGACAAAAACTGAATTATTATGGCACTAGCAGATGAGATCACAGATTTTGATCAGGTAGCTGAAGCGAGACCAAGACAATCACAGATTATTTCAACAACAATGCCTGCACAGATACCTGATCCCGCAGCAATAAAAGTTGAAGTAAGACCACTGGACAGGAAATCATGGCATGGCAAGAAAGGGAAAGAGTCCTTTGCACAGCCAAAAGCAGTTGAAGCTCTTTATGAACATACAACTGGTAAATATGCCA
>Ga0208454_1000037_pt1 | contig 99713 bp, 96 predicted proteins | sample EasRivMeERMZT100_FD_187530 | JGI IMG/M metagenome (GOLD analysis project Ga0208454, IMG submission 187530) | Soil microbial communities from meander-bound floodplain in the East River, Colorado, USA - East River MetaG ERMZT100 (SPAdes) (version 2) | ecosystem: Environmental > Terrestrial > Soil...
TGGCGGCCGTCTCCAGCAACCCCTCGTAGAGATCGCCCAGCCCTTCTTGCCGTGCGCTGTACCAGTCGAGTTTGTCGATCTCTGAGACAAGGGTAGATAACGTCGTGGGCTTCTTAATGAACGAGCTGGCGTTGCCAAAGATTTCCTTCACCAATGTGGAGCCATGGCCACCAAGGTGGATCAACGCGAGCTTGTAGGCTTCGAGCCGATCGGGCGCCGCCTTCGCTTCGAGATCGTCCCAGCGGTAACCAACCGGAATCTGCTCCTCGGTGCGGGTTTCCTTGGCCATCTTTAGAAACAGAAGGTAGGTAAGCTCAGTAACGTACTGGTGGTAAGTAACTCCGTCGTCTTTCAGCACGTTGCAGAGATTCCAAAGCTTAGCGACAATGTCGTGGGTGATGTTGTTCATGATCTATATATTTACTTTCCGGACAGGTTTACGCGGCGGTTTGCGGCCACAGCTGATCGTTGAATGTTTGTAGCACTTCTGCCAGTTCGCCGTCAAAAATACGATCGAGGCGGGCGAAACCTCCACCTTCTCTCCGAAAGATGAGATCGGGGTCGTCTAACGCGTCGCGGTCAACGATAAGATTGGCTTTTGTCTGAGCGGCAATTCTTTGCAGCCATTGGCGCTGTGGCGTCGTCCAACGGCGGGAACCAAGAACTTTTGTTAACGCCTGATCCACGCGCTGCTCGTACGGTATCAGTGCATCACCAATCGCAGCCTGTCGAATATAACCAACAATCCGCGCTGCGATATCTTGGTTGGTCATTTCGCGCCAGGCTGTAGCAAGATTCGATTCCGTAAAGCCAGCCCTGTCCAATTCCAACGCCAATTCGCGTAACTGTTTCCGGGTCAGCTCCTTAGGCCGAGTTAAGACTGTTATCAGCGCAGGTAAAGTATTGCTACGTTGCTTGATAAAGTCCGCGAACTCCTGCAAATAATCAGCTGGCTTTTTCGCGGCCCCGTAGCCATGCTCCGCACTGATCAGATTGTCCTCGTGCTCGGAAATGTAGATTTGCGGCGCGTAACTGCCCTCGCCCTTACGGTCGAGAATCTCACCTAGATCGGGATGCTCTGTGAACCACGAGGCGATGTCTCGCAGCGGCATTTGGCGCAAGCGGTCAATGAACTCGTCAGGCGGCATGCCTGCTACTGTTTCAAAGTCGTCTTTGTTCCGCTGGCTCAGGTGACGCTTCTTGCGTTGTAACTTGGCAATAAATTGCTCCCGAGCCAACGCTAGTTCCTCGTCACCAGCGACCTGCGCCATTTCTTGTGTGAGCTGAGTAAAAGTGATTTTCGGATCGACAACGACCGGTTTCATGTCCGTCAGATTCTGAAGCGCTTCATAAATCCGCACCGCATCGAATATACGAAAGGTCTCTTTGCCAATCCGGTCGCACAATCGGGTTGCGCGTCCGAGCATCTGATCAAACAAGATGCGGCTATTAACCCGACGTAGAAATACAAGATTGCAAATCTCCGGGACATCTATGCCGGTGGTAAGCAAGTCGACCGTCACGGCGATGTTGGGATTTCGCTCGTTCTTGTACCGGCGTATGAGCTGAAGCGGCTTGTCCGCGCTTCCCGTAATCTTAATCACGGCGTCGTCATCGACGTTGCCATATTGTTCACCGAGCGCATCTTTCAGCAACTTTACGACCAGGTCGGCGTGGGCGTCATTAACACAGAAAACGAGGGTCTTTTGCCGAGAGTTAGGATCAAGCTCCTTTGCAAGATAGCCACAAACGACTTTGTTAAAAGGCTCTGTAATGACCTTTCGGTTGAAGTCCTCAACTTCCAGATTGATTTCGTCCGGCGTGGTAAAAAGATCGATCTGGTTGCGCCGGACGTTATAGACGGGAACCTGTTCGCCAACTCGCCAATTGATACCCCCCTCGGACAAATCGGTTCTGATCTGGACGGGAGGTTCATGATCAACCAGAAAACCGTCGATGACCGCCTCTCGATAGCTATAGGAAAAGATCGGTCTGCCAAAGATTTCCGATGTATGTAAGGCGGGCGTAGCGGTCAATCCAATTTTGACGGCGTCGAAATAGTCTAAAACGCGCCGATACTTCGAGATGTACTCATCAAAACTCCGAAAGGTCAGTTCGGTATCCGAAAGTTCACGATCGAGCAGGTAGCCACGGTGGCATTCGTCCACCACTATGCAATCATACTGATCGATCGCCGGGGCCACCGTATCTTCGCCGGGATACAAAACCCGCTTCACCATGCCCTGAACCGTAGCGATATGAACAGCCGTGTCGGAATCAGGCTTTTGTTCCTCCAACTCCTTGATACCGAAAATATCGGCAAACGTTTGCAGGTTTTCCATGCGGGTGTCTTTGAACGCATTGGTAGCCTGCTCGCCAAGAGCTGATCGGTCCACAAGGAAAAGGATACGTTTAAAACGCTGCGCCTTTAGCAGGCGATAGATGAGTGCGATACAGGTTTTTGTCTTGCCCGTACCAGTCGCCATGGCAACGAGCATGTCGCGCCGCCCGCCTGCAATCCCTTTCTCAATCGCTCGAATCGCATCTTGCTGATAGTGGCGTAGTTGGAAGTCGTATTGCAACGGCTCAGCAGCAAGCTGCTCGTAAGACTTGTCTTCATCACGCTTCAATAACGCTAAGAGGCCTTCGGGTGTATACCAGCCATCAAGCGCATGAGCGACATTGTCAGTACGACGCACATCGCAGAACCAAATTCCGCTACGCGTTGAGAGTTGGCGCAAATAGGGACGGCCATTAGACGAGAAAACAAACGGGATCTGAAACTCTCCCCACGGTCGACCGAGCAGCTCGAGGTTATCGGACACATGAAAAGACCGACTATAACGTTTGGCCTGCTGTAGAGAGCCGGAGACGTCGATGTTCTTCCGCTTCGCTTCAACGGTCGCGAGCGGCACCAAGCCGGCAAATAAAGTGTAATCCGCCGGACCCGTGGTTGTCGGCCATTCGGCGATCGCTAAACACTTGCCTTTCTCTGGGCGCGCGCCATTAGCGTAGGTCATGTTCATCGAGTCGGCTTGCCAGCCAGCGAGTTTCAGCTGCTCATCGATCAACCGTCTTGTTTCCGACTCGTCCAGTTCAAGTGAATCCGCAGCAGCGGACGCGGCACTAAGAAAAGCCGTGACCACACTCTTCGACTGTGCTGGCGTGGCTCCTTGCTGCTCGACCAATCGACCTGCAAGTTCCGCCTTAGCGTTCTCGGTCTCGACAGCCAACTGCTCCCAAAACGACTGTTCATCCTTAGCCGCTTTGAGTTTCTGCTCTGTGTCCAGAAGCTGTTGCTCGGTTTCTCGGTGCGTGGCCCGATATTCTTCGAGAGCGTGACTCAGACGCTCTAACTCTGCACGGAGTGCATCACTTTCCTCCTTCGGCGCAGTGGGCGGAATAAACGGACCAGATTTGAACTGTGGGCTCTTAAAAGTTCGGTGATACCAAACCCCAAGCTGCCAAGAAATCTTCAGGCTACTGAGCGCTGTTGCATGATCGCCTCTAACAGCGTGACTTGCGGCGTTACCAGCTCGGCGAATCTCATCGAGTAGTTGCGCGACCTCGCGGGGAAGAATGCCTTCGTCCTGTAATCTTCGTATGAGATCGAACTGTGACTCTTCGGTAGAAGTCATCAATCCGACGCGCGAGGCGACATGCTGCGCGAGAGCTTCGCCAAATTGGCGGAGTTTAAGAATGCAGGTGTTGGGATCGTCGGTAAAATACTTTTCAGCCAACATTCCCAACCGGACAAGCAGTTGGTCATGTTCTTCGAGGTGAGCAAAGTTCGTCAGTTGAAGAGAACCAGACGCCATTTAGTTCTAACTATCATCGCACATCGCAGAACGTCGGAGCCGTGTTGGTGATCGGAAAAACCGTGATCGTGAATTGTGTTTGTGAGTCGTGAACGTGCGAATCGTGTTCGTGAAAACCTGCTCGTGAATCACGGATGCGGCTACGGTTATTATGAAAGGAGAAAGCGACCGTGACCAGCAAACCCGACACCCTATTAGGACCGGATTTTACGGACTATCGCCCTCAATGTCCAATAAAAATAAAGGATGAAGGCGAAAGGATGAAGGATAAAGGGCGAGGACGTGGTCGTGGCGAACGTGCTCGTGCTCTGACACGGACCAGAGCGTAGTCGTGGCGGACGTGTCGAACGTGGTCGTGATTCCGGAACTGCCGTTATAAATAATTTTTCTAATGCTCTGTTTTGGCTGCGGGGTCAGACTTTTACGACTCGACTTTCTTCTAAGAATTGGGATCAGAGAACCTTTTTTGATTTGCACTCGCAATCGAAAACGCTGCTCACGTCTAGTAGCCGTTGACGGCGCGACCGCGGCGGGCTCGGCTGCATCCCACACCGGCGATGGAGATTTTAACAAAGGACGGCGGGAAAAGAAAAGGATTTTTGCCTAGCGAATGGGACTATATCATTATGCCTGCTTGAACAGCTGAATCACTTCCGCTCCAGCCTTCAACCCATCCAGATAATCCGCCCAGGCCTGCATCATCTTGCGCCGCTCGGGGCGGGGGGGGGATCAAACTCCTTTTATCACTTATTTAATTAACGAGATTTTCTCGGTTCAAAATTACCCGTTGCCCCCATAGATTTCCCCGTTCCTTCGCCCTTGGCTTTTCGCAATTGAACCCAGTAGCGCTTAGGGTAACGCCGCCCACAAACCTTTTAATCGGCCGAACCCAAAGCCTTCATTTAGCCGCACTCTAACCTTGCAATTGGCCGAACCCTAAAGTTACAATCGGCCGATGCCCGAGAGAGCCCTCTACCCGCGCTTCGCCGAGCCGCGTCTCACCGAAGCGCTTGCCGATTCGCCGATCCTGCTGATCCACGGTCCGCGCCAGTGTGGCAAAACCACATTGGCGCAGATCGTTGGCAAGCGCAAAGGCTATGCCTATGTCAACCTTGATGACGATGTATTGTGCGCGGCAGCGCAGGCCGATCCGGTAGGGTTTGTCGGCGATCTGCCGGAACGCGCAATTCTCGACGAAGTGCAACGAGTACCGGAGCTATTTAGCGCATTGAAGGTGGCCGTCGATCGTAATCGTATCGCCGGCCGCTTCATCTTAACCGGCTCGGCCAACGTCCTATTGCTGCCAAAGCTCTCAGACTCGCTGGCGGGCCGGATGGAAATCCTGCGGCTCCATCCGTTGGCGCAGTGCGAACTCGTGCGTCGAATACCTGGATTCCTCCGTAGCCTTTTCGCGGGTCGCTTCAGGGTACGACAAACGGATCGATTGGCTGGCCAGCTCGCCGAGAAAATCGTTGCCGGCGGATATCCAGCGGCGTTGGCACGGCCTGCCGGAAGACGCCGCGCGGCCTGGTATCGCGATTATCTTGATGCGCTTGTTCAGCGCGACGTGCGCGATCTGGCTCGTATCAGTTCACTCGATGTATTGCCGCGATTGCTTGCACTGGCAGCGTCACAGACGTCTCGGCTACTGAATGTGGCGGATTTAGCGTCGCCCTTCCAAGTCAGCCGACCGACTATTCGCGATTACCTCACGCTGTTGGAGCGCGTGTTCCTTGTTGATTCACTTCCCCCTTGGCATAGTAACCGCTTGAGTCGACTCATCAAGACGCCAAAGTTGCATGTCGGTGATACCGGTCTCGCATGTTCTCTACTCGGGATCGATGCCCGGGGCCTACTCGCCGATCGGCCGCTGCTGGGCCAGCTTCTGGAAACGTTCGTTTTTCAGGAATTACGACGGCAGGCCAGTTGGCACGATGAGCCGTTAACTTTCTATCACTATCGCGACAAAGACGGCGTAGAAGTAGATATCGTTATCGAGCAGGGATCACGTGCCTTGGCCGGCGTGGAGATCAAAGCGTCTGCTACAGTAACCGCAGCGGACTTCCGGGGACTGCGCAAGTTGAAAGATGCTTCGGGCAAGCGTTTCGTTTCCGGGGTTGTCGTTTACGACGGTGAAACCAGCGCAAGCTTCGGAGAATGCCTCTACGCCGTGCCGCTCCGTGCGCTCTGGGAGACGACGTGACTAAACTCCGTCGTGCGAACTGGCGTCGAGCAAAAAATCCGAAGCATCGTGTTTATAAAGGCGATACCAAATGAAGAAGCGTATCTCTTCAAAAGTCTCCAAAACTGATTGAAAAGCATTGCGTGCGATGAAGGAGCACCAGATCAAGCTATCGAAGGCACATCCCGAGATCGATCTTAAGCATGGGGTGCGGGGTCAGACTTTTACAACTCGACTTTCTTCTAAGAATTGGGATCGGAGAACTTTTTTGATTCGGACTTGAAACCTCAAACGCAGCGAATATCATTAAGCTCTTCACGGCCCGGCGCGGTCGGCTAGGTCTCGCACGGCGACGAGAACTTTAACAAAGGACGGCGGGAAAAGAAAAGACTTTTGCTTGGGGTGGAGATTTACGCCGTTTCAATCATTCCAGCCGTTCAACCGCGTCGCTCCGTTCCAATCGTTGGTTGGACACGAACAGACGTGGGGAGTTCCACGTTTCCGGAATTCCGGAAACGTGGAAATGACCGACGCTTACCGTCGTCCGTAGCGAGCTGCCTTTTCTTCGACCAGGAACCCAATCTTTCTTTTCTTCGCCTCCGGCGGCGCCATCAACTCGCATACCGGAACACGTTCCAGTCGTTCCAATCGTTCAACCGCTGCGCTCCGTTCAAGTCGTTCTCTGGATTCAAAACCAGCCGCACGAAAGCGCGCATGATTTCGATATTGACTTGAATGGCGCGTTCGCTCTTCAGGACCGTCGATAGGATTGCGACGCCCTGCTCGGTAAAAACATACGGCAAATAGCGACGCCCTCCTCGGCCCGCCATTTTTGATATTCCACTTTGGAATCTCAACGCGCCAACTTCTTCCGCGTTTCCGGAATTCCGGAAGTGTGGAAATGACCCGAACGAGGCAATAGATCGTCGATGCTTTCGGAAAAACGCTTAGGAGACCTTGGTGGTGTGGTGCTTATCGACGTCGGCCAACAATTCATCCACATTGTAGCGGGAAAAATATTCTCGACGCCACGCTTGATAATCAAAAGGCTCGCGGGACACCAATGCAAGAAAGCGTAAGGCGTTGACAGGACCTAAACTATCGCTTAGCGCCCGCACGGCCTGCTCGCGCAATTCTCGTTCGGTAAGTTGTTTAGCCATTTCGTGTGACCTGGTAAAAATGACCAGACTTTGTCACCGTCCGACGGCAAATTTTGCTTCGTTCAGAGGAATTTCCACCGTCTTGCGATCGTGTTTCATGAAGTTAAAAATCGCAAAACCAATAACCTTTCCTTTTGCGTCCACACGCTCGAAGATGTCCGGGCCGATAGATCGGAACGATCCCTTGCGTTTGGCGAAGGTCACTTCGAGAAAATCTCCTTCTTCGTCAAACCACACTTTTAACCGTGCTACTCTTTTGGCCATATTTGCTTCGCTCCTTTCATTTCATCGGTAAAGAATGCCGTGATCACGAACGCGTCGTCTTCTAAAATCTTGACCGCGACCATCAGATGCTTCGACCCGGCCGGACCTCGTGCATAATGACGATAGTATACATGCACTGACGCGTCTTTGTGACTGGTATAGACCACGTCGGGCTTTCGCAAAACCTCTCCGATTCGCCGCTCCTGGCCGATCATTTCTGGATGTTCCTGGATGTGAAGCAGGCGTTCATCCGTCAGTCGAACGGTCCTATCCGCGTAATCCAGTAGCCGCCGAGTTCGCTCAGCCATGATCTATTCTAAACCACTGACGAGTTCGAGGTCCGACTTTTACGACTCGACTTTCTTTGCAGAATTCGGGTGGGGAAACTTTTTTGAGTCGTATTTAAAACTGCAAACACCGCTTCAATCTTTTAGTTATTGACGGCCCGGGCGCGGCGCGTTCGGCTACGTCCCACATCGGTGATCGGGGATTGTAACAAAGCCTGGCGGGAAAAGAAAAGACTTTTGCTTGGGGCGGAGATTTACGCCGTTCCAATCGTTCCAGCCGTTCAACCGCTTCGCTCCGTTCCAATCGTTGGTTGGACACGAACACACGTGGGGACTCCCACGTTTCCGGAATTCCGGAAACGTGGAAATGACCGACGCTTACCGTCGTCCGTAGCGAGCTGCCTTTTCTTCGACCAGGAACCCAATCTTTCTTTTCTTCGCCTCCGGCGGCGCCATCAACTGGCGGATGGCGGCAAATAATCTCTTGATGTCGGCATCATGCGCGGTGACCGCGCGTTCCAACTCTTCCAACTTCGCCGTTATATCCTTTCGTAGTTCAACCGTCTGACGAAGCCTGATGAACGCTCGGACCACATACACGCTCATCCGTACGGCGTGCGGGCTATTGAGCATGTTAGCGGCCATGATCGCGCCGTATTCTGTAAAAACGTAAGGCAAATATTTGATATTCTCGCCCCGTTTCAAGATCACAGTCTGTGATCTTGAAGCCACGATTCCGCTCGCTTCATCGCGGGTCAAACGAAATGTAAAATCCTCCGGAAATCTCTCGCGATTGCGTTTGACAGCTTGATTGAGTACACGGGTCTCGACGCCGTAAATTTTTGCGAGATCGGCAGCAAGGATGACACGCTGACCTCTGACAACAAGGATAGATTTCTCAATCGGAACCGATTCACGACTCGCCATGATCAGCAATTCAATCACCTACGCTTATCTCAGAGGGCTTAACCCTGTGACCGGAAAAGACTTGAGTAGACGTTTCTCGGACTGGCCGGGCATCATTCGAAGCGGCATCCAGCTATATGAAGCTTTGGGCGACGAAGACGGCGGTTATGCCGGCGATATTCGCGTCACGAATGAGTGGGCCAAAATACTCAACGTGAGCGATTGGTTTGGCTGGATCGGATTTGAAGATGTGCCCGAGTCCTATTTTAAGGACGTCTAAGGCCGTTCCAAACGTTCCAGCGTTCTACCGCTTTCCTTCAACTTTGCTTCGCGGCGCTCAGGACAGGCGCTCCGTTCGATAACGTTCCGCGGTTCAATGAGTCGGTCGAAGCATTCCGACGTTCAAGGACAGATTCAGTTGGAGAACTTCCACGTTTCGAGACTTCTAGAAACGTGGAAATGAAGCCGGAAAATCGGCTTGAGGTCAGGCGCGAGTTTTGACTTATTTTCGTCTGATAAACAGTTGCTGCATCAGCTTATCCCACTCGGCGTATTTTTTCTCTGCTTCTTCCACCGAGTATTTTTCGTCGATGTAGGATTTCTTGAATTTTTGCGCCAATGATCCGATGTCTTCGCGCGGCGGCGACGAAGGCGCTCCTCAATGACTTCTATGGCTCATGCTTCCCCAATACGAGGTGTTTCGTCGTATCCGTCGAACGCATCGCGGACGATTTCTTCGAGTTCCTCAACCTCTTTGTCGCTGAGGGCTTTGAATTCGTTTTGGCGCCGCCTCTTCGAAAGCGTTCCGCCGTTCTGGCGGATGAAGAGGAGAAGGTTTTCGGCGAGCCGGTCAGGCATTTCGACAGTGTCCATGATGCGGCGTAGAGCCGCGTCATGTCGGCGCAGGTAATCGATCTCGCGCGGCAGATCGAGATCGACCGTACGCTGGACACATGAATACAAGAATTCCGCCGCTTGGGTGCAGTCGAAGTATCGATATAGATCTGCCGTGTCGTTTAGAACCTCCACGTTGCGGTCTGGCGTCGGCCGCCAGTCAATGAAGGGCATTAAAGACCGTGAATGTGCCTGGAGCGTTGTCCGGTAGTCGTCGATGCGATCAAGCATGACCGAGGAAACCGGAAAAATCATGCCCGACGGGGTGAACTTCCGCTCGGCCAAAACATGGTGGATGAGGCATCGATGCAAACGGCCATTTCCGTCCTGCAACGGATGGACATACACGAAACCAAAAGCCGTCGCAGCAGCCTGCAAAACAGGATCGAGGCCGGCGTCTCCCATCCGCTCGTTGGCGTCGAGCAAACCATTCATAAGATCAGGCAGATCCGTTGGACGCGCGCCAATGAATTCCGGCAAGGGATCGCCATTGTGGTCGCGCTCACCGAGAAAGACACCGTCCGGACGAAGGCCTGGCCGCATGAACCGAGTCTCTTCGATCAGCACGCTGTGAAGGCGCATTATTTCATTGAGGCTGAGCTTGCTCCGGCCAACCTGCATGACGGCGCGGCCCCAACGCTCAAGCCTGTTCCGCGGCGGACGCTCGCCTTCTATTTCAAAGCTCGCAAGGCTATCGGCGAGCAGCAGGAAACTCGCGGCGCGGGCGAAGAGATGTCCGCCGGTGCGGCCAACGGTCGCGCGCGCCTTTTCGGCAAACCCCAGATCGAGGTAGTCAGCGAGCGTCTTGGTCCGGCGAATCACGGGACAGAAGCGTCTTGTGCCGAGAAGATTGTCCCGAACGCGGTGGCGCCGGGACGGGCGTGGCTTAGCGGTAAAGTAGGCATTCGGGTCGAGGGCATCGATCGCTGCGACGTTCTGAGCGTCAGGTAAATCGAGGGTCCTGCCGGTCAGCCATTCATAGAGAAACCAGGCGCGTCGAGACGGCATGCCGGTCGGCGTGCTGGCGACAAGCTCTTGCAGCACGGTCGGAGGCATGGCGTCGAAAGCACGTCGGAGAATGAGAAGATCGATATCCTCATGTCGAAGAGCGAATGTCAGTTGGTCGGACAAACCGTCTCCGGGCCAGTACCGCTTGTCGAAGACCCGCCAGACCCCCTCCTCCCGGTGGCTGCCCCGCACATGCTTGTCCGAAACACAGCTGGGCCGGCGAACGGGGGCCGAGAGAGAGAGCGCGGCCACGAGCGCAGCTAAGCCCGCGAGCCTGGTCTCACGAGGGAGCAGGCTCTCTTGAAATGTCTGAACGGAACTATGATAGGAGGCCATAGCGTCGAAAACCATTAACTAGTGTCGAAAACTACCCAATATTTATCAATGTGGACAAAAATAACGATATCAGCTCCTAATGTCGAAATCCATTAATTTGTGTCGAAAATTAGCGCAATAATTGGCTTTAAGTCGAATTGTACGACAGGAGCTTACCGCTTTCTTGCGCATCAGCACTAACCCAACTTCCACACTTAGAAGGTCGGAATTCTGGAAAATCAACATGTTAGTTCTTCAAGTCGCCACTACATTTTCGCCACAGCGGGTGGGCGTAGCCGCTGTGGCAGGGTAAGACCGAGACGTTGGAGGAGCAGTTGTTGCTCGCGGTCAGGCCGTACCACGCAGCGAAGCCGTAACTCCCGGTCGGAGCCATCTGCCAACGGCAACACGATGTCAGCCGAGTGGATGCGCGACAGCTCAGTGAGAATCGTGCGCGGGGAATCGCCCAGCCCGGCGCGGGATTGCCACTTCTGGAGCGTCTTCCACAACGCGTAGGCGAGAAAGCAGATCAGAATATGCGTCTTGATGCGCTCTTGTTTGTGATGTCCGATCGGACGGATGCACAAGTCGGATTTGTGAATGCGGAAGGCGGCCTCCGCTTCGCTGAGCTGGATGTAGGTCTTCCACAGCTCCTCGTCAGTCCACTCGTGGATATTACTGCGCAGGATGTAAGTGCCTTCACTGAGCTTGGCCCAATCCTCCCACTGAGAGCTTTTGCTCCACTGAAGCTTTACCCCAGCGGCTAGCGCTTTATGCTCGCCGATCATAATCGTGTAACGGCCCGCCGCCCGTGAGTTTCTTTCCAACAGCCGCCCGATCTGGCGTTCCAGCTTGCCACGGTCGAGCAGCTTTCTGCTCTTCTCGATGCGTCGGGTGAGGGACTCAAGACCCTCTTCGATACGCTTGGAGAACCTCTCATGCATCGCCTTTTCTTTCTCCATACGGCTCGCTGAACGACACAACAGGAAAGTCTCGCTACCGTCAGGCCCAGGGCAGATCTTCACTTCGACCTCTTGGCGAATTTGGTGCCAATCGGTCGGGTCCGAAAGCTCTTTGGAAAACCGCTTGAGCTCACTGCGCGCGGTGCCGATCACATAACGGCGCTGGGTGCTGTTGAGCCAGGCGATGTTCTTAGCGCTCACCATGCCGCGGTCCATCACCCAGACCCGGTTCACCTTGCCGAATCGACTCTCCATCGACTCCACGATCTGTTTGACCGTCGTCACATCGGTGGTGCCGCCAGAAAATATCTCGTAGCCCAACGGCATACCCTCACGGGTGACCACCAGCGCGATGTTGATCTGCACGCAGTCCGGCCGATGATCGCGGCTGTGGCCGCGCTCGGCGATGGCCGGATCGCCGACCCCTTCAAAATACGTGCTCGTCACATCGTAGAGCAACAGATCGTAGTCCAGGTCAAACAGCTCTCCTAACCGTTGGACCAAATGCTTTTCAATCGCTTCCTTGTGCGGTAACACCCGGTCTAGTGCGCGGTACAAACGCTCGTCGTAAATTTGTTCGCTTGACACTCCCAGCAGATCCTCGAGCGCCGTGGTGCGATACCACCGCTCGGCGACATGTAACTCACTCGATGGCTCGCACAATCGCGCCGTCACCAAAATGGCAACCACCTCGGCCCACGACACGCTCTCCCGACCCCGTGGCAACAGATCGCTTAACAGCTCATCGAGCTTGAGCGCACGCCATAATAACCAGCCCAGCCACACCGCACCGAAACTGCGCGAGCGTTCCAGCCCAATGGCATCGAGCTTTACCGCTACCGCTTCACCGCGCTTGGATTGCTCGAACAGCTCTCCCTGAAAAGACCCGTTCACTTGCCCGCAAATACTTCGCGCCAGCTCCTTAGCCCGTGCGCGCCCTTGCTCATCCAACTCCCCCAACTGCGCCACGGTCTCTTGCACGATCTTGGCGCCGCGTCTGACCGAGCGAACCAATTGCCAGTACACATGAGTCTTGCCGTCTTTACGCCGTGTGGTGTGTCGCAAGTACACTCACGCACATTCTCACGACCGCGCGACGGCTGACAAGATACTTGGTCGCCACTACATCAACGTTTTCGCCTCGATTTAAAACCAGCACCTAATTTTACAACGATTTTCGCTAGCCATCCGGCGGGAAATTTTTTAAACCGCCAGCGAGTGTGGAATTTCGGCTAGTCAATGACTGTGGTCCGAAGCCGTCGATGTAATACCGAAGCCCATTCCGGTCGCTCAAAATGTCAATCGCTAAAGTACCACGGCCGTTGCAGCCGTTCAAAAATTTCCACCGCTTCACTCCATTCATGGGCGCGGCCGACACCCTGTGGGCCACGGCGCGTGAAGTCGTCGGCATCGATCTCGTGCACCGCAGCCAACGCGGCCGCGTGATTAGCGGCTTGCATGGTGTGCACACCATCGGTGCTGCGTTCTCGCCGTTTGCCGGCGGTTGACTCACGGAGACATTCCATTTCCAGGCTGCCTTCCTCGGCTATGCGGTTGCCGCCGCGCTCTTCGTGTCGATGGGTTTTGCCGTTCCCGAGGCGGCGGTGCCCCCATGCGCCGGAGAAATCGCAAAACCGGGTGCAAGGATGGGACTTGGCCGCGCTCCGACAGCAGCTCCAAGGCATCCAGACTCTCTACCGTGAATTTCAGCCGAATTTGCGGCCGACTTATTGCGCCATCGTTTTCGCGAGCCTGGTCAATCAATCGCAGCGGATCATCATCCAAAGCATGTTGCCGCTTTACGCGGTGCGCTACTTGCAGCTCTCGCCGAGCCAAATTGGCACTCTGTTCACCATATCCGGCGTGGTGATTTTTGCGATGATGATCCCGGCGGGGTTCGTGATGGATCGCGTCGGGCGCAAATGGTGCACGGTGCCGAGCACTGGCATCCCCGCGCTCACGTTTCTTTTGATCCCGCTGACGAGTAATTTTTTCCAGCTTGCGCTGTTGATCGGCATCTCGGGCGTCGCCCAGGGATTGTCGCTCGGTTCTTTGGCGACCGCGACTTACGATGTCGTACCGGCGCACTTGCGCGGACGCTTACAAGCGCTAAGGCGCACGGTCGCGGAGTTGGGCAGCGGTATGGCGCCGCTGATCGGTGGCTATCTGGCGAACAGTTTCAATCCGGGTGTGCCGTTTTGGGCCTACGCGCCGCTGCTGCTGCTTTCGGCGACTTTGTTGGCGCTGCTAAGCAAGGAGACGCTTGAGAAATAACGCTAGAGGAAGCAAAATCCCAAATCCGAATATCGAAAGCGGCGCCGCGGACCGAAACAAACGGAAATCTAATGAGGTCAAAAGCCGAGAAAATCCAAAACCCTGATCCGAAGCGCACGATTTGGAATTTTCTGACTCTTGAGCATTTGGATTGTTACGAAATTCGTATTTTGTGCTTCGAAGTTTTTGATTTTCCGTTTTTGCGCAAGACAGTGCATTGACGAGCACTTCGTGGCCGCAAAATTCCCAATATCGTTGGCTGGTTTTGACAGCCTGTTTCAAACAGGTTATGCGAAAGCTACGATTGCGAAAAGGAATCGGGTATGGAAACGGCTGAAAACGAATTAATCACCCGCGTCGGCGCCGGCATGCCGGCCGGCGATACGCTCAGGAAATATTGGCTGCCAGCGGGAAAGTTTTCGATCTGTTTTTGGTGCGATGGAGTCGATAAAGCCAACGTGCAAGGTCTGCCCGTTGACACTTTCGGGCGGATGAAAGAAGGCGCCGGCTTAAGCGCGGGACCGGCGATCTTGACCTATATCAATCAAGCGCCGCATCCCAATGCCGCAAAGGTTTTTATCAATTGCTTTTTGTCGCGCGATGGTCAGTTGAACTTTCAAAAGGCGCCCGGCGAAGCGGATGAGGGCTCGCCGGATTCGCGGCGTATCGATATTCCCAAAGACGAGGTCGATCCTAAAAGCCGGCGCCTCGACGGAGTCAAATATTTGGATACCGGCCAGTGGCTGGCGATGAAACCCGCGTTGAAGGTCGTCGAAGATGCGCTGGTGCAAGCGGGCAAGAAGTAAATCAAGCGAAATCTTCGGAGGGCAAACATGCGAAACAAGTCGAGTTGGACGTTGGCAATCGCGATTCTATTGTTTTCTTACCTCGGGTCAGCGGCGCGAAGCAGTGCTGGTCAGGCGGCCAATTGGAAAGCGGATTGGGACGCGACGGTGCGCGCTGCGGAAAAGGAAGGTCAGTTGGTGATCTACGGCCCGCGCGGGCGCGATCAGGAGATTCTCTACAGTGAGATATTTCCTAAGGCATTCCCGAAGATTCGCGTGCAGTACACGCCAGGACGCTTGAGCCAGATGATTTCGCGGCTGATGGCAGAACAGCGCGCCGGAGTGCGCCAGGTCGATCTGCTTTTGGGCGGCACCGACGTATTGCTTGGGACCTTCAAGGACAAAGGATTGTTGCAGCCGATACGGCCGCTGCTCGTTTTACCGGAAGTTCTCGATCCCGCGGCGTGGTTCAACGGCAAGCTCTTGTTCGCCGACAGCGAGGAAAAGTTTATCGCCCTGTATCGCGCGGTGCCTTACTCTTCGGCGTGTATCAATACCAACCTGATCAAAGCTGGCGAGCTAAAAAGCTACTGGGATTTTGTCAATCCCAAGTGGAAGGGGAAGATCGCGTCGCAGGATTTCTCCAGCGGCAGCGCGCGCAATCAAATGTATGTTCTCTACGTCCGCGAAGACTTGGGCCCCAAGTACCTCAAACGCTTGATCGGCGAGATGGATATCACGTTTTCGCGCAACGTGGTGCAGCTCGGCGATTGGCTAGCGCAGGGCAAGTTCGCCATCGCCTTGGGCGGTGTCGATTGCCCCGATCTCGCGCTCAAAGGCCTGCCGGTGAAACCGATTTTTCTCGAAGGTGTTGCGGCCGTGGGGGCGGGCAACGATCCCGCTTCGATGCTGTTGAGCGCGCCGCACGCCAACGCGTCGAAGGTGTTTCTCAATTGGATACTGAGCCGGGAAGGCCAGATGGCGTTTCAGAAACTCACCAAGGAAAACTCGTTGCGCGTCGACATCCCTAAAGAGGGGATTGTCGATCCCGATTTGACGCTCGACCCCAAGCGCCAGTACTTGTTTACCGGCTTGGAGGAACACAAGAAAAAGATCAACGAGTTCGAACCATGGCTCGAGTCGCTTACGCCGAAGAAGTAACCCGTCCAAATTCGCCTGGCGATAACGAAAGGTCGTCGATGAAGCTTGCCACTTGGAATGTCAACTCGCTCACGGTCAGGTTGCCACAGGTTTTGGAATTCCTCGCCGCGCACAAGCCCGATGCGCTGTGTCTTCAGGAACTCAAGCTGGAGGACGCCAAGTTTCCTCTCGGTGAAATTAACGCGGCGGGTTACCAAGCGGCGTTCTCCGGGCAGAAAACCTACAACGGTGTGGCGATTCTTTCGCCGATGGCGGCGACGGACGTGAGCATGGGCATTCCTGCCTTCGACGATCCGCAGAAGCGGGTGATCGCCGCCACAATCAACGACGTGCGCGTGATCTGTGTCTACATTCCGAACGGCGAAGCGGTTGAGTCGGACAAGTACAAGTACAAACTCGAATGGCTGATGAAACTGATCATTTGGTTGAAGCAGGAAATGGCGAAGTATCCGAAGCTGGCGCTCTTGGGTGATTACAACATCGCGCCGGAAGACCGCGATGTGTACGATCCAAAGTTTTGGGCGGGCAAGGTACTGTTCAGCGAACCGGAGAAAGCCGTGTTCAAGGATATGATCGCGCTGGGATTGACGGACAGCTTCCGCCTGTTCGAGCAGCCGGAGAAGTCCTACAGTTGGTGGGATTACCGCATGAACGGCTTCAAACGAAACCTCGGTCTACGCATCGACCACATTTTGCTGACACAGGAACTGGCTAAAACGTGTAAGAGCTGCGCAATCGACAAGGCCATGCGCGCGAAAGAGCGCCCCTCCGACCACGCCCCGGTAATCGCGGAGATCTAGGATTCAGAGGGTTGGCCGCAAAGAACGCAAAGTCCACAAAAAATGACCGAGCTTGAAGTTAAGCAGTTGTGCGATCGAGTACGGCAAGTTGCGTACGACATTCATGTGTATCTTGGACCGGGGCACCTGGAAAAAGTTTACGAAGCTGCACTGGTTCATCGTTTGCGCAAGGCTAACGTGAATGTAAAACCGCAGTATCCGTTAAACGTTTACGATGAAGATGGAACATTACTAGGAGAATATTACGCGGACCTGCTGGTTGAAGACGTTCTGATAGTCGAGATTAAGGCTGGCAGATCGTTAGCCCTTGAACATGAGGCCCAAATTCTCGGTTACCTTCGCTCGGCGAAACTCGAACATGGATTACTGATGAACTTCGGTTCGTTTAAGTTTGAAATTCGCAAGTTTGCGTGGTCGCAGCTGATGAGACGTCAACCGCTTCTGAAAGGAAAGTAAGAGGCGGCGTTATTTATTCTTTTTTTGCGAACTTTGCGTTCTTTGCGGCCATTCCTTTTCTTGTTCGAAGTTGTACATCTTGGCACAGTTGTCCCAGAGCCATTTGCGTTTCATTTGATCTGAAAATGGTTGCTCCAAAAACGTGTCGATGGCGTGGGGGTATTTTACGTCTAGGTGGGGGTAGTCGGTGGAGAATACGATATTGTCTTCGAGGCCGTACTCAGGGATGTGTTTCGCCGTGATCTCGTCGCATTCGACGGCGCCGTAGCAATTGCGCTGGAAATATTCCAGCGGCGTTAGTTTGAGATCGGGATATTCCGCTACGCCGGTGGTTTCGGCGTATTCGCCCATGCGCCAGAGCAGCCACGGCACCCAGGAGCAGTTGCCTTCGAGAAAGGCGACTTTCAATTTTGGAAAGCGTTCCATCACGCCGCCGAAGATCATGTCGCCGCAGGCCAACATATTAGCGAGCGGGAAGCCGAAGGTGTTGAACATAGAAAAAGTCGAGCAGATATGGAAGAACGCCGGCTGGGGCAGATAGACGCGCCCGGCTTCGTGGAATCCGACGGGCAGGTTCAATTTTTCACACTCGGCCCACAGCGGATCGTAGTAGGGATCGCTCCATTTTTTGTTGTTGACGTGATTGGGCCGGAGAAAGATGCCGCGGAATCTATAATCCTTCACCGTGCGGCGAATCTCCTCGATGGAGCCGCTGATGTCGTGCGGCGCGACCATGGTGACGCCGAACATGCGCTTGGGATCGGCTTGGGTGAAGTCGTGCAGCCAATCGTTGTAGGCGCGCGCAATGGCTGTCGCGAAGTCGGGGTCGAGGCCGTCGATTCCGAGCACGGTGAGCGCACGCGTTGGAAACAGAAAAGCGATATCGAGGCCTTCCTTATCCATCGCCTGGATTTGCGACACGCCGTCAAAGTTGCGCTGGCCGGCTTCGCCGTATTTCTCGTCGAAAAAATCTTGGCGGTATTTTGCCAGGGCGGGATTTTCCGGCTTGCGCGGGATCGGTAATACTTTGCCTTCGACTTCGACGCCGAGATCGCGAAACGCTCGGTTCAATCCTTTCGGCGCGCGGTCGAAATATTTCTTGTCGATGTAGCGTTGCCATAGGTCGGCGGGTTCAAACACATGCATGTCGGAGTCCATCGCTTTAAAACCGTTCTTGGCCATTGCCGTTCTCCTTGATTCAGTTTCGCGTCACTGTACCGGCGACAAGTATTTCAGCTCTTCTCTCATCTTGGGCGAGATCGACAGCACTTCGCTAACCCATTTTTCAGCTTCCTCGCCGCTCACGTACTTAACGTCAAGTTTTAATTTGTTGGCTTGGGCCGCGTAATCGGCGTCAGCCAATGTGGCCTTAACGCTCGTCGGAGAATTTCCAGCCGCTCTTTAGGCGTGTTCGGAGCGAGGGTGAGCGGCCGCGAATATTCCATCTGCGCCATGTAGACGCGATAGGCGCGCAAATTGTTTTCGTCCTTGATCGCTTCGGTGACCAGTGCGACGCCTCTTCCTTCGGGCTCGCTTACCTGCGCGTGGAGTAAAAACGGGAACATGCGCTCGTCGCCCTTGCTGTCGAGCAAATCTTTTTGCGTCGCCAGCACCGAGTCCCAGTTGGTACAATGGCCGTCGACTTCGCGGCGCTGCAAGGCGATCTTGATTTGCGCCGTGCCTTGGTAGCCGGAGACGACGGTGAATTTCGTGCCGAGCATTTTGTTAAGCATCAGCGGCATGTCGATGCTATGCGAGCCTGGCCCGGTGCCGCCCATGCGCAGCGTCTTTCCCGACTTGACGATCTCGTCCATCGTTTTCGGGCCGGCAAATCCCATGATGAGACAGACCGGTACGCTCTTACTCGGCGCACCAAGCCAGCCGAATTTGCGCGCGTCGAACTTGACGTTGGCGTCACCCATCGCCTGATTAAACACCAGGGCGCTGTTCCAGTTGGCGACGGTCAGACCATCAGGTTTGGCATTGTTGTAGAGATAATTCGCCGCGACCAAGCTGCCGGCGCCGGTCATGTTGTCGACCACAGTCGTCGGCTCGCCGGGTATGTATTTGCCGATATAGCGCGCGATGGTTCGCGTGTAGGTGTCATAGCCGCCGCCAGCCGCCTGGCCAACGATGAAGCGAATGGTTTTGTCTTTGTAGAAGTCCTGAGCGAAAACCGGCGGGCCCTGCTGCATGAGAAGGCCGACGCTGATAAGCGATGACAAAAGTAAATTGCGCCATATCGTTTTCATGGTGCTCTAGAATTGCACAAGACTTGTCGTCACTCAATTGGTTGTGATTACGCCAGGATTCGGTCCAGTATCTCGTTGAACAAATCGAAGCTTTGGTTTCGATAACCTACCAGCTTTCGGGCAGGCTGGACACTTTCTCCGCCCTATACTATAACGCCTAACTGAATTTAGAATCGGAGGCGGCGAACGAGATCGGTCGTTCAATACAGGAGAATCTTATGCGACTAATTTTGGTGGGGTTATTACTTTCGATTCTAGCCGTGGCGCAATCCCATGCTGAAATGAGTTTCCCACCGCAAAACAGTTTTACTGCCGTGAACAAAGTGAGTTCAGGGCAACTTGTCGCTTCAACCACCAACTTTACGTTGGACGTGGGTGATAAGATATTTGTCCATGTAGCAAAAGACAACGTGTCACCTGGTGATGGAGAAACGAACGAAGTTGTGAGCGTTGAAGATTCCTTTGGCAATACTTACGTAAAAATCAAAGAATTCAGCAATGGGCAGGGCAAAAAGCTCGCTGGCGTTGTTGCCGCTTTGTTTTTGGCGACAAATATCGCCTCCTATCCGCCCCCCGAGCCGAAGCCCTTTGCAACCATCCCACCGGAGTCGTTTATCGTTACCGTTCGTTTTTCGACTAGTAACGTTGCAGCCAAAACGATGGCTGTTCAGCGGGTAATCTCGCGATATGACTTAGAAGTAGTTGATTTTGCATTTTTAGCTAACGACAATGCTAATCCTAGTAAGATGGACCTTGAGAATGTACCACCCGACGTAGAGCATTTATGGGTTCGCACAATGGGTTTGGAAGGTGCCTGGGTAAACTTCTTTGAAACTCCATCTTATGACGATTGGGGTACAATCGGTACTACGGGTAGCGGTCGTGCATCTAACATCGCCGTTGCCTATGAAGCAGATATTTTTACCGGAACATCGAACCCAAGTGATCCAATAGCAATAAATGCCGATAGTGTTTCCATTTTGGTAGCCTTCAGGGAAATAATCGAGCCTTAAGAAGCACATCAAACCCGGATGTCAGTTCGGATCGACCGGAAGAGAAGGAGATCAACGTGAACAAACGAATTCAAGGGGTTTTGCTCAGCTTCATTCTGATCGTCGCGTTGCCGGGTTTGACGATGGCGAGGGATCGGTTGGCGCACGGCTACTCGAGCGCGAGCGGAGTTTTCGCCGGTCTCTGGGTGGCGCAAGAGGGAAAGATTTTCGAAAAGTACGACATCGATTCTCAACTGGTGCTCATCGCTTCGGGCTCGCTGATGGTGCAGGCGATGTTAGGCGGCGAGCTGCCAATCGCTGGAGCAGCCGGGAGCGCCGCTGTGGATGCGAGCCTGGGTGGGGCGGACGTCGTTATGTTCGGGTCAATGGTCAAGGTTCCGGCTTTTTACATCATGGCTTTGCCGGAAATCAAAACGGTCGATGATCTACGCGGGAAGACGGTCGGGGTAACCCGCTTCGGTTCCTCTACCGATTTCACGATGCGTTATGTTTTGCGCAAGCAAGGGCTCGAACCTGGAAAAGACGTGACCCTAATACAAACAGGGGATCTCTTTGCTGCCGCGGCAATGTTGCGTACTCGTACCATCGTCGCGGCGCCGTTCTCCAGCCCGACCAATCTTCGGGCCGAAGAGGCCGGCGCGCGAGTATTAATGAATATGGGCAAGGCCGGGGTTTACTTTCCCCACGATGCTTTTATGGCGCGCCGATCGTTTATCAACGCCAATACTGATCTGGTGCGACGATTTCTGAAGGCATACTCGGAGGCGGTGTACCGGCTGTTTACGGACAAGGAACTCAGCCGGCGCGCGATTAGCAAATACGCCCGCGCCACGGATGCTAAAACCCTCGATACGGTTTACCAGTACGCCTTGGATTACGTCGACAAGATTCCCTACAACACGCGCGAGGGTATCCAGGAGGTTTTGCATCAGGCGGCGGTTAGAAACCCCAAGGCCAAGGACGCGAAGCCCGAAGCATTTTACGACGATCGCTTCGTCAAGGAGTTAGATAGCCAAGGATTTTATAAACAGTTATGGAAGTGAGGTGGTGTAAAGTCGTGAGGTGGGTCCAGGAAGGATTCGGAACTCTGTTGGTGCGGGTGAAAATGTAGCTATGGAGGAAAGTTTATGAAACGGATCGTTCTTGGTTTAGTGCTCTTAGGCGCCTTTGCCGGTGCAGCGGTTCGGCACGCCGCCGCGGCCGAGACGCGTATTTCGATCGGCGTCACCGAGACCATGGATACGTTCAATCCATACGCTGACAGCGTCTCATTGATGTACAGCGTGTGGTGCCAAGTCTTGGGTTGTCTTGGCACCTATGATTTCGACAAAGGACAACATGTTGGACTCGTGATCGAGCGCTGGGAAGTCAAAGATCCCAACAACTGGCTATTTCATGTGCGCAAGGGGCTCAAGTTTCACAACGGCACGCCGGTGACCGCCCACGACATCGTCCACTCCATGGGCCGCACGCGCAAGGATCCACACAGCAAGCAGACGCAAAACATCGCCGCGGTGGCGAGCGAAAAGGCGCTCAACGATTACACCGTCCAGGTGACCACGAAAATTCCCACTGCGCCGTTGCTCGATTATCTGTTCGACCGGATCATCGTCACCAGCAAAGATCTCTACGACAAGCACGGACCGGAGGTTGCCGACAAGCAATATCCCTTCGGTGCCGGTCCGTACAAGTTTCGCGAGCTGATCCCTGGCCAGCGGCTGGTGATAGGCAAGGACAAATCCCACCCGATGTGGAAGCAGTATCCCCAGGCGCCCGATGAAATCGTTTTCCGCATCATGCGCGAACCCGAGCAGCGGGTGACGGCGCTACTGAACAATGAGATTCAAATCGCCCAGTTCGTGCCGCCCCATTTGCGCGAGCGCGTCGAGCGCAGCGCGAAGCACAAAATCGTCAAATTCCATACCGCGGAGATCATGTTTTTGGGCATGATGCCCAAAGTGAAACCGTGGGATAACAAACTCGTGCGACAGGCGGTCGCTTACGCCATCGACCGCGACACGATCATGAGGACGATTTTACGCGGCGAGGCATCACGGCTAGATGGGCCGATCGGCGAAGGCCAGTACGGCTACGACCCCAATCTCCGACCGAAGTACACTTACAATCCGGAAAAAGCCAAGGAGCTTTTGAAACAGGCGGGCTATCCCAACGGTGTCGACGTCGAGCTGCAAACTCCGGTGGGGCGTTACACTTTGGATAAGCAACTGACCGAAGCGATGATTCCCATGCTCAATGCCGCGGGATTTCGCGCCAAGCTCGCCACGCCCGAGTGGGCGACGCTATGGGCCAACGTTCAGGTCGGCAAGGTGCCGTTCTACTATATGGGACGCGGCGGCGTGGTCGATCCGAGCGCCGCCTTGTCGCAGTATTTCGAAACTGGCGGCTCGCCGCGCATCGGCTACTCCAATCCCAAGGTCGACGAACTGCTGAAGCAAGAGCGGCAAACTTTCGATCCGGCCAAACGAAAGCAGATTCTCGGACAGGCCATGAGCTTGATTACCGAGGAAGCGCCGGCGCATTTTCTGTGGCGCCATCAGTTACTGTTCGGCATGGCCAAGAACGTCGACTACCGGCCGCTGCCGAGCGAGCGGATCTTCGGCTGGAATATGAAGGTGAGATGAGAGGACTCGGGTTGGAGTCATGGAGTTTTGGGTCGAGGATTGAGGATTGAGAATCGAAGATCGTATATTGCCTTCCACTCGAGCCGAGCGGCGGGGTGACCCCAGTGCTCTAACACTCCACTACTCCATCACTCCAATTCCTTTATCTCAGCCCGATCTCCCGGAAGAAGCCTGCGTCGTTTAATTCTTTCACCGCTTTGTTGTCGATCAATGGATCGGGTTGGCCTTTTTCGCCACGGGTGATTCTTTGCTTTAAGATTTCGATAATTACTTTGCGCGGGATGTACGGCGGGTGGTCGATGTGGTTTACTGCATAATGCCAACGGGCTTCGATCATCTCGTCGCCGGTGTCGCGAGTGTATTCTAGGTTAGCGCCGCCTCTTGAGGCGGGCACAAAGTTATGGGGTTTCCAAAGGGGGCGACCATCCCCCTTGCAATATTTAAATAAGCGGTGGGTTAAATCCCCGCCCGCGAAGTGGCATCGTTTAATTCTAGCTGATTTTCTTGCCAAGCGGATATTCGTAAACAATCGCTGTATCGCGCTAACACCCTTGTCGAAATCCAAACCTGTGAAATTAACGCCGGATTGACTCATAAGTCGCCTTTACGTAGGAATGAGTCTATACTTTTGAAACGGTTCCAAAGCTTCAGAAGAAGGTTAACTGAAGGGGAGTTTTCGAATGGCGAAAGCGAGAGTCGGTTACGCGCTAGGCTACGGTAAGTTTACCAATGTCAGAGAAATGGCTGATGTCATGAAGCAGGCGGAAGAGCGCGGCTTCGAGATGGCGTTTTTCTCGGAGACCATCGAGCTGATGCGCGACTCGGTGAGTTCTTTGGCGGCGATCAGCCTGGCGACCAAGAACATGGTGATGGGAACGACGCAAATCGTGCGGCTGCGCGGCCCGGTGGTGATGGCCCAATCTTTAGCGACCTTGGACGAGTTGAGCGGCGGCCGGATCACCGCGGCGCCGGGCGCTTGCACGAAGAGTCACGCGCGCGTGCATGCATTGCCGCAAGATGTCGGTGCCACGCCGACCGAAGTGCTGCGTGAGTATATCGAGTCGATGCGATTGCTGTTTAGCGGTGACAAGGTTTCCTATCACGGCAAGTTTATTAACTTCGACAACGTTGGTTTGGGCTGGAAGCCGATTCGCGCGCATATTCCATTCTACGTGCCGGCGACGGCGACCATTGGTTTGAAGCTGGCTGGGGCGATTGGCGACGGTGTCATCCTAAACGCGGTCTGCTCGCCGGAGTACACGGTCAACGCGCTGAAAATCATTCGCGAGTCGGCGCAGCTAGCCGGCCGCGATTATTCCAAATTCTTCGTCGCCCAGATCATCAACTGCTCCATCGAAGACGATCACAAAAAAGCACTCGACGCGGTGCGCTGGGAAGTGGCGACCAAACTCGACCCGGTGCAAATTTCTTTTATCGCCGCGCCTAAGATGAAGGTCGGCGAGCCGTATATTCACAAAGAAGACATTCCACTTTTCGAAAAAGCCCATGCCCAAGGCGGCATGGAAGGTTTGATCAAAGCGATCCCCGACTCCTACGTCGAAGGCATGACCGCCAGCGGCACGCCCGACGAAGTGAAGAAGCGCGTGCAACAGTACCGCGACGCCGGCGTGCAGGTGCCGTTGCTTCGGCCAGCGGCGGCGCATCAGACCCAGCGGCTGCTCGACTTATTCGCTCAATAAGAGTTCAAAAGTTCAAGGTTCAAGAGTTCAAGATCGGACACGAACTCGGAACGCTTGAACCGTTGAACGAAATTCCTATGTATCGCGTTGGCATCGATATCGGCGGGACCTTTACCGACATGCTTTGGGTCGGCGACGACGGCGCCACCGTCATCGGCAAGACTCTTACCACGCCGGGCGATCCCAGCCTGGCCGTGGAGAATGTGCTGCTTCCGGTCTTGGAAAGCGGTTCGGTGAAAGCCGGGGAGCGTGGGACGCTGATTCACGGCACGACTCTGGTCACAAATGCCTTAATCGAGCGCACAGGCGCGCTGACTGCGCTCCTGACGACGGCTGGATTTCGCGATGCGGTTGAAATCGGCAGAGAACATCGCTACGAGCTTTACGATCTCAACTTAGACTTACCCAAACCTTTGGTGCCGCGCCATCTGCGTTTCGATGTGCCGGAGCGCATGGCTGCCGACGGTTCGGTGATCGAAGAGCTGAATGAAGCTCACCTGCGTAAATTGGTCGCCGAGCTGCGCGACAAAGGCATCAAGGCGATCGGTGTTTGTTATCTCAACAGCTTTCGCAATCCCGCTCATGAAAAGCGCACGGCGGAAATCATCGCCGAACTCGCGCCCAAAATTCGCGTGTCGCTTAGCTCTGAAGTGGTCGCCGAGATCCGTGAGTTCCAGCGCACCAGCACGACGCTAGCCAATGTCTACGTGCAAGAACGAGTTTCAGATTATCTCGCGCAATTGCAAGCACGTTTGGACCAGATCGGTTTTCGCGGCAGCTTCTTCGTCATGCTTTCCAGCGGCGGCATCGCGACGCGAGAAACAGCGTCACGCTTTCCAGTACGCTTGCTCGAGTCCGGACCGGCTGCTGGCGCGATTGCCGCCGCCGAAGCCGGCCTGTGCTCGGGCCATGGCGATCTATTGTCGTTTGACATGGGCGGCACGACGGCGAAGCTTTGCGTGATCGACGACGGCCAGCCGCTCAAAACTCATGAGTTCGAAGTCGACCGCGTCTATCGTTTTCGCAAAGGCAGTGGTTTGCCGGTGCGTATCCCGGTCATCGACATGATCGAGATCGGCGCCGGAGGCGGCAGCATTGCGCGTGTCGATTCGCTCGGCTTGCTCAAAGTCGGCCCGGATAGTTCGGGCGCCGATCCTGGTCCGGTCTGTTACGGTCAAGGTGGCACTCAGCCGACGGTGACCGATGCCGATCTTGCCCTCGGTTATCTCGACGCCAATTATTTTCTCGGCGGCAAGATGAAGCTCGATTTGGACGGCACCAAGAAAGCGCTCGAGCGGTTAGGTAAACCGTTGAAGATGACCGCCGAGCAAGTCGCCTGGGGTATCCATCAGATCGTCAATGAAAACATGGCCAACGCGGCGCGCGCTCATTTGGGCGAGCGCGGCAAAGATCCGCGGCGCATGCCGATGTACGCCTTCGGTGGCGCCGGGCCCGTGCACGGCTACCGTGTCGCGGAGATTCTCCGCTTGCCGGCATTGATCTCGCCGTTCGGCGCGGGCGTCGGTTCGACTTTCGGTTTGCTCGCCGCGCCGTTGGCCTTCGACTTCGTGCGCAGCGCCTACAGCCGGCTCGATCAACTCGATTGGCAATTCGCCAACCGCTTGCTTGCTGAAATGGCGGCGGAAGGTTGCAAGGTTTTAGAAAATTCCGGTTTGAGTAAAAGGGAAATTAGTTACCGGCGCACCGCCGATATCCGCTACGTTGGCCAAGGGCATGAGGTGTCCGTCGCATTGCCGGATGGAGTGTTGAGTTCGAATGATCTAGCTCGCGTGACGCGCGAGTTCGAGCGGACTTATGAAGCGCTCTATGGTCGCAAAGGACCCGACGTGGCGCTTGAGGTGATCAACTGGCGCGTGGTGGCGAGCGGACCGCGGCCGGACATGAATTTGAAACTACCTCATGATAGTTCTAAGCGCGGCGATGCGCGCAAAGGTTCGCGCCCGGCGTACTTTCCCGAGAGCAACGGATTCGTCGAGACGGCGATCTACGATCGCTATGCGCTTCAGCCGGGCATGACGTTTCGCGGGCCGGCGATTGTCGAAGAGCGCGAGTCGACGTTGATTATCGGCGTGCGCGGCCAAGCGCGGGTGGATGACAGGCTCAATGTCGTTGTCGAGCTGAGCGAGTTGCATGATGGAAAATAACCCGATCGATCCGGTCACTCTAGAAGTAATTTGGAACCGATTCCTCTCGGTGGCCAACGAGCAGCAGGATGCGCTGATTCGGACGGCTTTCAGCACGATCGTCCGCGAGAGCCAGGACCTCGCCTGCGGCATGTTCGACACCAAGGGGCGGATGATATCGCAGTCGATCAGCGGCACACCGGGCCATATCAACGCCATGGCGACATCGATGAGACATTTTCTCGCGGCGTTTCCACCAGACAAATTGGCGCCGGGAGATGTTTTGATCACCAACGATCCCTGGCAAACCGCCGGACAGATCAACGATATCACGATCACCACGCCGATTTTCAAGCATGGCAAGTTGGTCGCGCTGTTCGCCAACACCTGCCACAGCGCCGACATCGGCGGGCGGATTCTTTCCGCCGAGGCACGCGAAGTGTTCGAAGAGGGGTTGCGCATCCCGATCATGAAACTGTTCGACCGCGGCGAGCCCAATCGCATTCTCATGCAGATCGTCCGCATCAACGTGCGCCAGCCCGACGAAGTGATCGGCGATTTTTACGCGCAGACGGCGTGCAACGAGACCGGCGGGCGCGCGCTGCTCGAAATGATGGATGAGTTCGGTTTGGAATCGATAGACGCCGTGGCCGAAGAAATCATTCGGCGCTCCGAGGCGGCGGTGCGCGCCGAGATCGCCAAGCTGCCGAGCGGCGAATGGACGAATGAAACCTGGAGCGACGGTTTCGAAGAACCGATCGTGGTGCGCTGCACGGTGAAAGTTGCCGGCGACGAAATCTTCATCGACTTTACCGGTTCGTCGCCGCAGAGCAGCCGCGGTATCAATGTCGTGCTGAACTACACGCACGCGTACGCGAGCTTCGCGATCAAGGCGGCGATCTGTCCCGACGTGCCGCACAACGAAGGCAGCTTTCGTCCGGTGCACGTGAGCGCTCCGCCGGGGAGTATTCTCAACGCCCTCGATCCCGCGCCGGTGGCGAGCCGGCAGGTGATCGGCCATTTTATTCCGAGCGCGATCTTCGCGGCGATGTCCGGTGCGATGCCGGGCCGGCTGATGGCGCCGGGCGCCGATCCGATCTGGCTGAGCGTTTGGCGCGGCCAGAATCCGCCATTTACCTTGACGGTTTTCCAAGTCGGCGGCACTGGCGCGCGGCCGTCAAAAGATGGGTTGAATGCCGTCGGTTTTCCCAGCGGAGTCGCCGGCGTGCCCGCCGAAGTGATCGAAAGTCTTTCGCCGGTGGTGCTGAAGCGGCGCGAGCTGCGCGCGGACTCGGGCGGGCCTGGTACTTGGCGCGGCGGGCTGGGCCAGTTGACCGAATTCGGCCGGCGCGGCGAAGGCAAGTGGAGCGTGAGCTCCATCGCCGACCGCACGGACTATCCCGCGCCTGGTTTGTTGGGCGGGAAAGCAGGAGCGCCGGGCGCCGTGACCATGGACGACGGTAAAAAACTGCACGCTAAAGCGCTCAGGGATTTGCAAGCTGGCGATGTCGTTCATGTGGACCTTCCCGGCGGCGGCGGCTATGGCGATCCGTTTCAGCGCGATCCGCAAAGGATCCTGTGGGACGTGATCGAAGGCTACGTCACGGCGGAAGAAGCGGAGAAAATGTATGGCGTCGCAGTTCGTTATAAAGGTAACGCGCAGGATTTGGTGAAGTTGCCAAGGGATTGGCAAATCGATGCGGCGCGGACGGCTTCGCTTCGAGGGATTAAGGTCGAGGGTTGAGGATGGAGGATCGAGGATGGAAATTCGGAAGGGAAATTTGTGCAGCTGAGCGGTAAAGTTGCGCTCGTGACAGGCGGCGCCGGTGGAATCGGTGGCGCAACGGTACGTGCGCTGGCGAAAGCCGGTGTTGCCGGCGTGGCGATTAATTATCGGAAGTCGGCTACGGAAGCAGAAGCGCTTGCCGCTGAGCTTGAAAGGGTTGGGGTCAAAACGATCGGCGTTCAGGCCGATGTCCAGCGCGATGAGCAGGTGCGCGCGATGATCTGCAAGATTCAAGATAACTTCGGCCGTATGGATATTTTGATCAACAATGCCGGCGTGACCCATTGGGTGAAGCTGTCAGATTTGGACGGTCTGACTGATGCGATCTGGGATGAGATTCTCGACGTGAACGTGAAGGGCGCGTTTCGTTGCGCCCGCGCCGCGCAAAAATTGCTCGAAGCGGATCAAGGGATGATCGTCAACGTGTCATCGATCTCAGGAGTGCTGGCGCCGTCGACGATGTCGTCCCTCGCTTATGGTACTGCCAAGGCTGCGCTGATCTACATGACGCGTGGCTTGGCGGTGGCGATGGCGCCGAAGGTGAGAGTCAACTGCGTCGCCCCGGCGTTCACCGATACTCCGTGGATGAGCCAGCACTTCGGCGCGGACTACCAGCAAGTCATTGCCAAAGCGTCGTCTGGATTTCCTCTTCAGCGAATCGCGACGCCGGACGATATCGCCGGGGCGATTCTCGGGCTGATCACCGGTGGCGATTTTGTCACCGGGCAGACGCTGATGGTCGACGGCGGGTTGAGCCTGAGCTGAGAAGTTCAACCGCAGTGTTAATCCCACCCTCGTACGGAGCGGGAGAGGGAGTTTCGGCAATTTTTAGAATACTCATGGACAAAACTCAACTGATAACCGAATTACATGCAAGCAGACTCGTTGGGGTGGTGCGTTCGAAGACGGCGGACGAAGCGCTTCAGCTGGCCAATGCCGCCGCCGATGGCGGCATCAAATTTGTCGAGATTACGTTCAGTGTGCCGGGTGCGCTGGATGTGATTAAAGAGTTGACACGGCGCCGTGGCATTCACGTCGGTGCCGGCACCGTGCTGGCTTCGCAGCAGGCGGAACGGGCGATCGGCGTCGGCGCTGAATTCATCGTTTCGCCGTCGCTCGAATTGAATTTGGTTGGCCTCTGCCACACGGCCAATATCGCCTGCTTTCCCGGCGCGGCGACGCCGACGGAGATCATCGCGGCGCAGCGGGCGCGCGCGGATTTAGTAAAAATATTTCCCGCCGACTTGGTGGGCGGGCCGTATTTCATCCGGCAGATGCAAGGGCCGTTTCCCGACGTGCGCTTTATGGTCTCGGGCGGCGTCAGTTTGAAGAACGTTAAAGACTACGTCGAAGCCGGCGTGATCGGCATCTGTCTCGGCAGCGCTTACCTTGGCGGCTTGCTGGAGAAGAAAGGCAAGAAGCCGTTCGTAGTGGAAATGCAAAAATTCGTGAAGGCCGTAGCTCAAGCGCAAGAAAAGAAGTCAAAGAGAAAATGAAGCCGCTTCATCTGACACTCGCCTGTGAAGACTACGACCGGATGCGGCCGCTCAAGGACGGTATCCTCAAGCCGGAGGGGATCGAGCTGAACTACCTCGTCATGCCGGTGGAAGAAATCTTCTGGCGCATGATGAAGTACGAAGAGTTCGACGCCTCGGAACTTTCCATGGGGGCGTTTCTGACCGCGGCGTCGCGCGGAAGGCGGCCGTTCGTCGCGATACCGGTATTCCCATCGCGGACGTTTCGCCATCGTTGCATCTTCGTCAACACGGATCGCGGCGTGAAATGTATTCAAGACCTAAAAGGCAAGCGCATGGGTGTGCCGGAATATTCCATGACCGCGGCGGTTTGGTTACGCGGCATGTTCGAGCACGAGTACGGCGTGGCGCCGAGCGCGATTCATTGGGTGCAGGCCGGCGAGGAACATCCGGGAAGAAAAGATCGCGTAGACTTCGAGATGCCACCCGGGGTGACCATGGAAAGCCGCCCCGACACGACGCTCAACGCCATGATCGAGAGCGGTGAGATCGACGCCATGATGTCGCCGCGCATGCCGACCTGTTTTCTCCAGGGATCGCCCAAGGTGAAGCGGCTGTTTCCGAACTATCGGCAAGTGGAGATGGAATATTTCCAACAGACCGGCCTGTTCCCGATCATGCATGTCATGGTAATCAAGCGGTCGATCTACGAGAAAGAGCCTTGGGTGGCGCAGACGCTTTATAAAGCCTTCTGCGAATCAAAGGAGATCTGTATGCGTGATCTCTACGACACCAACATTCTCAGGGTGAGCCTGCCTTGGACGTCAGCAGAATACGAAGACACGACTGCACTGATGACGACTGACTACTGGCCCTACGGTCTAGAGCCTAACCGCAAAAATCTAGAAACCCTGAACGGATACCTTTTCGAGCAGGGTTTGACCAAGCAGAAGCTGAACTTGGACGAGCTGTTTGCTCGGGAAACTGTAGAAGCGTTTAAGATCTGATTGAACCGCAATACGTGCAAAATAGAAATTCAAAACGCGGCACGAGTCATCGTGCGGCGTTTGATCCGAAACCCAGCACTCCAATCCCGTTTTACCGATAATCCCGCATTTGCCATGGCGTGAAAACGACGATTTGGGTCGGGGCCGGCAGGGCCATCTTGCTGAAGCTGCTTTTGTAGGTGTTCAAATACTTATTGGGATAGCCTTTGACGAACATGTCCAGGAGATGCGTGCTCTCGCGGTAGTGCATCGGGATGGCGATCTTGGGTTTCAACTGCTGCAAGACTTCCCGTGCGGTGTCCGGCGGCATGGTGAAGGTACCGCCGATGGGAATCATGGCGATGTCGACTTTGCCAAATATTTTAACTTGTTCGTCGGTGAGCTTGTGACTCAGATCGCCCAAGTGGGCGAGGCAAATCGTTCCCAGGTCGAAGACGAAGGCCGCGCCTTTGAGCGCGTTACCGAACTGCTGCTGATAAATCGGCACGGTGTAGACGAGGATGTCGCGCACCGTGGTGCTGATCTTGTTCCACTCGGCGCCGTAGTTGCTAAGACCGCGCAAAATCACCGGGCTGTTTTTGGCGATCTCCACGAAGTTGTGGTTGGGATGTTCGCGCCCGACGGTGACGGCGTGGGGCGCGACGTTCGGTGTCGGATAGAATCCGGGCGATACCGGGTCGGTGATGATTTTGGTCCCTTTTGGCGAAGTGACCTGAAAGAAGTTGTGACCGAAAAATTCAATCGTCACGTCCGGTTCGGCGGCATAGACTGGCGTTGTCCAGCCGCGCGCGACATCGAGTTCGCGGCAGGCTGAGTAGCTTCGCGCCGGATTCAACAGCGCGAGAACGAACAGCAATGCCGCGATCGCTCTTCTCATCGTTCACCTTTGCGGAGTGATCACGTGATGGCCGAATTGCTCAGCCTTAAAAAAATCGGCGACATATTCAGTGGCCGGATGACGCAGCAAATTGGCCGGCGTGTCGGCCTGTTCAAATTTGCCCTTATGCATGACCGCGATGCGGTCTGCCATCGCCATGCCATCGGCGAGATTGTGGGTCACGTAGAGCGTCGTCAGGTGGTTTTCCTTGTGAAAGACAAGGATCTCCTGGCGCATCTTCAAACGGTTGGGCGGATCGATGTTGCTCAGCGGCTCATCCATCAGCATGATGCGCGGCGACGTCACCATGGCGCGGCCGAGCGCCACCCGCTGCTGTTGGCCGCCGGAAAGCTCACTCGGCTTGCGTTTGAAAAACGATTCTTCAATGCCGATCTTCCAAGCCAGCGGGCGGAGAAACTCGGCGATCTTATCGCTCGACCATTTGCGCACTTTGAGGGGCAGCGAAAGGTTGGAGTAGCGGCTTTCTTCAAACACCTTCATGTGCGGCCAAAGCGCATAGTTCTGAAAGATCATCTGGACGTTGCGGCGGCCCACCGGGACATCATTCACCGGCGCGCCGCCGATGAAAATCGTGCCGCTGTCGGGTTGTTCGAGACCGGCGATGAGGCGAAGGGTAGTCGTTTTACCGCAACCGCTCTCGCCAACGATGACCAGGAACTCGCCGGCGTTGACGTCCAGATTGGCCTGGTCGACCGCCATGACGTTGCCAAATTTCTTGCTCAGTTGGCGCAGCGAGAGCGAAGTCATGGAATCATGCTAGTACAAGCATGGGGGCAAAGACAATAACGGATTCGAGCCAAAAAAATTCCAATCGTTCCAGCCGTTCAAAACGTTCAAGTCGGTTGAAGAGCCGGCGTAAAGCGAGATCATCGTGGGTCTAGTCAATCTCGGCGATGTTGGATATATTGGCGCCGTTCGTGTGAGGATATCTGGAGGATTCATGGCAGGATTACTTGGCCCTGAAGAATTGATTGCCGACTTGCAAGAGACACTGCGTCAGCGCCACCCGCGGCCCCATCCGGTGCGCCAGCTGTTGCTCAGCGGCAGGCTGACAAAAGAGCAGCTTCAATGGTGGGCCCGCAATCAGTTTCACGAATTTCGCAACATTCACCGTTTCTTCGGCATCCGTTATCACAAGTGTCCGGTGCCTGAACTAAGACGAATGCTGCTCGAAAACATGGTCGAGGAGGAAGGCGAGGATCTGTTCGGCGGCAAGTATCCAAGCCATCGCGAATTATGGGTGCAGTTTGCCAACGGCTTGGGCATCACCAGCGACGATATTCTTAATTACGAGCCGCTGCCGGGTATTCGCGCGGCCCTGGAAATGTACGTGTCGTTGGTGCAGCAGAGCCAGTGGGCCGTGGCGATCGGCACCGGTCTCGTGTTCGAAGGCGGCGGACCGAAGCGCATGAAAGAGGAACGCGAAGCGCTCGAGAAATATTATCCGTGGATACCGCTGAGCAGTCTGGATTTCTTTCGCGCCCATGAATATCACGATGCCGGTCACGGCGATATGGTGACCAATGTCATCAAGCAGCACTGCATGGAGGATAAGTTGCAAAGCGAAATGCGCGAGGCGGTGCGCCAACGCGGCGATATCATGTGGCTGCAGAACGACTGCATCTATAATGCCTTTGTCCGGCCGCACCTGTCGGCGGAGACGATTGGCGAAATCGAAAAACGGCTTGAATAAATTAAAAATTAAAAGTTAAAAATTCAAAATTAGAGCCAAGACAAGCGGGCGGCATTCCGAGTGCCGCGCAACGACAAACTTGATTGAGCCATTATCATGAACGACAAAATCATCGATCTGCGCAGTGACACGGTTACCAAGCCTTCTGCGGCCATGCGGCGCGCAATGGCTGAGGCGGAAGTCGGTGACGATGTTTACATGGAAGATCCCACGGTCAATCGCTTGCAAGGGCGCTCGGCGGAGATCTTCGGTCGCGAGGCGGGTCTGTTTGTGCCGTCCGGCTCGATGGGCAATCTCACCTGCATCATGGCCCAGGCCGAGCGCGGCCAAGAAGTGATCTGTGAGGCGGCGGGTCATGTCTACAACTACGAGATGGCTTCGATGGCCGCCCTGGGCGGCGTTCTGCCACGAGTGATACCGACCGCCGAAGGCATCATGACCTGGGAGCAGATCGCGCCGGCGATCCGCGAGAAAACCTACACGCGGCCGCAGACCGCGTTGGTCGCGCTGGAGAACACCCACAACATGGCCGGCGGCACCGTCTATCCGACCCGCTTGGCGCACGCGATCTGCGACAAAGCGCACGAAGTGGGATTGAAAGTCCATCTCGACGGTGCCCGGATTTTCAATGCCGCGGTTCATCTGGGTCAGAATGTCGCTGACATTACTTCAAAGTTCGACTCGATTCAATTTTGTTTTAGCAAGGGGCTTGGCGCGCCGGTGGGTTCGATGATCGTCGGGTCGAAAGAGTTGATTGAGCGTTGCCGGGTGATTCGTAAGATGCTCGGCGGTGGCATGAGGCAAGTCGGCGTGCTTGCGGCGGCGGCATTGGTGGCGCTGGAAGAGGGGCCGAAGCGGCTGCATGTCGATCATGAGAACGCCAAGTTTTTAGCTCAAGGTTTGGCACGGATTCCGCGTATCAAGATCCAACCCGAGAAAGTTCAAACCAATATCGTTCTCTACGATGTCAGTGAAACCGGACTGTCGGCCGGTCAATTCTTGCAGCAGTTGTCGGCGCGCAACGTGCTTGGCGGCCCGGTCGATAACCAGCGCGTACGCATGGTCACCCATCTGGACGTCGATGGTCGCGACATCGAACATGCCTTGAAGGTGATCGGCGAGGTTGTCGGTAAAGGTTTATAGTCTCGCATCGATCATCTCGTGCAGTGTCTCATGTTGCTGATACATTATCTGGAGTCGCTCACCACCAAGGACACGAAGAGCACGAAGGAAGAAAAAAAATGTTGCAATCCGGTCGCTTTTCTAATCCAATTCTCCCTTGTTCGTGTCCTTCGTGCGCTTCGTGGTGAATAGAAAAACTTCTAAGAGGCACGACACTAGCTGAGGTAGTGACGCGGCCAGCCACGCGTCGCGCAGATTCTTTTTCATCCGTCGACGGGCGCAACTGCCTGTTCTCAGCCTCAATGTAGAACTGTAAGGCAATCTGTCACTATTGGAGTTTAGGAATTTCGCTCTCCTTTGGGAATTCCCTTCCGCCATTGAAGCCAATTGTTGATGGCACATCATTTGCGGTTCACTCCGGGCAGAGGGGACGATAATGCAATCATCCATGATACCCTGGCATATTTTTTTGAATGCGCTCGCACAACAAGGGCGATCCCAAGAGAAATACTGGTTGGACCGTTGGCGTTTCACCAATGATGGGGTCTTTATGGCCCATGAGATGAGGGATGCGAAGCGCGAGTCCCATCTACCCGAAGGTTCCATTCAAGCGATTGGCAAACAAGAGAGATTTGTCAATTAGCGGAAAGTGAATAAATGAAAATCGCCGCCGCTGCTCGGGATCGTCAAAAGGGCCAAGCTTTGATGGAGTATACCCTGCTGCTGATGATGGTCACGATGGTTTTTTGGGTTGGCATCAAGAATAGTGATATGAGCCACGAGTTGGCGCGGGCCTGGAGCAGGGTGAGCGATTGTGTTGAGGTGCCGATGGCGTGCGACTCAGGTTCTTAACTAGGCAACGTGATTATAGTAAATGCAGTCTGAAATCTAATTAACTGATGTTATGAGCACCCGAAGATTAGAAATGAACGCGACACTGCAGCCAAGCCAGGCGGAGCCGCGCGATGGCGCGGAGCGACCGTCTCCGCTGCGCGCGACCCAGGAATTATTAAAAAAATGGCTGGAGAGTCCAAAGCCGGCGGCACGGGACGCGAAATTCATCGATAACGTCAAAAAGATCGCCGCGCAAACCCGTGAGGCGCAGCGTTTCGAAAAGCGCTGCGCGAAACAAATCGCGTTGAATCACATCAATACATGTTTGAAGGATATCGCCGACGGCCTTGAAGCAGCGATCGAAAGAGAAGCGAAGGAAAATGGCACCGGCGTTTTGACCTACGAAATTCTCCATCCTGAGACCAACTCGGCGAAGTCCGGCGCTTTTCCCCAGTTGCCGAACGATGCCCGCGCGGTCATTTTCGAAGACGACATCCGCAAGACCCCCGCTTTCGCCTATCTGACCGGAAAATGTACCCGGATTGGCGTTAAACTCGACCTGGTCGAACAGTGGTCGAATATCGCTTGGAATCCCTTCCTAGGCGGCAATGCTGTTTTCGTTTGGAAGCTTACCATTTACGGCTGGTAAACCAGAATCATTTCAGAGATTGTGACCCAGTCGCAGCGCGGTCGCTTCAATTATCTAGCATCAATTCCGCGCGATGTGATCTTGCAGGGCGTACAGCGCCTTGGCGTTGTGCGATAGGATTTTTTCCTTAACCACCGAGTCCAAACCTTCCATGCGCTGAAATTCGTTGAGCGCGGTGACCGCACTGGACGGATCGGTGTGTCCATAGTCGGTGCCGATGACTAGGCGGTCTTCGCCGCAACAGTTGACGATGTAAGGCACGTCGTCGTTGGTCTGGCAGGTGACGAAAATGTTGTAAGCTTCGAACACGTTGTCGGGAAAGGCGCGGCCCTGGGCGCGGTAGCGGATCGCGGTCTCGCGGGCGATCCATGGTACCCATTGCGCCGACGCTTCGATGAAGCCCCAGCGCAGCTTGGGAAAAACTTCATGCAGCGGACTCATGATCACGTCGAAGCAGGCGGTCACAGTCGGTACGCGAAATTGGGCGAAGCGGCCAGCTGGCGCCAAGCGGTAAAGATCGGCGTTGACCGGATTGCCATTAGCGATGTGCACGGCGATCGGCATGTCGAGATCGCTGGCAAGCTGATAGATCGGATAGTAGTACGGGTCGGATAAATGGCGCTCGCCTTCCAGCGGACGCATGCACACCGCCACGCCGCCGTTCTCCTTGGCAAATTTTATTTCGGCGATTGCCGCGTCGAGATTCATCGCCGGCACGACACAAGAATAAAATAGCCGTCCATGGCTCTGCTTCGAGATATCGGCCAACCAGCGGTTCCAAGCGCGGCACAACGCTACCTCGGTGACGGGCTTGGTGGTGATCTGCTCGATCCAAAAGGTGTTGTGCAGCACCTGCACGTCGATGCCCAACTCGTCCATGTGTTTTAAGCGCAGGTCAACGTCGTCCAGCTCGCGCGCGGCTTGCGGCGTCGCGAAGTCGCGGCCGACGCGGTCCGCGAATTCGCGTAGCTCGCGCTCGGTCAACGTCAGGAAACGAAAGCCAGCGATCTTGTCGTCCATGACCCAATATTGGCGTGTCGGATCGTCGGGCGTGGAGTATAGCCGCGGGCGATACTTGCGATCCGATTCTTCGAGATAGTCCCAGGTCCGTTCGGTTTCGACGACGTGAGCATCGGCATCGATGATCGGCAATGAGTTGGCCATGAGCGGTTCCTCCGTTACGAGGTCATTAGGATCGGGTGACACGAACCTAATGCGGATGGTGGCGAACTGTCAAGTGAAGGCTGCCGGCTGAAAGCTTAGGAGTTGATGGACACTCTGTTGCTCACCGCGAATATTTCATGGTGGCGCAGCGGCAACCAAAGAAGAAAGGAAGTGTTCACCACGAAGGACACGAAGATCACGAAGTTCGGAATTTTAATCATCCGAACCCTTCATATCCTTCGTGATCTTCGTGGTGCGTTCGGATTTTGCAATCGAGCGCGACTACCTTCAGTAGGATGATACGACGGTCATGATCGCTGATGTGGCTTACGCATGCTCGGTTTGTCGAGGGCTTCGCCCCAGCGGGTGAGAAAGGCGGTGATGAATTCATGCTGGTTGGCGGCATCGACCGCTAGCGGCGCCAACGCCATCGCGACTGCTAGCGCGATGTGGTACCCGATCGAGTGCGATGCTTGGGCGCGGCGGTAGGCCGGGTGCGCGCGATTTACCCAGACGGTGGATTCGGTCAGACGGCCAAGGTTGATTTCGTCCGGCCGCTCCTCAAATTGAATATCGAGACCGTAATGCGCCGGCCGGCGCGTGATCGTCCTGGCTGGTAGGGCGATGGTCTGTGCTTCACCGCCAAACTCTGCAGCGGGCTCGTGCACCGCGGGAGTTTCGTTCTGCGCTGCAGCACCACCGGCTAAAACTGTACCCGCGGTTTCCTTTTCGTCGCTTTCCGCCGATGTGGTTAGCGAAGCTGAGACGAATGCGCGCCCGTCGCCGTTACTCCCGCGCACGCCCAGCGGCAGACGCTTTTGCCCGCCGGCGCGCTGTTCCACCAGCGAGCCGAGCAGTGGAAAATCGATCGCCAGATCTTCGAGCACCTGGGCGAGATCCCGTTGCAACGGGCGTACTTCCCGCGGCGGCGCATTATTGGATGAGCCATGCGCGTCGCCCCATAGCGCGAGCCGCTTGCCGACGACTTCCTGAATGGCCTTGCGAAAACCAAGATAGGTCGCGCCGCGCGCGCCGGCGCGAATGAAGTCGCCTTTGTTGAGCGTCAAACAGGCGGCGAGCGCGGGCACTTCAATTATTCCTCCGGTGCGCTCGGGCGCCGTCGGCGTCATGCCGAGCCAATCCCAGCCGCGGCGAATCACTTTTCCATAGGTGCTGATCGCCAGGCCGCGCCGTTCTTCGGCGAGCGCCAATTCGTCACGGGTGAGATAGCCGAGCGCCGACGGTTTGCGCCGGCGCATGAGGCGGATCTCGAGCGGTGCTGAAAGCGGCGCACTCCATCGCTGTTTGGCCAACTCGCGTTGGTTAACCTTGATCGCCACTCCGTGAGGATAGTGACCGGCCAAGAATTCGTCGAAATGAGGATCGAACAGCGGTTGGAAATGGCGCCGCAGCGTCGCTTCCAAGAAGCCCGGATCGAGCAGCGGTGACAGGGCGTTTTGCACCGTGAGGCGCACCGCCGTGCCGCGCTCGGCGAGCAAACCGAGCGGCGTCACCCATTTCCAGGGCGCGCGGTGACGCGACGACATGTACCAGGAGCTGGCGACGTGAGTCTTGCCTCGGCGCGTTTCGGTCAGCACTTCCTCGCACACCAACAGGCCGAGCTTGATGCCGACTCCGGCAAAGCCGATGCCTTCGCCGCGCGTCTTGGTGCTCGATGCGATGTTGTGATAGCGCGCCAGATCTCGCCGTTGCATGCCTGAGCCGTTGTCGATGGCGATCAGCGTGCGTTGGGTTTGGTCGGTCTCGAAGGCGATCTCGGTTGCGCCGGAATCGAGCGAGTTGGCCATGATCTCGGTGAGAATGGTCTCCTCGATGGAGCCGGGGTAGGCATCGCGTAGATCTTCGAGAAGATGTTGGAGGTCGACGCGAGTTTCACCCATTAAAGTTTTTTTCTCGAACCGATCGAGAGCATTTCTTGCGTGAGCTTGGCATACCGCGAAATACCTTCATTGCTTCTTCAATGCTCTCTTGGATTCTTTCAGCGCCGGTATGGCGAGCACGGGGCAAGGCGCGCGGCGCAAGACCCGCTCGGTAACGCTGCCGATCAGCATATGCGCCAAGCCGGTTCTGCCATGAGTAGGCATGACGATCAAGTCAGCGCCGTCCAGCTGGGCTTTTTCGACGATGCGCTTGTAAGGGGTGCCGATGCCGATGTCGTGACGAACCCGTCCGTTCGGGGGCGAGTCGGCGCAGCTCTCGCGCACGAAACGCTCGAAGAGTTTTTTTCGTTGATCCAAGAGTTTTTTGAATTTTGGCGTGTCGGTTTGCTGGACGACCCAATCTTCACTGCCTTGCGGGAACGGCGTCTCCTCGATGGTGATGACGTTGTAGATGAGCACCTCGCTCTGTTGCCATTGGGCTAAATCAAGTGCGTAACGAACGCCCAGCTTGGAAAAATCGGACAAGTCCACCGGCGCGAGAATCTTCTTGATCTTGGTCATGGGCATGCCTCTAGCGCATTTATAGGCTCATTCGGCGGGCCGCGGCAACCCGCGGCGCAAGCCGCAACCAAAAATTCGGCACCGGAGAAATTAACCGCGAAGAGCTCAGCGCGGCAGTGCCGCAACCAAAGGGAAGCAGAGATTTTACCGCAGAGACACGGAGTTCGCCGAGTTCGGAGTGTGTCTTAACCAAAAAACTCTTCACTCCGCGCGCTCCGCGCCTCTGCGGTGAGAATTCTTCTTCACTTGAGGTGCTTGGTAAAAAACTCGGTGGTGCGCTCCCAAGCTTGCTTGGCGCAGGCGGCGTTGTAGTTTGGACCTTTTTCATTGAAGAAGGCATGGCCGGCGTTGTACCAGTGGGATTCGAACGGCACTTTGCCGTCGCGCAGCTTTGCTTCCAAGGCCCGTCCGCCTTCCGGCGCGAAGGATGCGTCTTGCTCAGCGAGGTGGAGTTGCAACGGCGTGGTGATGGTTTTCGGATCGCCGGCCTGTTCGGGCGGGAAGCCATACCACGACGAGCAGGCGTTGGCTTCTTTGACATACATCGCCGAGAGCACGGTCAGCGCGCCGCCCATGCAAAAGCCGACGACGCCAACTTTGGCACTGGACTGTTTGAGATACTGCGCCGCACCGCGCACGTCTTGGGTCGCCGCGTCGCCGAAGTTTAGATTGGTCATTAAATGCTTTGCTTCGGCGACATCGAGCGCGACCTTGCCCTTGTAGAGATCGGGAACCAAGGCGCGATAGCCGAGTTTAGCCAGGTTGTCGGCGACGCCCTTAATCTGATCGTTCAGACCCCACCATTCCTGGATCACGACGACCGCCGGCGCCTTATCGCCAGCCGCCGGGTTGGCAAGATAGCCATTGCAGTCGCCGCCATCAGGTCGTTTGAAGCTAACCAACTGTCCCATAAAAACCTCCGCTAGTTTAGATTTAGCTGCTAACCGTTAGCTATCGAAATATTGTTTGGAGTCAAGAAGCCCCAGCGAATTTCTTAGCCGGCGTAACGGCTGGCGAGCCACTGGCCGGCGATCATGGCGAGGACGAAGAGAAATACAGCTGGCGAGCCGCTCGCCAATGACGCCAGCGCCGGGCCGGGGCAAAAGCCGCCGAGCCCCCAACCGATGCCGAATAACGCCGCGCCAAGAATGAGCTGCCGATCGATGTCGCGCTTGGTCGGCAAAAAGAATTCACCATTGAACAAAGGCTGGCGACGGCGCAAAATTAGCGCGTAACCGGGAAGCGTGATCGCGAGGGCGCCGCCCATGACGAACATGAGCGTCGGGTCCCAGCGGCCGGCGACGTCGAGAAAGCCGATCACCCGCGCCGGGTTGATCATCTCGGAAACGGCAAGGCCCAGACCGAAAAAGATTCCGATTACGAAACTGCTCAGCGGGAGCGCCATTAGAAAACATTCCTTGCGACGAATACCGTTAATACGCCGAAGGCGATGAACGTACTGGTCGCCGCCAGCGAGCGCGGCGAGCGTCGCGCCAAGCCGCACACGCCATGGCCCGATGTGCAACCGGAACCGAGTTTCGTGCCAAAGCCGACGAGCAAGCCGGCAACGATCAGCGTTAAATTGCTCGCCTGAAGTTCAATCTTGAATCCACCCGAAGCGAAAGAATAAATCGCTGCGCCGCAAATAAGGCCGACGACAAAGGCAACTCGCCAAAATCGGTCCGCGCCGCCGATGGGTCCAAATATGCCACCGAGAATCCCGGAGATGCCGGCGATGCGGCCGTTCATGAGCAAGAGCAGGGAAGCGGCAATGCCGATAAGCGCGCCGCCGATCAAACCACCGAGAAGATTTGCTTCAACCATTTGCTCTCCGTCAAAATGCCGCTAGCAGAGGGAACCTGGACTTTCGTCGGTCTGTCGAACCGGCGCTCATACTCCCCACTTTCGCCGAACGGGCGGCGGATCTGACTTCGCGTATAGTTTCACTGCTTCGTACCGCTTTTCGCCTTTGCCTTGGCCTCGTCGATGATTGGTTGGAGTTTTTTCTTTAGGCCGGGGTCGAGTTGAAAAGCTTTTTGGAAGTCCGCGTCGGCGTCTTTGTCTTTATTCTGATAGACGCGGATGATACCGCGGTAGACGTAAGCGTCGGCGTTCTTGGGCTGCATGGTGATGACTTCGGTGAAGTCGCGGGCGGCGAGATCGTGCTTGTCGATTCTCAGATAGGTCAAGCCGCGGTTAAATGGCGCTTCCGGGTCTTTGGGATTGAGCCGAGACGCTTCGCTGTAGTCATCGATGGCGGCGTCGAATTTGCCGGTGCGCATTTTGGCCAAGCCGCGATTGTAAAAGGCCTCCGCCGATTTCGGATTCAGCTTGAGCGCCTCGTCGAAGTCGCGGATAGCGCTGTCGTGTTTACCCAAATGGGAGTAGGCGATGCCACGATTGTAATTGGCGTCGGCGAGCTTTGGGTCGCGCGTCAGCGCGGCGTCGTAGTCATTGATCGCTTCGTCTTTCTTGTCCAGGGCGAGGTAGCTGTTGGCGCGATTGAAATAGTTCTGCGCGTCCTTGGGGTCGATGCGGATCGCTTCGCCGAAGTCCTTGACGGCGGCCTCGTAGCGCTTGGCGTCGAAGTGGATGCTGGCGCGATTGACGTAGCTGCGCACGTCATTGGGGCTGAGCTTGATCGCCGCGCCGTAGTCATTGAGCGCCGGCAGGTCTTGTTTCAAGCGGCGGTGGACATTGGCTCGATTGAAATAGGCCTCGCCGTCCTTAGGATTCAATCTGATCGCTTCGCTGTAGTCTTTGAGCGCCTGTTGATTCTGTCCGAGATCGTAGTGCGCGTTGCCGCGGTTGAAGTAAGCTTCGGCGAGCTTGGGATTGGTCTTGATGACTTTGTCGTACTCGGCGAGCGCTTCTTTGACCTTGCCGGCATCGTGCAAATCAAGGGCGGCCTTGAGCGGATCGTCCGCTTGACCGGCCCAAACGGAGGCCGGCGTGCCGAGCAACGTCAGGAGAAAGCCGAGTAGTTTGAGGGTGCTGTTCATTTATCACTTACCCTTGGTTGGCGTGATCAATGGCTCGATCATGTCCTTGAGCCCCGGGTCGAGCTCGAGAGCTTTTTTAAAATCTTTCTGCGCGTCGTCCGTCTTGCCGAGGCGCGCGCGGATCACGCCGCGGTTGGCGTAGATCTTGGCGTTTTTGCCGTCCAGCTTAATCGCTTCGTCGTAATCTTTCACCGCGTCTTCATATTTGCCGAGTAGCGAGTAACCATTGGCGCGGTTGTTGTAGGATTCGGCGTTCTTGGGTTCGAGTTTGATCGCCTCGCTAAAATCCTGTACCGCGAGGTCGTTCTTGCCGAGACGCCGGTAGGCGAGGCCGCGCTGATAGTAGACCTCGGCGTCTTTTGCACCTAGCTTCTCAGCCTGGTTGAAATCGCCGATCGCTTTTTCAAATTGCTTGAGCGCGTGATGGGACAGGCCGCGTTGACCATAGGCCCGCGCCGCGCCGGGCTCGTTTTTAATCACTTCGTCAAAATCCTTGACCGCGCGGTCGTATTGCTTCTGGGCGATGTGGGCATTGCCCCGGTTAAAAAACGCGTCGGTTAATTTCGGATTCAACTTTATCGCCTCGTCGTAGTCTTTGACCGCGATGTCGATTTGCCCCAGTTTGAAATAGGCGAGCCCGCGGTTGTTATAGGCGTCATCGGATTTTGGCGCGGCCTTGACCGCGCGGTTGAAGGCTGCGACGGCTTCTTTGAATTTGCCCGCCTTATAGAACTTCACCCCTTCATTGAAGGCGTTCTGTGCTTCAGCGCCAAACACGATGGTGGGAATGAATAGAATGATCAGTGAAAACCGCCAAATATTTCCTGCCAGCCAGCGCATAGTCATAAGATGATTTAGCTGATGCCAAGACCAATGTCCACTTCGACCGGCCCACCTTTTTGGCCTAGACAATTGCTGCAAAAAAGCATAATGCTTTGAAATAACACGTATTCAGGAGGGCACCGTTTATGACTACAGCGACTGCGGTGAAACGCACCGCGGAACAAGTTTTGGGGAAAGATAAAATTGTCTCGTCGGATTCTCACATCATGGAGCCGCCCGACCTTTGGGAACGAAACCTCACGCCGAGTCTGCGCGCTAAGTTTCCGAAATTTCCGCCGCGCAACGCGGTCGGTGAAAAGCCTGGAGGTTACGATCCCAAGGCCCGTTTGGACGAGATGGCCGTCGATGGCGTTAGTGCCGAAGTATTATACGCGACGTTTGGTTTGCGCCTATTCGCCCTGGAAGATGCCGAACTACAGGAAGCCTGTTTTCAGATCGCCAACGATTGGATGATGGAATACTGCAAGGCCGCGCCGGGCCGACTCTTCGGCATTCCCAATATTTCCATGTACAACGTTCCGAATGCGATCAAAGAGCTCGAGCGTTGCAAGAAGAACGGCATGATCGGCTGCATGATCTGGCAGGTGCCGCCGGACAATCTGCCGTTTACTAGTGAATACTATTATCCGTTCTGGGAAGCGGCGTCTGAATTGGACATGCCGGTCAACGTGCATATCTTGACCGGGTTCAATTATAGCCGGTTTGACCGCAAGGGCTTGGACACCTATAAGATGACCGTCAATCAAAAGCTCGCCGATGCGGCGAACACGCTGTTCGATCTCGTATTCGGCGGCGCGATCGCGAAGTATCCCAAACTGAAGATCGTTTATGTGGAAAACGAAGTCGCCTGGATTCCTTTCCACTGTCACGAGTGGGACAAGTATTTCATTCGCCACAGCCCGAAGGCGCCGCTGCCTTATATGAAAAAGCTGCCCAGCGAATACGTCAAGGATCAAGTTTTCGCAACCTTTTTCAGCGACCCCTGCGGCGGGCGGATGATGGATTGGTTCGGCGAGGATAATTTCATGTGGTCGAGCGACTATCCCCACGCGGCGTCGACTTGGCCGCACTCGCGCCAAGTGATCGCCGATGAGTTGGGCCATCTGCCCAAGCCGGTGATCGATAAAGTGGTCCGGCAAAACGTCCTCGATCTGTATCATCTCAAGGTCGATGGGATTAACAACTAAGAATTCAGCATACTTAAAAGGAGCACTCATGGAGCCAGCAAAAAAACTCGCACCGGAAGCCAAGCCGCGCACGCAAAAATTCTCCCTGCGCACACCCTATATGAAGCAGGGGCGGATCACCCAGTTGGTCGCTGAGACCGAGAATATGTGGATCCACACCAAGATTAACTACGAAGGCGGCGAAAACGAAATCCATACTCACCTCGACGAAGATCATTCCTTCATCGTGCTCGAAGGCCAGATGAGCGTCTTCGATGAAAAGGGCAACGAGATCAAAGTTGAAAAACACCAGGGCGTGATGATTCCCCGGGGCGCCTATTATCGCTATCTCAACACCGGCCCGGAGAACTTGGTGGTGATCCGTGTCGGCGCCGGTATCAAGGGCAAACCGCAAGGCGGCGAGGAGATGCGCGTGCGTCCGGACGGCAAGCCGTTACTCGCCTACTCTGAAGAGAACAAGACCGTGCCGCCGATCGAGGACACGAGATTTTTCGCTGACTCCGCCGGATAGCGCTAGTCCAATTCCAATGTGCAAAATCGCCGGCCACTGAGAAATCAGTGGCCGGTGTCGTTTTGGGGGAGGCAGGATGACGCAAGCGATCCGACCGATGCCCGAAGAGATGCCGCGCGAGCTGTGGCGCGGTTATCAACCGGCAAGCCCGGCTTGGCAGGGGCGCGTCAAGGAAATCTTCATCACGCCTCAGTCCGGCCACGCGATGATGTCCGTCTCCACCGCGAGAGCATTCGCTGATCGCGGTTTGGAGGGTGACCGTTTCTTTCGCGACTCCTGGGATGCGGTAAAGCGATCGGACAAAGCAGTGAGTCTCATCGAGGACGAGGTCTTGGTGCTTGCCGCCAGGGAGATCGATGTCGGCGCTATCGGCATTCTGACCAGGCGCAATATTGTCACTCGTGGCGTGCCGCTGATCGATCTGCTGGGGCGCGAATTCACCGTCGGCGCTGTGCGCATGCGCGGCATGCGCTTGTTCGAACCCTGCGGTCATCTCGTTGCCGTGACCAAGCTGGCGGGAATCTTCAAAGCGCTGGAGCATCGTAGCGGCCTGAAGGCGGCGGTTTTGAGTGACGGCGAGATTCGAGTTGGTGATGGCGTCGTGCTACGGGAGAACTCGTAGCACAGCACGGTAACATAAGCTCGGATTATCTCCCGCAAAGGCGCAAAGGTAAGAGAGAGCAAATCCGAACTTGGCGCACTTTGCGTCCCTTCGATAAACTCAGGGCAGGCTTGGCGGGAAAACTTTCTTAATCTCCGCTAATTGAAATTACGAGGAAGGATTCAATGGAATACGGTTTACATCTTCCGGCATCGAGCGCGACGGTAAGACCAGAAGAGTTGGTTCGATTTGCCCAGCAGGCCGAGGCGCTCGGCTTCTATTGCATCACGGTGGCGGACCACATCATCGTGCCGCGCGACATTTCGGTGCCCTATCCGTATACGATCGACGGCAAATATCCCGGCACGGGCTATCATCTCGAAACTCTGATGACGATGGGCTTCTTGGCGGGCGCGACCCAGCGGATTCGCTTCGTCACCAGCGTGATGATCTTGCCCTATCGCAATCCCATCGTGACGGCGAAAATGCTGGCGAGCCTCGACGTGCTTTCGGGCGGGCGGGTCATCGTCGGCGCCGGCGTCGGTTGGATGAAGGAAGAGTTCGAAACCATCCGCACCGAGGCCTACGCCGAACGGGGCAAAGTCACTGACGAGTATATCGCCGCGTTCCGGGAACTATGGACCAGCGATAACCCCAGCTTCAGCGGCAAGTATTGCAATTTCTCCAACATCATCTTTCTGCCCAAGCCGGTGCAAAAGCCGACGATCCCGATCTGGATCGGCGGCCACAGCAAACAAGCGATTCGCCGCGCCGCGCGCCTCGGCGACGGCTGGCATCCGATCGGCGGCGTGCCGACGATTCCCTTGGAACCCGAAGGGATCAAACAGGACATGGACATGCTTTTCGAATATGCGGCCAAGGCCGGACGCGATCCAAAAAAGATTCGTATCGCCTTGAAAGGCTCGCTGTTCGACCGCGAGAAACAAATCACGCCGGGAAAACGGCGCCGCTTCATCGGCAGCGCCGAAGAGATCGCGTCCGACATCCGCGACTATCGGAGCGCCGGCGTCGACACGATGATCTTCGACGTGCGCCGCCCGAGCGTGGCGGAAACTTTAGAGCGCATGGAGTGGATGGCGAAAGAAGTTTTCCCCCGCGTCTAGCAAACGGCTCAGAACAAACAAAGGTTCGGCCGGAGTTGCGAGATCGCTTTTTCGTTAGCCGGATTCATCCGTTTAAATTCCGCTTGGCTGAGCGTCCACGCTATTGGGAACAGCGCTTATTTGAAGGTGGGGAAAGTAATGTTAGTAGAGTTAGCCAAGTCTCACACAGATTTTAGACACCGGAAAAAAATTTCACCGCACGACGACATTCACGCGCTGCACGCCATTGTTGCCATAGCCGCCGAAATTCCACTGCTGAACGATCGGCTGCACATTGCCGTTGGCATCGCTGGCGCGGACATAGAGCAGGTATGCGCCCGGTGTGGCATTCCAAACGAACGTCCATGTCCTCCAGGCATACGGTGATGCCGATTCACCCAGTTGGGCCTCGGACCAAGTCGAGCCAGCGTCGACGCTAACCTCCACCCGCGACACGCTGACACGCCCAGCCCAAGATTTACCCGTGAGAGTAACGGGGCCGGCGTCGACCAGCCGATTGCGGGTCAGGAAGTCTGGAATGCCGGGAGGAATCATCAGTGCACGTGCTCTTATCAGGTCGACCGTTTCTCCCGGTTCATCCGGCGACTGAGAGTAACGGTAAGCGCGCGCCATTTGATAGCCTTGAAACGGCTGTGCGACTGCCTCGATTCGGTCCAGCCATTTCACGCTTGCCATGCCGTACCAGCCCGGCATCACCAGCCGCAGCGGATAGCCGTGTTGCGGCGGCAGCGGTTCGCCATTCATCTCATAAACCAGCAAGACCTCGTCCCTCGTCGCTTCGTCGACGGTCAGACTGCGCTGGTAAAATTGAATCTGGTCGCCTTCGACTCCTTGATCCAGGCCGGTAAAAACAATCTCCGCGGCGTCGGGGCTGACGCCGGCTTCCTGCAGGATCTTTCGAAGTGGCGTGCCCGTCCACTCGGCGGTGCCGATAGCTTCGAGAAGCCATGGCTGGCTTATGCGCCGCGGCGCGAATAGCGCTCGGCCATTGCCGGCGCATTCCATGGTGACGGGAATGGTTCGGCGCGGCCGCTCCTTGATTTCCTCGAGAGTCAGTTCAAGCGGCGTGGCGACTAAACCGGCGATCTTTAGGCGCCATTTCTCGGTGTTCACCTCCGGTATGTCATAGTGGATTAGAAGGTAGTGCAGGCCGGTCGGTGTGATCGGATACCGCAGTGCCTCCAGAGGCATGCCGCGATTGCGTAGCGCCAGCTGCAGCTCTTCTTTATAAAGGCCATCGGTTTGAGCCAACCCGCTGCCGTCGCCGACGGTTGGAAAGGAATTATCCGCGCTTTTTTGTTCCATCTCGGCTTCCCTCTCACTGGATTTTGCTGTGGCGCGATCAAAAGTGATTGGTCATTCTCGCGCTTGTATGGATAGTGCGCCAGGTTCAGTTTGCTTTGGTCACCACGAAGCGCGCCAAGGACAGGAAGGTTTTAGATGATTACAACTCCGAACTTCGTGCTCTTAGCGTCTTTCGTGGTGCCTACTTTCTTTCTTACTTGGTTGCGGTCTTGCCACGCTAGGTCCCGCGTGGTGAAGACTTCTTCACAGTAAACCTGGAAGAACCGAATGATGGAGCAAGATCAGCCCGCCCCAGCCGAGTAGAACGACACCCAGCGGCGCACTCAGTTGGCGACCCCACGGCAGATTCTTCTCGGCGGCCATGAACGCTCCGAGCGCCAACATCCAGGCGATATTCCCAACCCCTACGCCGAACATCAAGAGCATCAACGCCCAGCAGCAGCCGACGCAAAACAGGCCGTGATTAATACCCAGCAAAAATGCGTTGCGTCGCTCATGGCGACCGCGCCAGTACTCGGTGACGAAACTCAATGGCGCGCGGCACTTCTCCAGACAGCGGTATTTCAAGCGGCTAAATTGAAAGCCACCGGCCAAGAGCAGCGTGACCGCGCCGATAAGCCACGCGTTCGCTTCAAGCCAGGAACTGTGCTCGACGATTTCATGCAACAGCCAATCGGCTCCGTGGGCGACAATACCGAACCCAAGCCAGACCCCGAGATATCCCGCAATCACCAGGGCTAAAAGCTGCGACCGATCCTGGCGCTGCTCCGTCAGGCGACGGAAGATTTCAAGCAGCGGCAGAGTCGTCGGCAACATCATGGCCACCGTCATCAGTGTCCAACCGACCAGGTATAAAGACATGGGGAGCAGGAGAGAGCCGGCGTCGAGCTCGCCGAGTTGTTGATGACCGAGGTAGCGGCCGTAAGGCGACCGATCCCAGATCCAAAGAGCGCACCATGCCACGCCGACCAGTGAAGCCATCAACCCCAGGAAAGCTCTACGGTCGGTCATGGCGTTTAGCTAGTACACTCTAAGTTAACCCCGCCCCTTGAGGCGGGAACAATTAAATGGGGTTTCCAAAGGGGGCGAGCATCCCCTTTGCGATATTTTAAGCAGCGGCGGGGTTAAAACCCCGCCCGCGAAGTGGCTTTGTTTATTCGCCTCACGTCCGCGCGCAGGAGAATCTAGCTCTGAAAAATGAATTTTCCCTGAATCGCGTTGTGATCTTTGAGATCGATGGTTTGCCCCAACGCAGGGTTGTTCATCTTGTACTTCGTTGCCCTGGCCACATACGCCGGCGAACCGGGAATCGTCGTAAATATCGAATCACGAAGCGTTGTCACCGCGCCGTTGGGACCACGAAAAGGTTCCATCTCACAGTCGGCAACGTTGCCGATCCGCAAGGTTCCCTTGCCTTCGGAAACTTCAAACGTAATTGGCGAGCGCTCGACGGAAACCACCTCGCCAATCAACTTCACGAGGTCAGCCACGGGGCCTCCCTGTTTGCCGGTGTATACCGTGAGCAGTGCCTCTTCCTGAGGCTTCGTCGCTCGCTCATCGATGTGCACGACGACGCGCCAGTTGCCTTTCAAGATGTTTCCGGGAACATGCGCGGTAAATCCCATGGTGAGCCCCGACACATCGACGCCGTCTATTTCGCCTTTTTCAAAATGGTGCGCCAACGCGGTATCGCAAGTTCCTCGATCCGGGTCCATGCCAACCCAGCAAGGGCAAAGCACCTCGCAATTGCAGACTTCCAAAAGGCTGCCTTCAAGTTTGTAAGCCATAGCTTCTCCCTTTCTATTTGATCATCGGCGATCACTTACGACCAGTAAATTCGAATCGCAATCGAGGACAAACCAGCGCCGGGCGCCAGCCAAGACAACCTCGGTTGGCTTGGGCAAAAGTTTTCCGCTCGTCGTCAACACATCGGGATATGCCTTTGGTTTCGCGTCCCTGAAACGTCGCACGCTGCGCAATGCGGAAGGACATGCTGCACGGCAATTTATCTACTATGAAAAAAAAGATGTCAACCCTAGAACGTCGACGGGAGAGGCTATCAGCTCTAGCGATTTGGGGCTGGGGGATCAGCTCCACGAGAAAGAAATGATCTGCTTGCTAATGGTGACCCTGTTTACATGTCCGACGACTGCGGGGTCCAGTTGGAATACCGAATCGCCCCGGATTGGAAAGTCGGCACCTCGACCACCAGCACCGGCTCCAACGGCATCGATCTAATTTGGCAGAAACGATATTAACGAGCGCTCCAATTATGACGGCCACCCGTGGTGCGAGCACTCTTTTGTCGAAAAGCTCAAAGCCTAGCGCCGGCGGGTAAGGGTGCTGTTAGGGTTTGAGAGTTGAGTTCGCCTCTTATACATACTTACGCTAGCTTCACGAATGAATTTCAACGTAAGGTTTTCCGACTGCACATTTCCGCTACGAGTCTCATACTCAATTTCTATTACGGGATCATCAGACATTGAAGCGCAGCTGTTGTTGATCCGTCGCAAATGCGCGTGCGTGCTATCAATGTACCCTCCGACGCCGCGAAGTATTTCGGGAACAGCGTCGAATCGCACCCCGCCATTTGGCTGGCCCCGTCGCGCCTGACCTTGGCGATTAAGAATATTTATTTGTTCAAGCGAAAATCGTAGTTCTATCAACGCCAAGTAGGGTGGATTCGGGTCGCCGCATTGCACGCGGAATTGATCATTGACACTCATTAGTTCAAAGACATCGATATTTTGGTTTTGCAGTGCTTGACCGATGCAGCGAAGCGCGCTCGCGTACCCAAGATCAAATGTCATACGAACTCCTGCGTTTATCGCAAGCAAAACCGGCGTCGGCGCCAGCGCATCCGCGGCTTCGCGCCATTCTTTGCGCGGCCCATTCTGAACGCCCCCAGAGCATGCCGTTTTAGTAAAAAGCCTGCTTGCTATCTCAAAACTCTATTTCACCAACTCGTCCGCCGAAGCGGCGATCGCCAAGATCTATTCTGGTTTCAAAGGCGGTAGTTCAGGCCGTTCACCACACGGCCCGTAACAATCGACCACCTCAGCAATTTAGTTCCGAGCAAGTGCCATGCCACGCAATCGCTGCCACGAAGTGCGGTAGTGTGAGCGCGTAAGCCCTTGTTTAGCACCGATTTTTCAAGAGAACGGAAAATGTGAACAGGGAACGACGCACTCGAGTGTTTGTTTTTTACTGACAGAGTTAGCGTGCCCACGTGAAGGAAAAGGGATATAACGGAAAATATAGCTACGCGCCGCGTCGCCTCATTCATGGAAACGGCGCGTGGCGTCGGCGGCAGCTTCTTTCACTCCGGGCAGAGGGCAGAAATTGTTAGCTTCGATGCCGAAGACCGGGTTGAATTTGCTGCGGAAGTTTTCGAGCGCGATCACCGCGGCCAATTCCACCAACTCCTCGTCGGTGAAATGTTTCTTGAGACGATTGAAAAACTTATCAGTAACCGGTTTACCCGTGTAGGTCATCCGCTCGGCCAGCTCCAGCGCCAGTCGCTCGCGCAAGGAAAACAACGGGTTTTTCTTGTAATCGCCCAGCGCCGCCCCGTTTTGCATCGCCCCGGATGCATTACTGTCAATTCAATACGGGCAACCGTTGATATGGGCGGTCTTGACGCAGATTAGATTGTGTAGCTCTTGTGCGATCAGTCCCGATTCCTGAATTCCATGGGCGAGCGCCTGGAGGCCTTTGTAAGTTGTCGGCCTCACGGCAGACACCTGCACAGCGTTAGAAATAAATCCACGACGTTTCTTCTGCTCATCAATTATTTTTCGCACTTCATCATTTGCATCACATTCCGTTATGCCTTTAATTCTGGCCATGAATTTGCCTCGTCTTACGGGTTCAACTCGATCGCTTAGCCTGGGTAAGATTTATTTGCCATTTGCTTCAGCGTTTGTCTACGCAATGTCATAGCGATTTTCGCGCGCTGCGCGCATCGCATTGAAAGGAAATTGTGCTAGGCTTGACCGACAGATCCGGGTGAGAAACTAAAACCAACGCGAAGGAGTTTAAATGCGCGAGATCCTAACTGGTATCTTTACCTGGCCGTGGTTTTCGGAGCCGCACGGGTACAATTTTAACGGGCATTTTATTCGGCACGCGGATGGGAATCTTTGCGTCGATCCGGTGGAGCCGAGTGATGAAGATTTGACGGAGCTGGCGCGGCAGGGAGTCGCGCGAATTCTGATCACCAATCGCAACCACTCCCGGGCGGCGAATAAGATTCGTGCGCTCACTGGCGCGCGGACGGCGATCCATCCAGCGGACGCGGCCCACGCGAGCAAAGAAGGCGCGGAGCTGGATGACCAATTGAACCCGGGCGACAAGGTCGGGCCGTTCGTGGTGCTCGACGCGCCGGGAAAATCGCAGGGAGAAGTTGTGCTGCACTGGCCGGCGCGAAAAATCCTGATGGTCGGGGACGCTGTAGTCGGCGATCCGCCTGGGAAGTGCAAGCTCTTACCGGACAAGGTGGTGGACGATCCGCCGCGTCTACGCGATAGCGTGCGTCAACTGCTGGCGCTCGACTTCGATGTTTTATTGGTTGGCGACGGCGAGCCGATTCTTCAATCGGCCAAGGAGCGGCTGCGGGAACTGGTGGATACGTTTTAGGATCTAGATAAGTTCCAATAGTTCCAGCCGTTCAATACGTTCCAGAGTTCAGGTGCTGAACATCCCTCGAACATTTCGAGCAGGTCAAATCGACCACGCTACAAACCCGCAGGAATTACAGAATTTTGTTCGGACCAATTCTTCTCAGCAGGCGGTCGGAAGTCGGATCACGGTGTCCATGGCGGTTATTTTTCCGGTTTGGCGGGTTTGGGCTTACGTGGATCTTCCGCTTCCGGTAAGCATAGGTAGCTCATGGTCGTGTTGTTGTCAGTGAAGGTGACCGAGTTCTTGCCGAACTTGGAATCTTTGAACTGTTTCCAGACGTCGAGCTTTTCTTTCATGCTGGCTTCGCACTTGGCTTGAGAACCGAGGCCGGGCGCGGCGACCCAGCTGTCGGAGGTCGGACTCTGGGTACGGATCCACAACGTCCAGGTAAGCAGCAGTCCCAAGCAACAGGCTTTCTTCATAGGCCACTCCTTCCATTCCCATTATAGACGATTGTGCCGGACAAAGCTTTCGAATTGTGGTTCTTCAGGCTTTCCCGTGAACCAGGGATTGGAGATTGCACCGCGGAGGCGCGGAGGACGCAGAGTAAAGAATTTTTGATAAACTATTACTCGGAACTCCGCGAACTCTGTGCCTCGGTGGTGAAAACTTCCTAACAAGAAACCGGAACAACCTAAATTGTCAATTGTCCCGGCTATACGGCGGTATTCTGCTGTTGTTCGGAATTCCGCGGATCGCCAAAGTATTGACATAAATCGGTCGCGAAGCTCTCTTGACAGGGTGCTTCGATGAGGCGTACACGAAAAGCAATGTAGTAAGGAGGGAGACAGTCATGGCTAATCAATTCGAAGTCATCGATGCCGACGGGCATATCACCGAAAACGACGTGCAACTCAAAAAATACATGCCGGAAAAATATGTCAAAAGAGTGGCGACCTTGACGCCGGGCGATAGCTGGGACCGGTCGTTGAGCGGCAAGCTCGGCACCCGCGCCGGCGATGCCAAGAGCTGGCTCGATGCGATGGACCGCGGCGGCGTGTCGACTGCCGTGCTCTATCCGACCAGTGGCCTTAGCGTCGGCTGGATTCGCGAGCCGGATGTCGCGGTGCAGTACGCCCAGGCGTGGAACAACTTTTGTTCGGAAGAATTTCAAAAGATCAGTCCGCGGCTCAAATGCGTCGCGTTGGTGTCGTTTCAAGATGTTCCCGAAGCGGTAAAAGAACTGCGCCGGGCGGTGCAGGAATTGAAACTGGTCGGCTTGATGTTGCCCGCGGTCGGCTTGCGCATGCCGCTCGGCCACGAGAGTTATTGGCCGATCTATGAAGAGGCGGAAAAGCTCGACTGCATGGTCGGCGTCCACGCCACGGTGGTTGGGCCGCATTACTTCGCCGGCGATGTGTTCGATAGGTTTATCGAAGTGCATACTCTCTCGCATTCCTTCGCGCAGATGATGCAGGCGTGCAGCATGATGTTTCGCGGCGTGTTCGACCGCTTTCCAAAACTGCGTGTCGCGTTCATGGAAGCGGGCTGTAGCTGGGCTCCCTACTGGTTTGGCCGCATGAGCGAGGAATGGGAGATGCGCGGTGAAGTGGAAGCGCCGATGTGCAAGCGCAAACCGCTCGATTATTTAAAAGACGGCCGGATCTTTTTTCACGCCGAGGATTATGAGCCGCAGATCGGCGCGATGACCGATGTGTTGACGCACCAGGCAATCTACTACGCCTCGGACTATCCGCACTGGGACAGCGAGTTCCCGGAAAATATCCAACATCTCGGCCGACGCAAGGATTTGAATGACGAAGGCAAGAAGTGGCTCTTCGCCGAGACCGCCAAGAAACTTTACAACTTGAAATGAGGTGACGGGTGACAACCAGGCGCAAAATTTGCTTGACCGGTCCGGCGCGCATTACGGTGGCCGAAGATGCGTTACGCAGCGCCGGCTGCGAGTTGGTCTTGGGCAAGCCGCAAGACGACTTTCGGGACTTTCGCTATGAGCGCAAGGACTTGATCAAGCTCATCGGCGATTGTCCAGTCGTGTATCCCGCTGGACGCGACATGATCAGCGCCGAGATTTTAGACTCCTGTCCCGAACTCCAAGCGGTGGTGAAGTCGAGTATCGGCATTGAAACCGTCGATGTCGAAGCAGCGACTGACCTGGGGATTCTCTGCTGCAACAGCCCGACGCCGGAAAACTACATGGGCGTCGCCGAAGCAACCATCGGCCTGATGGTGGCGCAGTTCAAACGGCTCAAGTTCAACGAAGCATTCTTGCGCACTCATGGTTGGAAGGCGCCAGAGAGCCGCGGCTCGCTCATGCTCGGTAAAAGCGTTGGCATCATCGGCGTCGGCCGGATCGGCCAGAACGTTGCCAAGCGGCTCGGCGCTTGGGGCATGAAGATTCTCGGCTACGACCCCTACGTGAAGCAGGAGACCGTCGCCGACCTGGGCATCAAGATGGTCGAGCTGGACGACTTGCTTAAGCAGTCCGACGTGGTGACTCTGCACGTCGTGCTCACGCGCGAGACGCGCGGCATGATCGGCATGCGCGAGTTGAAGCTCATGAAGCCGACGGCGTTTCTCGTCAACACCTCGCGTGGGCCGGCGATCAAAGAGGCCGATCTGGTGCAAGCCTTGAATGAAAACGTGATTGCCAGCGCGGCCCTCGATGTGTTTTCCGAAGAGCCGATGCCGTTGGATAATCCACTGCGCAAGGTTGACGCCGAGCGTTTGATCCTCACGCCCCATTCGATTGGCACCAATCCAGGTTCCATGGAGGCCGGGCAAAAGATGGCCGCGCAGAGCATTCTAGCGCTTCTCGACGGCAGGATTCCCGAAACGGTAGTGAATCCATTGGCGATTCCGCGCTGGAAGGAGCGCTTCGCGTCGTAATGTTGCTCTCGAAGATGGGTGAAGTCCCTCGCCTTCCGGCGAAGCAAAGATCCGTCATGCCGGCGCAGGCCGGCATCCAGACCCTGCCTCCACCTGGATACCGTTTTTCAACGGTATGACGGACACGGTCCGTCACCTGGATGCCCGCGTGCGCGAGAATGACGACAACGAAATACTCGACTCGGAGTCGACAGGACCAGAATCCTGCGGCTGACGGCTAAGGGATGTTCAATGATTTTTGGCATGGGTCTCAGGTGGTAAGTATGGCTAAGTGGCCTTTGATATTACGATGGCAGTTTTTGCTGCTGGTAGTGGTGCCGCAGGTGTTTGCCGCCACGGCGGCGATTCGCGTCGGTTACCCTCAGCCAAGCGGCGCGATGTTGCCGCTATGGCTGGTCAGCGACGCCAAGCTCGATCAGAAGTATGGCGTGCCAGTGCAGAATATTTTTATCTCCGGCGCGGCGCGCATGAACCAAGCGATGGTCGCGGGCGACATCGACCTCGCCAGCGTCGGCGGCGCGGTGGTGAACACTGTTTTGGCCGGCGGCGACTTAGTCGCCATTGCCGTGGGTGTGCCGACCTACGGATTCTCTTTCTATGCCCGTCCGGAAATAAAAGACATCGCCAGTCTGCAGGGCAAGGTCGTCGGCATCATGAGCAAGGGCGCTTCGTCCGAGCACGCGGTGATCTCGTTGCTCCAGCGTCACAACCTGCAGCCCGGCAAGGACGTGAAATTTATTTATCTCGGTGGCGTGCGCGAAGTGTTGGCAGCCCTCGAGCGCGGCATCGTCTCCGCCGGCGTGCTGTCGTCGCCGACGACACTGGCGGCGCGACGCTTGGGCCAGAAGGAGTTGGTTAACATCGCCACTCTCGGCGTGCCGTACATTCACAGCGGCGTGGTGACCCGTCGCAGCTTCGCGCGCCAACAGCCTGAGCGTGTGAAAGCCTATCTCCGCGCCTACATCGTCGCGATCAAAGTCGCCAATGAAGACGCCGAGACGAGTAAAAAGGCTTTGAGCCGCTATTTAGTAACCAGTGACAGCGCGATTCTCGACGAAGCGTATCAGACTTTTCGCGGCATGTTTCCGCGGGTTCCCTACGTGACTGAAGAGCAAATCAAGTCGAGCCTAGCGTTGTCTGAAAATCCCAAAGCGGCGGGAGCCAATCCGAAGGACTTTTTCGACACGCGCTTTTTAAAAGAGATCGAAGACAGCGGCTTTGTCCAGGAGCTTTATGGCCGACGGTGATTGGTTTTAATCGTTGGCACGGAGACTTCTTTGACAACCGCTTCATTATGGAGTTAGAAGATAAAGGATTTAACCGGCACTTTACGGCCGGCGCTAAAGGAGCAGTATCTGCATGAGCAAACATTTCGGTTCGATTGTCGGGGGCCTGATGGCGTTATCGTTTTCGTTCATTGCTTTCGATGCGCAGGGCGCTGCGGCGCCGGAAAAGCTTGTCGGTGTTCACTCCGCTCGTGTCATGTCCCAGTCTTTTCCCTGGGTGGCTCAAGAAGCGGGTTTATTCAAGAAATATAACCTGGATTTCAATCTGGTCTTTATCTCATCGTCGAGCATCGTTACCGCGGCGTTGCTCGGCGGCGACACCGAGATGACGATCACCGGCGGCATCGGCAACGTCGCGGCCTATGTCAAAGGTTCCACCGATGTGGTTTTCGTCGGTGGTGTCAAAAACGTCATGACCCAGACGTTGGTGGCCGGCGGCAACATCAAAAAGCCGGAGGATCTCAAAGGTAAGCGGATTGGAGTTAGCCGCATCGGTGGAAACTCACATTACTTTACTGTCCAAGCCTTGCGCCGGTATAACATGGAACCTAATCGTGACTACAGTTTTCTGCAAACCGGCGGCGATCCCGAAGCGCTCGCGGCCCTGCTGAGCGGCGCCCTCGAAGTGGCCAACCTGACGCCGCCGACTGACGCTCAAGCCATCGCGAAAGGTTATCACTACGTGGTGTACGGACCCGATCTAAAAATCCCTTACACGGCCACCGCGTTTGTCACCAAGCGTTCGGTGATCGCCAAAAGGCCGGCGATGGTTGCCAATTTCATGCGGGCCATGGCAGAGGCCTCGAAGATCGTGCATACGGATCGCGAGTTTTTCTACAAAGTCTTGGGCAAGTATCTGCGCTTGTCGGATCGTAGCGTCCTGGACTCTGCCTACAACGCCGAGATCAAAGCACTGGAGCCGCGTTTGGCGGTCAAGATGGAATCCTTGCAGGCAATCCTCGACGAGCTAGCGCCGACCGATGCGCGCGCCAAGAACATCAAGCCGCAGGAATTGGTGGACAGCCGCTATCTCGATGATATGAGCAAGAGCGGCTTTATGGATCAGTTGTGGAGCAAGAAGTGAGGATCACAAGACTTTTTAGCTGGCTGCTCGGATTTTTTTTAATCGTTTCGGCCCACGCGCCTGCGGCGGAGAAGTTCACGACGATTTATTCCGCGCGCGTGATGGCGCAAGCCTTGCCATGGATCGCCGAGGAGGCGGGGTTATTTAAGAAGTACAATTTCGATCACAGTTTAGTTTTCATCGCCTCGTCGAGCATCGTCACCGCGGCGCTGCTCGGCGGCGATCCCGATATGACCATGACCGGCGGCGTTGGCAACGTGATCGCCTTCGTGCGCGGATCGACGGAAATCGTTTACGTCGGCAGCGTCAAGAATTTAATGACCCAGAACATTATCGCCGGCGGCAATTTGAAACGGCCGGAAGATCTTAAAGGGAAGCGCATCGCCGTAAGCCGCATCGGCAGCAACTCGCATTATTTTACTATTCAGGCGCTGCGTCGTCACAACATGGAGCCCAACCGCGATTATACGTTCTTGCAATCCGGCGGCGATCCGGAGTCGCTCACGGCTTTACTCGCAGGGGGCGTGGAGGTCGCTTGCTTGACGCCGCCGACCGATGTGCAGGCGTTGTCGCGCGGTTACCATTACGTCATTTACGGTCCCGATTTGAAAATTCCTTACACGGCCACTGCGTTCGTGACCAAGAGATCGACGATTGCCAGGAAGCCCCAAGCGATGGCTCAGTACATGCGCGCGATGGCCGAGGCCTCGAAGCTCATGCACACCGACCGGGAGTTCGTCTATAAAGTCCTTGGCAAACACTTGCGCGTCACCGACCGGAGCATTTTGGAATCCGCTTACAACGCCGAAATCAAAGCCTTGGAGCCGCGCCTGATTGTCAAGCATGAAGCCCTGCAAGCGATCCTCGATGAAGTGGCCCAGACCGATGCGCGCGCGAAAAAAGTGCGGCCGCAGGAATTAATCGATAACCGGTTCTTGGAAGAAATGGAAAAGAGTGGATTTTTCGATCAACTATGGGCTAAAAGATAGGCATAATCATCAATTCATAAGGAGGAACCATGGAAGAGCTAATTATTTCATCGGACTCTCACGTTATCGAACCCCCCGATCTGTGGGAAAAGGGCATGCCGGCGTCGCTGCGAGATCGCGCGCCGAGAGCTTATTTCAGTGAAGAACGCGATGCCTGGATGTTTGGCGCACCCGGAGTGCAAGAGCAGGCGGTGGGCGCCCTGTTCATGGCCGGCAACAAACCGGAAGACCGTGAGCATTTTCGCAAGGCCGGCTTCTCGCTAGCAAGGCCGGGCGGCTGGGATCCGATCGAGCGCCAGAAGGACATGGCCACAGACGGTGTCTGCGCCGAAGTGCTTTATCCGAGTTTGGGCCTAGGACTCTACTGCATCGAAGACGCGGCCTTTCAAGAGGCACTGTTTAGGACTTTTAACGATTGGATGATCGATTATTGCAGCAAAGTACCTGACCGTTTGTACGGCATCGCGCTGATTTCCATGTACAACATCGATCACGCCATCGTCGAGATGGAACGCTGCAAGAAAGCCGGCATGGTCGGCACAATGATTTGGCAAGTGCCGGACGCCAAGTTGCCATTTACTTCGGATCATTATGAGCGCTTCTGGGCGGCGTCGGCAGCCAACGAAATGCCGGTTCACTTGCATATTCTCACCGGGTTTGGCGACAGCATGCACCGGCAGACCGCTCAGGGCATCCATCGCTGCCGGATCGGTGTCGAACAAACCCGCGAAATCGAGTCGGCGCTGTTCGATATTATTTTCACCGGCGTGCTCGATCGCTATCCCAAGCTGAAAGTCGTGTCGGTGGAAAATGAAGTCGGCTGGATGCCGTTCTGGATCGGGCAGTGCGACAAGGGCTTCAAACGTCATCGCCATGCGCAGAAGCTGCCCATCGAGAAGTTGCCGAGCGAATATTTTTATAATCAGGTCTTTTCAACCTTCTTCAACGATCATGTCGGCGGCAAGTTGTTTTCCTGGTGGGGGGCTGATAATTGCATGTGGTCCAACGACTATCCGCACCAGAACTCGACCTGGCCGAACTCACGGCAAGTCATTGAACGCGATATGGTGCAAGTGGCGCCAGCGGATCGCCGGAAGTTACTGTTCACCAATTGTGAGAAGCTTTATAACTTGAAGGTGCCGGCGTCGTTGCCCGTTGCCGCTTAAAGGCCACGGCAGGCTGCTCGCCAACTGAAATTCAGGAGCATAGAGGTGAAACTATGGAACTACGTGACGCAATAAAAGTGTTGGACTCGGACGCGCATGCGCGCGATTTCGACAACGAGATCAGGCCGTATCTGCCTGAGCCCTATCGAAATCAAAAGGCGTCGTTAATTCCCAGCGAACATTACGATCGCAATCTCGGCGGCACCTTGGGCCAAGGGGCTGCACAAGTCGAGGATCGGTTGGCCGCCATGGACAAGCAGCAGATCGACACCGCGGTAATGTTTCCCACCAGCGGTCTGGGCGTCGGCCGGGTGCGTGATCCGCAATTTCAAACGGCGCTGTGCCGAGCCTACAATGATTTCATCTCCGACTACTGCAAGGCGTCGCCGCGCTTGAAAGCCGTAGCCAATTTGCCAGTGGCTAACCCAGCCGAGTGCGCCAAGGAACTCAATCGAGCGGTAACTAAACTGGGGCTCTGCGGCGGCATGTTGGTCGCACAGGCTCACCGGAAAAATCTCGGTAGCCCGGAATTCTACCCGCTCTACGAGGAAGCTCAGCGCTTGAACACGCCGATCACCATTCACGCCTTCGGCGGCGACGAACCGGGCAGCGAAGTGTTCGATCAATTTATTTGTTTGCACACCACGGGTCATCCATTTCCCATCTTGCGCCAGCTTACGGCCATGGTTTTCGGCGGTATCCCGGAAATGTTTCCGAAACTTCGCGTCGGCTATCTCGAAGTTGGTTGTGGCTGGCTGCCCTATTGGGCCGAGCGGATGGATGAGGAGTGGGAAAAGCGCGGCAAGGTCGAAGCGCCATTGTGTAAAAAGAAGCCGAGCGAATATTTGTACAGCGAGAACAGCTACTACGGTTGCGAGCCTGAAGAGAAGATGATCGGCTACGTGACTAAGGAAATCGGCTCCAAAACTTTGATGTACGCCTCGGATTACCCGCACTGGGACATGAGCTGGCCGGAGTCGGCAACGATTCTTTGGAATCGCGAAGATATTTCTCTCGAGGTGAAAAAGGATCTTTTGCTCAATAACGCCAAGCGATTTTATAATTTCTCTTAGCTAAACGCCGTCAGCCATCAGCTTTCAGCCGGAACAATTCCACTGAGTGCGGATGGCTGATCGTTTTTTAAAACGACTGGAAAGGAATAGAAAATGATCCAAACAAAAGGACTGACCGGAGCACAAAGCATGCTGCGCGTGCTCGCAAAAATGGGCGTGGAGAAAATCTTTGCCTCGCCGGGCTCGGAATGGTCGCCGGTGTGGGAAGCATTGGCGGAGCCGGGCGTGGAAGGCATGCCGCAATATTTGAGCACGCGGCACGAAGAAGTGGCCATCGGCATGGCGAGCGGCTATGCGAAGTCTACCGGCAAGCTGCCTGCAGTAATGATTCACACCACGGTGGGCTCGCTGCACGCGACCATGGGCATGCGCGCGGCGGTCCGCGAGCAAGTGCCGATGGTGGTCCTGACCGGTGAATCGGTTGGCTTCGGTGAAGATGAAGGACCTGATCCAGGAGGGCAGTGGTTAGGGCACTTGTCGAATATGGGGGGGCCGGCACAACTCGTCGAACAAACCGTCAAATGGAGTTTCGGCGTCAACAACAAAGCGATCTTGCCGGCGACGATTCAGCGCGCTTGCCAGCTCGCTATGGCGACGCCTAAAGGACCCACATTTGTTTCACTGCCGATGGAATATCTGTTCGCCAAAATGATTAGGGACGTTGCCGGAGATCTCGGTTCCGCGCCAGGCGCCACCGCCGATCCGAAGGGCATAGAGGAGCTTGCGAGATTATTGGCAGGGGCGAAGAATCCCGTGATCGTCGTTGAAGACGCCGGGCGCACGGAAAAGTCGGTTCACTGTCTAGTCGAGATCGCCGAGCTTCTGGGTTGCGCCGTGTGCGAGACCCGCAGCACGGGGTCGCTGAATTTCCCGCGCACCCATCCGCTCCATAGCGGTTACGACCCGAAAAAAGCGTTGGCTGGCGCCGACGTGATCTTTTTGTTGTCGGTTATCGCTCCTTGGCATCCGGCGTCGGTTACGCCGGGTTCCGGGGCGACGGTGGCGATCCTCGATGAAAATCCGCTGCGTCACGATATGCCGTACTACGGCTATCAGGCCGATCTCTGTTTGAGCGGCGAAATCGAAAGCTCCCTCGAACAACTTTTGGCCGCGCTCAAAAAGAAGGTCTCCGCCAGCGATTCATCTCGGCAACAGCGCGCCGAGGAAATCGGCAAGAAAAACAACGCCCAGAGAAAAGCCTGGCGCGATGAAGCACAGGAGCTGGCCAACCAGAAACCGATGGATACCCGCTGGGTCGCTCACGAGATCAGCCAGGTGCTGCCCGCTGACGCGATGGTGGTCGAGGAGACCATCACGCACCGTTTGGCGCTGCACCGTTATCTGGACGGTGTGAAGCCCGGCTCGTTCTTCAACGGCTGCATCGGCGGGCTCGGCACCGGCCTCTCGACCGCGCTCGGCGTCAAGGCGGCGAATCCAAAACGGCCGGTGATCTGCATGATTGGTGACGGTTCGTTCAACTACGATCCTTCGCCAGCGGTTTATGGCGCGGCCCAGGAACACAACCTGCCGTTTTTGACGATCATGTTTAACAACCAGGGCTATCTATCGCAAAAATCAGGCATTCCGAGATATTATCCAGACGGTTGGGCAGTCAAGTCGAAGAATTTTTCCGGCTTACATATCGTGCCCTGTCCCGAGTACTCGCTGCTCATGAAGGCCTTCGACGGTTACGGCGAGAAGGTCGAAGAGCCGGCGGAAGTGCGCAAGGCCGTCGAGCGTGGACTGCGGGCCGTGGCGGGCGGCCAATCGGCTTTGCTCGACATTCGGCTAAAAGCAGTCGAAGACATTGTCGAGCGCGGCGAAGGATAAGCTGACGGTTGCGAATCATTGTCGCTAGGCAGGGGCCGGGACGACCTGGGATCACCGTGGTAAATATAAAAAGCCGGGCTTTGGCCCGGCTTTTTAGTTCATAGTGTGCGATAGAGAGTTTCACGGGGAGAATTCATATGGGCAGCAGTTTTCATGATGAGTTGACCGCTACGCGCGACAAAAAGCACAGTAAGAACCATCCGTTCTTTGAATTATGGGCCGAGGGGAAGCTCACCAAGGAGCAGACCGCTTTTTACTGTACCCAGCACTATCATTTCGTCGGTGAGTTCTTGAATTGGCTGGCCTACGAGGCGTCGCAGATCTCCGAGCGCGAGGTCAAGAATTATCTGTACGAGAATCTCAGCGATGAGGAAAATCCCAACGACCGCCATCTCGACATGTTGAAAGATTACGTCGCCGCCAGTGGCGTGGACCGCGACAGCGTCGAAAGCTCGATTGTGCTCGGCGGCACCGAGCAGTTGCAAAACTGGGGCTGGATGACAGTATACCGCAAACCCTGGCCGGTTGCCGCTGCTGGTCTATTGATCGGTCTGGAATCGCAGTTTTTGGACATCTGCAAAAAAATCGTACCGGCGCTGCAAAAGCATTACGGCTATAAAGAGCACGCGCGGGAAATCCGTTTTTTCGAAGAGCATATCTACGCCGACGAAATCCACGGCGCCAAAGGCTTCGCCATCGTCGAAAAATATTGCCGCACGCCGGAGCTGCAAGCGGCGGCGATCAAGCAAGTGGAGGAAGCGACGATCCGGCGCTGGCGCTACATGAACAATATTTACTGGTACGCGCTGCACGGCCGGGAAGACGACACGCCGACCTTGTCGGCGTAGCGCTCACCTATGTACGCTTAACCCTCGCCCGCTTGGGGGAGAGGGAAGGGTGAGGGAGCAGTCGACCTCGCTTCAATCCTGACCCACTTGGAGACGAAATAGAAACCTCAAAAAGGAAGTTTTCATGAGCATTCGCATCGATGGCGGCGTCGTAGTGGGTTGGTCTGGCACCAGCCATGAAATTGTTCTCAATGGTTCGGTCTTGATCGACGGCGACACGGTGAAGTCAGTTGGTGTCGATAAGTCGCATCCCGCGGATCGTGTGATCGATGCCACCGGCAAGATCGTTTGTCCCGGTTTTATCAATCTGCACGTGCACTCACAGCTCAATGTCGGTGATTATCTCCTCACCGATGTGACCAAGAAAGATTACCTCGCCGCCAACTGGTTCGTCTTCGGCGCGCCGGTGAAGGAAAAAGTTGAACCGCCGGCGCCGTCCGCGGTGGCGCTGGGACGCAAATACGCGCTCTACAGTGCGCTAAGAAACGGCGCGACCACCGTGCTCGATCCGGGCGGAGCACCGGGCGCCTTGGACGATTACGCTGCCATTGTCGGTCAAACCGGCGGCAGAGTTTTCTTCAGTCCGCCGTTTCGTAGTCACGACATATTTACCGACCTCGAGGGCCGCCATTACTACGAGGAACGGGCCGACAAAGGGCGTCCTGGCTTGAAAGTGGCGGTGGATTTCATCAAGAAGTTTCACGGCGCGCATAATGGCCGACTTCAAGGAATTTTGAATCCGGCACAGGCGGAAACTTGCGAGCCATCGCTGTTACGAGAGTCTGTTGCAGCAGCGAAAGAATTGGACGTGCCGATTCATATTCACGCCGGCGGCAACTTTCGCGAGTTTTTAGAGATTCTCAATAAACATCGTAAACCTGTCGCGGAATATCTCGCGGATGTCGGCATTCTCGGTCCGCGCACGACCCTCGGCCACATGGCGATCACCGGCGGCCATTCGCGAGTCGATTATCCGCTCGGCGATGAGCTAAAAATTCTTGCCGAGAGCGGCGCGACGGTCGGCCACTGTCCGCACAAATGCGCCAAGATGGCGTTCGCCATGGAGTCCTTCGATCGGTACTCAGAAGCCGGAGTGAGAATTGGCATCGGCACGGACACCTATCCGCTCGATATCGTTGCGGAGATGCGTTACGCGTCGCTGATCTCGCGGCTGGTGGACCGCAATGCCTCCGGCGCCCGCGCGGCGGCGGTCTTCAATGCGGCAACGATCGGTGGCGCCACTGCGCTGGGCCGTTCCGATCTGGGCCGGCTCGCCGTCGGCGCGAAAGCCGATATCGTGATTATCAATTTGCGCACGACGCGCTACGGCCCAGTGCGCGATCCGATCAACGCGTTGGTTGAATACGGCAGTGGCGCTGATGTCGAGACGGTGATCGTCGATGGCGAAGTGGTTGTCGAGAACGGCCGCTCGACGCGTATCAATGACGACGAGCTGTTCGCTCAAGCCGAAGCCGGCGCGAAGCGCGCCTGGGACGGTTGGTCAGCGCGAGATTGGGCCGGCCGCAGCGTCGAGCAAATCATCCCCCCGGCATTCCCGACGCGCAAAGTTTGACGGGAAAAGATCGGATTATTCTCCCGCAAAGGCGCAAAGACGCTAAGTTCGGAAGAGTTTCAATGATTCCTTCCGACCATGCATTATTTTATCTTCGCGCGTTTGCGCCTTGGCGGGAGACACTCCGAAATATTTTGACCAAGTCAATTGACCCAACCTGAATTTTCCTGCTATCAGAGTCGAAACTCTCATCTACGATAGCTAAGTTAGTTGATCGGAAAGGTTTATAATGCGCTACGGATTTCTCATCGATCAGCACCGCTGCATCGGCTGCCACGCCTGCACGGTGGCCTGTAAAGAAGAGCACAACATCGCGGTCGGGGTGAATCGCACTTGGGTGAAGTACGTCGAGAAAGGCCAGTATCCCGACACGCGGCGCCACTTCGCGGTGCTGCGCTGCAATCACTGCGACGACGCGCCATGCATCGAGATTTGTCCCACGGTTTCGCTTTTTCGTCGGCCCGATGGCATCGTCGACTTCGACAACGAGCGCTGCATCGGTTGCAAATCATGCATGCAAGCTTGCCCATACGACGCGCTTTACATCGACCCTGAGCGTAACACTGCGGCCAAGTGCAACTTCGACGCCTCGCGAGTGGAAATGGGTTACAAGCCCGCCTGCGAAGTTGTTTGTCCGACCCAAGCGATACTGTCCGGTGATCTGGACGACCCGACCAGCACCATCAGCAAGCGCGTAGCGATGGAGAAAGTCAGCGTGCGCAAAGCGGAGAAGGGCACCAAGCCGAAACTTTTCTATGCCGGTGTCGATGGCGATCTGCTCAACCCGACGATGATGGAGCCGCAGGACACCCATTTCTGGGCCGACAAGGATCCTGGCGAAGACCTCTACGCGCTCAAAACGAAGAGCGCGGATCGTCCGACGCCGGGCACGGCGCGGGAAGTTTATGACGTGCCACACATAACGCCGTGGGGCAAGAAGATCGCGTCGTACCTCTGGACCAAATCGATTTCCACGGGCGTGCTGTTACTCTCCGCACTGCTGCTCAATATGGGATTCGAGCAAGACGGGATATTACTTAGTATCTTCGGTCCGATGGTCTCGCTGCTGTTCTTGGCCGCGACGATGGGTTTGTTAGTGCTCGATCTGAAAAAACCGAGTCGTTTTATCTTTTTGCTGACCAAACCGAATTTAAATTCGTGGCTGGTGCTGGGCGGTTACGTGCTGATGGTTTTTGGTCTGCTACTGGTCGCTTGGTTGGCGCTGATTTTTAATGGAGGGATGCTTTACCCATGGCTCGTTTGGCTGACCGCGATGTTCGCAGTCGCGTCGGCCGGTTATTCGGCGTTTCTATTCGCCCAAGCGCGCGGGCGCGACTTTTGGCAAAGCCCAATGTTGTTTTGGCATCTGATCGTGCAGGCGTTCGCTGCTGGCGCGGCGTTTTTTATTTTGCTCCGGGGTATTGAAGCACTGACGCCTTACGCGCTTATGTCGCCGGCGATGTTCGCTTGGCTCAACCAGGCCTTGGTCATCGCGCTGTTCGCCAGTCTCGCGATGATTTTCGGCGATTTGTTTATGAAACATGGCGCCGAAGAGTCGGTTCGCGCCGGTGAATTGTTGCTCACCGGACCGCTCAGCAAATCGTTTTGGCTTTTCGTCATCGGACTCGGTGTCGTCGGGCCGATCATATTGATGCTCTGGCCGATTAGCTCCATCGTGCCGAATGTCATCGCTGCGGTTTTGGTTCTTTTCGGCCTCTGGATGTACGAACATCTTTGGATCAAAGCCGGCCAAGCCGTGCCGCTCAGTTAAAGGAATTTTCCATGCCTGATCATCGCATTCCGCTAAATCCGGACGCACTCAAATTGGAACCCAACGGTCTCGCCAGCTATCCACCGGTAGAAAAATGGGATGACTGGGTCGAATTCGACACAGCCGAGTGGCCGCGCAAGGTCGAAAAGCATTGCCGGATCCTTCCGACGATTTGTTTTAATTGCGAAGCGGCTTGCGGCCTGGTCGCGGTGGTGGAAAAGGATACAAATAAGATTCGCCGCTTCGAAGGCAACCCGGAACATCCCGGCAGCCGCGGGCGCAACTGCGCCAAGGGGCCGGCGACGCTCAATCAAGTCACCGATCCCGAGCGCATTCGTTATCCGCTCAAACGGGTCGGCAAGCGCGGCGAAGGAAAGTGGGAACGCGTCTCCTGGGATGAAGTGCTCCAAGACATCGCCGGCCGCGTGCGCAAGGCGCTACAAGAGGACCGTCGCAATGAGATCATGTATCACGTCGGTAGGCCGGGGCATGAGCTGCTCTATCATCAGCGCGTACTTCACTCGTGGGGCATCGACGGTCACAACAGTCATACTAACGTTTGCTCCGCCGGTGCGCGCGCAGGCTACGCATTCTGGTCCGGCATCGACCGGCCGTCGCCCGATCACGCCAACGCGCGCTTCATTCTGCTGTTAAGTTCCCACTTGGAGACCGGCCACTATTTCAATCCCCACGCGCAGCGCATTATCGAGGCGAAGGAAGCCGGCACCAAGATTGCCGTGATTGACACGAGATTGTCCAACACGGCTTCGAAGGCGGATTACTGGATGTCGACCTGGCCGGGCAGTGAAGCGGCGATCCTGCTCGCCATGTGCAACGTGCTTCTACAAGAAGATCTCTTCGATCGCGATTTTTTGCGCCACTGGGTCAATTGGGAAGAATATCTGCGCGAGGAACATAGCGACAAGCCGCAGACCTTCCAGACTTTCGTTGCGGTCTTGAAGGAAAGTTATGCTTCCTTCACGCCTGAGTTCGCCGCCAAGGAAGCGGGCATCGAGCCGGGTGTGATGGTCGAAGTCGCCCACGAGATCGCCAAGGCGGGCTCGGCTTTTTCTGCCCATGTTTGGCGCAATACCGCGGCGGGCAATCTCGGTGGTTGGCAGGTGGCACGTGCGTTGCAATTTCTCGTCGTTCTCGTCGGCGCCGTCGGAACAGTGGGAGGCACGGCGCCCAACGCGGCGAATAAATATATTCCCGCGCCGCCGTTGATGCCGCCGCCGTCGAAGGTTTGGAATGAGCTGCTGATCCCGAAAGAATTTCCGCTGGCGTTCTTCGAGATGAGCTTTCTGCTGCCGCATTTTATCAAAGAAGGGCGCGGCAAGCTGGCGATGTATTTTACCCGAGTTTATAACCCGGTGTGGACCAATCCCGACGGCATGAGTTGGATCGAAATGCTTTCGGATGAAAGCAAAGTCGAGCGCCACGCCTGCCTCACGCCGACCTGGAGCGAAACCGCCTGGTTCGCCGATTATGTGTTGCCGATGGGTCATGCCTCCGAGCGCCATGATTTGATGAGCCAGGAGACGCAGGCGGCGCGCTGGATCGGCTTTCGCCAGCCGATTCTCCGCGTCGCGTTGGAAAAACAAGGCAAAAAGTTTGCCACCACCTACGAAGCGCACGAGGCCGCCGGCATTGGCCAGGTCTGGGAGGAAGACGAGTTCTGGATCGAATTGTCCTGGCGCGTCGATCCGGACGGCTCGCTGGGCATTCGCAAATATTTCGAGTCGCCCTACGAGCCCGGCAAGAAGATGACGGTCGACGATTACTATCGCTGGATTTTCGAAAACAGCGTGCCGGGTTTGCCGGCAGCGGCGGATAAGCTCGGCCTAACGCCGCTCGAATACATGCGCCGGTACGGCGCGTTTTTGATCGAAGACAACGTCTACAAAGTTCACGAAGCCGCGCTCAAGTCCAGCGATCTCGCCGACTCGAGCACCGATCCCAACAGCAAAATAGTTTCCAAAAACGGTGCCGTGCTCGGCGTCGAGGTCGACGGTAAAGCCTGTGTCGGTTTCCCAACGCCGTCGCGTAAGTTGGAGTTTTTTTCCAAGACGATCAAGGATTGGAAGTGGCCGGAGCATGCAATCCCGGGCTACATCAAAAGCCACGTGCATCCGGACAACATCGATCTCGCCGCCGGCGAGATGCTGCTGTTGCCGACCTTCCGCCTGCCGACGTTGATCCACACCCGCTCGGGCAATGCCAAGTGGCTCTACGAGATTTCCAATCGTAATCCGCTCTGGCTCAATTCCAAGGACGCGCAGAACTTCGACGTGAAGACCGGCGATCTGCTCAAGGTCCACACCGAGATCGGCTATTTCATCGACAAAGTCTGGGTCACCGAAGGCATCAAGCCCGGCGTGATCGCCTGCTCGCACCATCTTGGCCGCTGGCGTTTGGCGGAGGAGCAAGGCGGTGAGCGCTGGTCGACCGCGCTAGTTGATTTGAAGCAAATGGGCGAAGGCAAATGGATGATGCGGACGATTCACGGCATCAAGCCGTTCAAGAGCGACGATCCGGATTCCAGCCGGATCTTCTGGCAAGACGGCGGCGTGCACCAGAATCTAACTTTTCCGGTGCAGCCCGATTTCATCAGCGGCCAGCACTGTTGGCACCAAAAAGTCCGCATCACCAAACCCGGCCCCGACGACAAGTACGGCGACGTGTTCGTCGACACCAACAAATCGCACGAGGTTTATAAAAAGTGGCTGCTCAAAACTCGGCCAGCGCCAGGGCCGGATAATTTGCGCCGGCCATACTGGCTGCCGCGGTCCTACAAGCCGGCGTTGGAAGCGTACTATTTCAAAAAGGGATGAAGGATTGATTTAACCGCAAAGGGCGCAAAGAGCGCAAAAAAGAGTAGGGGAGGATGTTAAATTCGCCCTTCTTCGTTTGACAGGAATTCTCCGACTGCGGAATAGTTGGCTCGGCTGTAGTCGCTGCTCAGTTTCGGAGGTATTCATGAAAGTGTCCGCGTCCTTCTCAAGCGTATTCGTCTCGATCATGCTGGCTGCTTGCACGATGGATGCACCATCACCTTCGAAGCAAGCTGCTTCGTCGCAAGGAAACTGGTCCAAACGATCGCCGATGCCAATCGCGATCAGCGAAGTTACTGTGGCGGCGGTCGACAACAAGATATATGTGATCGGCGGCAGCACGAACGATCGCGACGACCTGCAAACCAATCACGAATACGACATCGCGACCGACCGCTGGCACGCGCGCGCGCCATTGCCGCGCGGCATGACTCACGCGGCGGCGTCGGCTTTGAATGGAAAAATTTATGTCGTCGGCGCTTTCACGCAAAGACTTCATGTTGGCGCGGTGAATCTTGCTTATGAGTACGATCCCGCGACCGACGCGTGGCGCTCACTCGCGCCGTTAAAAAATCCGCGAGGCTCCGTCGGCGTGACTGTGTTGAACGGTAAGATCCACGCCGTTGGCGGTCGTGGACTCGACAAAGTAACGGTGTCGACGCACGAAGTTTACGAGCCCGCCAACGGTAAATGGACCGAGCTCGCTCCGCTGCCCCGAGCACGCGATCATTTGGTGGTGGTTGCAGCGAACGGACGAGTTCACGCGATCGGTGGTCGCTTGGGTGAAACGGACCAGATGGTCGACCAGCATGACATCTACAATCCGGCGACGAATTCCTGGCAAGCTGGCGCGCCGATACCGACCGCCCGCAGCAACATTGCCGGCGCGCTCTATCAAGATATGATTTTTGTCGCCGGCGGCGAATGCCGCAATAAGCAAACTTATCCGGAGTTCGAAGCCTACGACGTGAAAACCGGTCGATGGGCGTCATTCGCCCCCATGCCCATGGGCCGTCACGGATTTGGCGGCGTTGTCGTCGGCAACAGTCTCTACTTTGCCGGCGGCGCGACGGGATGTGGCGGGGGTGGGAGAACGAATGAGTTGCTGGTGTTTAACCTGCCGTGAGCGGTTCGGAAAGATGAGGATCCCGATGGTCACCGCATCCTTCAGGCCCTCGGTAGACTCCGAGTGAATCCAAGAGATCAAACGATGTTGAAGTTTTTTCGTTGTCTGTTGCTCTTGATGTTATTGGCGCTGCAAGGCTTCGCCGCGACCGTCTGGTCCGCTGACTACCGCATCGGCGGCACGAACCCGGAAGCCCTGCTTTGTCAGCCCCAAGGGAAAGGCCCGTATTCCGCTGTCGTTCATAATCACGGCGTGGGCGTCGACATTCAAGGCTATCAGAAGGCAGTTCGGCGTGGTTACGATCTACCGGGGATTTGTAAGGAATTAGCGGCCGCGGGTTTTCTAGCATTCATACCGATCCGGCATGGCGGATCAGGGCTGCGCAACATTCCGCCGCACAAAGCTCAAGTATTGGAGGCGATCGATTATGTGAAGCGGTTGCCAGAAGTGGACTCGTCACGGATTGCGCTTATGGGCAACTCGCGTGGCGCTCTCCTCACGCTCATGGTCGGCGTCGAGCAAAAAGGACTGAAGGCGCTAATCATCATGGCAGTCCCTGAGATTGGCAAAAACCTCGCTAAAGCGATGTCAGATATCGCTGTGCTTGAAGCACCAGTTCTATTACTCGTGGAGGCCGGGGACGCGCCGGATTTTCAAAAAAACTTCGATGCGCTCGACCAAGCTTTGCGAGCAAATAATAAAGAGGTAAGGAGCATCCGCTATGACCGCGGCGGCGGTCACAATCTATTTCATAGCGTCGGCTACTACATGACCGATGTGAAGGCGTTTTTAAAAGACAAAGTGTCCGCAAAATAGATCCCGGAACTCCATGTGTCGATCAAAATAGAATCTTCGTCACCGGCGGCGGGCGAACCAGTGAGTTGCTGGTTTTTAACCTTTCGTGGTGGGATGAAGTCGACGGAGCTTCCATTTGGTTGCCCATCCTACGGCCCTATTTGACATATTGCGTTAAGCGCACGGTGTTGGTGGCAATACCCTCGTTTCGAAAAACGTGATAGGCTTAGGGGCGTGACAAAGTATGGGCGTCATGCATCGAGGATACAGAACGGAATAAATGCTAGGACAACGCCGGAGGTTAGATCATGAGTAACGTTTCAATTCCCGCTCATTTTGACGGCGAACGCATACTTTTGGACGAGCCCATTGAGCTGGAACCAAATACAAAACTCATTGTTACCGTGTTGGGGAAACATGATGCCGAACATGAATCATGGCTGCGTCTGTCTGGACTGGGTCTTGAAAATGCCTACGGTACGGACGAGGAGGAGTATTCGTTAGATTCCATGAGAGAGGCGAATCCTGAATATGATGAAGGAAGGCGACGTAATTCTCACTCCGGTTCCTCAAGCTGACGGAACGATCAAAACCCGACCCGCAGTTATCTTGCGCGAGATGCCACCCTACAAGGATTTTCTCGTCTGCGGCGTGAGCACCCAACTGCACCAGCGGGTCAAAGACTTCGACGAAGTCATTTCACCTTCCGACCCGGATTTCACTTCAAGCGGTTTGAAATCAGAATCATTGGTGAGGCTCGGATTTCTAGCCGTATTGCCCAGTAGCAGAATTGCCGGCTCAATCGGTTCTATTGCTGCGGCAAGACATCAAAAGCTTCTCAAGACTTTAAGTGACTATCTTGTGCGATAAGTTGGATAACTCCAGGTGGATTTTAGGATCCCGATTACTTCTATAGGGTAAAGTAGTTATGGCAGATAAGTTGCGACTCCACTACGATCTCAAGAGCTTGACGGTGCGCCGATTGGGCCCTGGTCGAAAGAGCTTCGGAGGCTCAGCAGTGGTCCGCCTAGAGCCCGACGTTGCAGAATCGTTCCCCACGGCGGACGCAGTGAATGAAGCGCTGCGTTTCTCATCAGGATTACAAGAGAAAATAAACCGACTTCCCGTGGGCCTGGAAGCAGAACGTAATATCACGCAACGCTTGATCTTCGCCTGCATGGGGTTTGAAGCAACTGGGAAACGGTGATGGGCAATAAGTCCGCGAACTTTGTTAGAAGCCGGAAAAGCTTGGGCGCGAATTAAAATTGGTATTATGTCCCCGGAAATTCCCTCGGCGTGTTGACGGATATTGCAGCTGATTTTGCTCGTCTCAGATTGAGGGTTCCCGAATAACCCGCCGGAAGAGCGGGCAGTTCACTTAATAGTTATCCGCTATGAGCGATACCAACGCATCGATTAACGTTTGCGTGTACTGTGGCAGCACAGAAGCGCTGACCGACGATCACATTCCACCCAAAACTCTGTTTCCCAAACCACGGCCCGCGAATCTCATCACCGTTCGCAGTTGCCGCTCCTGCAACGAGGGTGCCTCGAAGGACGACGAGTACTTCCGGCTCGTGATCTCCATGCGCCACGATACTGGCGATCACCCCGCCGTCAAGAAAATCCTTCCCTCGATCTACCGCTCGTTGCAAAAATCAAACAAGAAAGGATTTCAACAAGCCCTGTTCAACAGCATGTGTGATCTTGACATCAATTCTCGTGGTGGCATCTCTCTTGGCACTGCGCCCGGATACGATGTTGATCTTCACCGCCTTGATCGTGTGGCCGCGCGAATCACTACTGGCCTGTACTTCCAGGAAATCGGAACGCGAGTCCCAGACAACCGCCACGTAAAAGCCTACTCCGCATCTGGCCTCACTCACGTTGATTCCGAGACCAGTGCGCGTATCATTTATATGTGCGACAACATCGGACGAAATCCACCTAAGGTGTTTGGCGAAAATATTTTTGCGTATTGGTTTCAACAGGTGCATGGCGATCCCACGATGAGTGCGTGGGTTCTTGTCTTTTACGAAAAGGTCGTGTTCCTTTGCTTGGTTACCCCGAACGAAGAGACGGCATAATGAACGGATGCACCGGAGCCGGAAACCCCGGGTCCGCAATGGTGCATCAACTCCCGGCCCGGTGATCCTGAAACGTTAGCCTTAGTGAACACGATGGAAGTCAAACCAGAGGAACTACTCGTCGAAGCTTGGATACCCACTTACAAGACTCGGATCAGAGTCCTTCATAACCAACTGGTGCAAATACGATCGATGCTGTTCATTTTAGAGCACATCGCGCGGTTCCCTTTCGATCTGTTCGGCGAGCACCCGGGTCCATTCTGGTACCTTGTCCGCCAATCCTTGGAAACGTCAGTTGTCGTAGGACTGTGGCGAATTCTCCTTGATACCGATGACAAAGCGCTAACGCTTCGAAAATTGCGAAACCAAGTCATGTCTAAAGCGGTTGACGAAACAGCGCGACGCCGAATTGCGGAGGAGTTGCGTTCGCATGACGTGGACACTCGAATCAACCAGATCGAGGGCAAGGTCAGTCGCCTTCGCCACCAGCATTTCGCACACCTCGAGCCGGCGGAAGCTACCGGGTCAACGGTCAAGCCAGAGGATTTCCCGCTTACGTTTGAGGAACTTCGAGAACTTGCGACGGCCGCCCATGATCTCATCAATGTCATTGGTATGAACACCTACTACATGACTCTGTTTTCTGATTACGATCCGACGGTAACGCGCGGTGACGGTCAGAGAATTAAGCCCGATGTAGAGTCCCTCTTTGATGAAATCGTCGCGCGGTCCGATGATCTCCGGATGCCAGAAGTCAAGCCGTACGAGTTTCAGTTCTACTGGAAACACCGAACGCCGAGGCAGCGAGCCGCATTCAATGAGTACCGCAAGAAGTTCGGTTTGCCGGAACTGGCGACCGATGGCTAACACTCGGTTGGAGTCCGGCGCTGCCAAAACTCGCGCCTCTCACCAAAACGTTATATTTTCCATCGCACCCGTCGGTCTGACACTAGGTAGACCACCGAGAAGAAGAGTATTTCCATGGCCCGACTGACCGAACAAGAACAACAAGAGATCATTCGTTTTCTGGAGGCTGACAAACCGCTGCCGGATAAGTTTCGTTTTCTGTTGTTCGAGGACAAGCGCGAGGTGGAACTGGTCTGGAACGGTAAGACCAGCGAGGTTTGCAATATCGTGCTGCCGTTTCAGGTGATCGAGCAGGTAGACGAACCGCGCGTAGAGAAACCGCGAATGGACGCGAATACACGCGAATCAGAGGAAAATATTGGCGTTCATTCGCGTTTATCGGCGGTTGAAGACCAGCTTCCTCTCTTTGATTTTCGCGGTCGCCAGCTCAAGGGGTGGACTAACAAACTCATCTGGGGCGACAACAAGCTTATCCTGTCATCGCTGAAAAATGGCCCGTTGCGCGAGGAGATCGAAAAGCAGGGGGGCATCAAGCTGATCTACATTGACCCGCCCTTTGATGTGGGCGCGGATTTTTCAATGGACATCGAGATCGGCGGCGATACGTTTACCAAGAAGCCCAACATCCTGGAAGAGATCGCTTTCCGCGACACTTGGGGCAAAGGCACTGATTCGTTCATTGCCATGTTGTACGAGCGCCTGATCCTAACACGAGACTTGCTTGCGGACGACGGCAGCATCTATGTGCATCTCGATTCGTACTCAGTGCATTACATCAAGACAGTCCTTGACGAGGTGTTCGGAAAGGCATTTTTCCTGAATGACATCATTTGGAAGCGAACAAGTGCGCGGAGCGATGCCAAGAATTGGGGTCCGATTCACGACACGATTCTCTACTACACCAAGGCCACCGATCACATTTGGAACAAGGTGTTTCAGTCATACGATGAGAAGTACTTGGAATCAAAATATTCTGCCGAAGACGAGCGTGGACGGTATCTGCCAGACAATCTCACAGCATCCGGCCTTCGTGGCGGAGATTCCGGAAAGCCATGGCGTGGCTTTGATCCCTCGCAACTTGGCGGCCATTGGAAAGTGAATCGCGAGGCTGTTCAATCAATCGTAGGTTCTGAAGCTGCAGCTTCGCTATCAACACAAGAGAAGCTCGACTTGCTGGACGCGAATGGATTCATCTATTGGCCAAAAAGCGGGCGGGGCGGCTCCCGAGGCACACCGCGATTCAAACGGTACATGGGCCAAGGGGTGGTAATCCAGGACATCGTCACCGATATTGCGCCCGTCAATTCTCAAGCAGAAGAACGAATCGAATACCCGACCCAGAAACCTGAAGCGCTGCTGTCACGTATCATCAAGGCCTCGTCCAACGAAGGCGACCTGGTGGCCGACTTTTTCTGTGGCTCCGGCACCACAGCAGCGGTGGCAGAGAAATTGGGACGTAGGTGGATCGTGAGCGACCTGGGCAAGTTCGCCATACACACAACGCGCAAGCGGCTGATCGGCGTGCAGCGGGAACTCAAAGCCGAAGGCAAGAATTACCGCGCCTTTGAAATCCTCAACCTGGGTAAATACGAGCGCCAGCACTACATCGGGGTCAACCCCAACCTTCGCGAAGCGGAACAGCAAAAGCAACTGGCAGAAAAGGAAGCCGCCTTCGTCGACCTGATCCTGCGGGCCTACCGCGCCGAAAAGACCGACGGCTTTGCCACCTTCCACGGCAAGAAGGCTGGGCGGTTGGTGGCGGTGGGGGCCGGTCAACTTGCCGGTGACGCGTCTGTTCGTGGAAGAGATCATCCTGGAATGCCGGAAGAAGCACATCACCAAGGTAGACATCCTGGGTTTCGAGTTTGAGATGGGTTTGTTCCCCAACGTGCTGGACGAAGCCCGCGCCAAAGGCATCGACATCGCCCCCAAGTACATTCCGGCGGAGGTGTTCGACAAGCGGGCGGTGGAAAAGAACCAGGTGGTGTTTCACGACGTGGCGGCTATCGAGGTCAAACCGCTAATACACGCGAATAAACGCGAATGCAGCGTGGCAGTGGAGCTGACCGACTTCTCGGTTTTCTATTCGCAGGATTCTATCGCCGCCGCCGAATCGTCCCTCAAGGACAAAGCCAGCAAGATCGTCGTGGAAAAAGGGCAGATCGTGAAAGTGAGCAAGGACGCGAAGGGCATTGTGAAACGTGAGGTGCTAACGAAAAAGTGGACGGACTGGATCGATTACTGGTCAGTGGATTTTAACTTCGAGAGCAAGCGCGAGATCGTCCGCGTGAAGAATGAGGACACCGGCGAATGGGAAGAGCGCTGGACAGGGGATTACATCTTCGAGAACGAGTGGCAATCCTTCCGCACCAAAAAAGAGCGCAAGTTGGAATTGACTAGCGTCTTTCACGAATGCGTGCCGGGGCGGCGCAAGCTGGCGGTCAAAGTGGTGGACATCTTCGGCAACGACACCATGACCATCGTCGATGTCAATGTCGGAGGTAAAAGCCGCTAATGGACGCCAATGAACGCGAATTGATTTTGAAGGATGAGGTCTATCAAATTGTCGGCGCGGCGATGGAAGTGTCCACTGAACGGGGTTGCGGTTTTCTGGAGGCGGTCTATCAGGAAGCCTTGGGGATTGAACTTGATGAGCGACGGATCCCCCACTTTCCGCAGAAGCGGATAGAAATTTCCTACAAAGGCAGGGTGTTAAACAAGGAGTACATCGCGGACTTTTTGTGCCATGACCAGATTGTGGTCGAGATCAAGGCCATCAAAGCGATCACTGGGATAGAAGAGGCGCAAATTCTCAACTACCTGAAGGCAACGAATCTTCCGCTTGGGTTGATCGTCAATTTCGGCGCCCCGAAACTTGAATGGAAACGATATGCGAATACACGTAGAACCGCTAATGAACGCGAACCAAAAAACCAAAAAGAAATTATTAGCGTCTATTCGCGTTCATTAGCGGTTAATAAGGGGACCGAATAGTGGCGCTCCACCCCAACTTTCCTGAATCGCCCTACGCCATCCTAGACCCGGCCATACGCTGGTTCCCGGCGGATGAAGCCCTGCGGGAATCCAGCTCTGAAAAGTTGATGCCACCGCTGGTGTCGCAACTGCGAAAGAAGGTGAAGGAGTGGCGGGACGATGGCTATGTGGGCGCGACCGACACCAGTCGCAGTTTGCTCAACTGGTGGTTCAACACGCCGCACTTGCTTCCACAAACCGACGGCACAATGGTCGAGTTTCAATATTACTTTGCGCAGCGCGAGGCATTGGAGACGATCGTCTATCTGTACGATGCGGTAGCTGTGCAGGACAAGTACGACCTGATGCGCTACGACAGTTCCGGCGCGGTGTCCGCCGGCATGTTCGACGAAACCTGGCGGCGCTTCGTGGTGAAAATGGCGACCGGCTCCGGCAAGACCAAAGTGTTGAGCCTGGTGCTGGCCTGGAGCTTTTACCACAAACTGTACGAGCCGGAGTCGGGGCTGGCGCGCAACTTTCTGGTGATCACCCCCAACATCATCGTGCTGGATCGCATCCACAAGGATTTTCAGGGACTACGCATCTTTTTGAAAGACGACCGGATCTTGCCCGACAACGGCGTGGACGGGCGCAACTGGCGCGACGATTTTCAACTGACGCTTCACGTGCAGGACGAGGTGCGCATCACCCGCCCTACGGGGAATATTTTTTTAACCAATATCCACCGCGTCTATGCCGGCGAAGACATTCCAGCGTCACCTGATGATGAGAACACGATGGATTACTTTCTTGGCAGACGGCCCAGCGGCGCGACCACCGACTCGAAAGTGGATCTGGGCATGATCGTGCGCGACATCGACGAACTGATTGTGCTGAACGACGAGGCGCACCATATCCACGATCCCAACATGGCGTGGTTCAAGTCCATCGAGGACATCCATAACCGCCTGAAGCAAAAAGGAGCGGTCCTCTCCCTGCAAGTAGACACCACGGCCACACCTAAACACAACAACGGCGCGATCTTCGTGCAGACCGTGGCCGATTACCCGCTGGTGGAAGCCATCAAGCAAAACGTCGTCAAGCATCCGGTGCTGCCCGATGCTCCCAGCCGCGCCAAACTGGTCGAGCGCCAGAGCGCCAAGTACACCGAGAAATACGCGGATTATATCCACCTAGGTGTCCTCGAGTGGCGCAAGGCGTACGCCGAGCACGAAAAGCTGGGCAAAAAGGCCATCCTGTTTGTGATGACCGACGACACCCGGAATTGTGACGACGTGGCCGAATATCTTGAAGGCCACTACCCCGATCTGAGAGACGCGACGCTGGTCATTCATACCAAGAGCAACGGCGAGATTTCTGAATCAACGTCAGGTAAGAGCAAGGATGAGTTGGATAAGCTGCGCGAGCAAGCCAACGCGATTGACAGCCTGGACAGCCCTTACAAAGCGATCATTTCCGTGATGGTGCTCAAAGAGGGATGGGACGTGCGCAACGTCACTACCATTGTCGGGCTGCGCGCCTATTCCGCCAAGAGCAACATCCTGCCTGAACAAACTCTGGGTCGCGGCCTGCGCAAGATGTACCCCGATGTGGAGGAATACGTCAGCGTAGTCGGCACGAATGCCTTTATGGATTTCGTGGAATCCATTCAGGCGGAAGGCGTGGTGCTGGAGCGCAAGCCGATGGGCGAAGGCACACAGCCCAAAACGCCGTTGGTGGTGGAGATCGACAAGGAAAACGAAAAGAAAGATATAGGAGCACTGGATATTGAAATCCCCGTGCTGACGCCGCGCGTCTACCGGGAATACAAGAACCTCGCAGCGCTAGACGTGGGCGCGCTGGGGAATCAACGCGTGGTCTACCGGCAATTCAGCAAGGAGGAACAGCGCGAGATCGTCTTCAAGGACAGCATCACCGGCGAGGTGAACCATAGCATTATCCTCGACACGGGCGGCGTTGCCGATTACAGCAGCGTGATCGGTTTCTTCGCGCAGACCGTAATGAAGGACTTGCGGCTGGTCAGCGGTTACGATGTGCTGTATGGCAAGGTCAAAACATTTGTCCAAGAGCAGTTGTTCGATCGCCCGGTGGACCTGGAAAGCCCCAACACGCTGCGCAACCTGTCGGAACTGGCCGCCACCAAAACCCTGATCGAGACGTTCAAGAAGGCGATCAACGCTCTGACCGTGCAGGACAAGGGCGACGCAGAAATTCGTGACACTATCAAGCTGCGACAGACGCGCCCCTTCGTGGCAAAGGATCAGGGCTACCTCATCCCGAAAAAGAGCGTCTTTAACCGCATCATTGGAGACAGTCCTCTTGAATTGCGCTTCGCTCGCTTCCTGGAAGACTGCGACGATGTGTTTTCCTACGCCAAGAATTATCTGGCGGTGCATTTCAAGCTCGATTACGTGAACGCGGACGGCGATATTTCCAACTACTACCCGGATTTTCTGGTCAAGCTATCCGATAAGCGAATTGTCATTGCCGAAACGAAAGGACAGGAGGACTTGGACGTGCCGCTTAAGATGCAACGGCTGCGACAGTGGTGCGATGACATCAACCGAGTGCAGACAGATGTGGAATACGACTTCGTTTACGTGGACGAAGAGAGCTTCGAGAAATACAAACCCACCTCATTCCGGCAATTGGTTGATGGCTTCAGGGAATACAAAGAGAAAACATAACAAGGCGGTCCACCGGACGTGCAAAATAGGTGCGCCTGTGAGCTTGGTCGTTAACTATTCCGATTAGCGAACCGGACAAATGCCGGGGGGCTTGTGGAGGTGCGCTTATGATCACGAATGCCGAACAATACCAAACAGCTCAAGACGAACTGCGCCAATTGGAAGAACGACTCAACCAGCTGCAGCGAAACCATCCGCTCGGTGCGAAAGGGTTCACTAAAGCCGGCATTAGGAAATTAATCGCCCGGTTACACGAGGAGCTGGCAGTGTATGAAGGAAGCCAAGAAGCCAGCCAAGCAGGAACTTCGTAAGCGAAGACATACGGTGCAGACATTGACGTCCGTCTCCTTGCACACGCGTCATAATCAAGCGCACGGCCTGATTGCGATAATCAGATAACCTCGGTTTCAGTCGTACATCTCGGCTCGATTTCACACATTCAACTGCAACCGATTCTCGCGGCAGTAGGTGACGATCTCTTCGATGAAGCGTTGACCGAGGTCGGCTACTTTCTTTTCGCCGACGCCGCGCACGCCGAGTAGGGCTGACGGCGTGCTTGGGCGCAGGCGGGCCATGTCGCGGAGGGTGGCGTCGTTGAATAACACGTAAGCCGGCACGCCGCGTTGGTCGGCGAGTTTGCGGCGTAAGATTCTGAGCGCTTCGAATAATCCTTCGTCTACCTTCTCCCAAGCCTTTTTTTCGATACGGGTCTTTTGCACTTTTTCCTTGGGCTGGACGAGGCGGACGGCGCGTTGGCCGCGCAGGACTTCCCATGACGCTTCATTGAGTTGAAGAACCGGGCGTTCGTCGTTGCTTCGTTCGAGCAGGCCGGCGTCGATCAACTGATAGAGCATGTTGGTGAGCGATTTGCGGTTGGTGCCTTTCAAGATGGCGTAGGTCGTAAGTTTCTCATGTGCCCAGCGGCGCACGCGCTCGGTGTTGGCGCCGAGCAAGACATCGATAATATGTTCGCCGCCGAAGCGTTCGCCGGCGCGGGCGACGCAGGAAAGTATTTTCTGCGCCATGACGGTGGCGTCGGCCAACCCTTCGACTTCGTCTAAACAGACATCGCAGGCCTCGCAGTTTGGCCTCGAATATTTCTGGCCAAAGTATTCGCTGAGCTTTTTGTGTCGGCAATGGATGCCACTGCACAAGTGGCGCATATGTTCGAGCAGTTCGCGGGAAGCCGCGATCACTTCGGCCGGCTCCTTGGCGTCGAGGGCGCTTTTTTCGATTAGCGATTCCCAGCGCAGCACGTCGGCGGCGGAGTAGAGCAGCACGCATTCCGCTTCCAAGCCATCGCGCCCGGCGCGGCCGGTTTCCTGCTGGTAGTGTTCGATGGACTTCGGCATCGCCGCGTGGACGACGCAGCGCACGTCACTGCGGTCGATGCCCATGCCGAACGCGACCGTCGCGGCGACGACATCGAGCGCTTCGGCGGCGAAGTCGTCTTGGGTGCGGCGCCGCTCGTCGGCTTCCATGCCGGCGTGGTAGTGAGCGGCGCTGACACCGTTGGACTTGAGCCAGCTCGCCATCGATTCGGTGTCGTTGCGGCTGATGCAGTAGACGATGGCCGCCTGTTTGGCATGGCGCCGGAGAATTTCCAGCGTCTGAGCTCGCGCGTCGATGCGCGGAATAATTCGATAAACGAGATTCGGCCGGTCGAAGGTGCCGACGAGCACGGCGGGATTGTGCAATTTCAATTGCTGGGCGATGTCGTTGCGCACCCGTTCGGTCGCTGTGGCGGTGTAGGCGTGGATGCTCGCTTTCGGAAAACGCGTTTTCAATTCCGCCAGTCGTCGATACTCGGGCCGAAAATCGTGGCCCCAGTGGCTGATGCAGTGCGCTTCGTCGATGGCGAACGCGTGAATCTTTATTTTCTCGGCTAGCTCCAAAAAACGCGGCGCGAGCAGCCGCTCCGGCGCGATGAAAAGCAGTCGATAGCGGCCGGCGGCGAACTGCTCCTCGGTTTCGTGAATCGCGTGCGGCGCCATGCCGCTGTAAAGCGCCGCCGCCGGATAGCCGCACTCGCGCAGTCCGTCGACTTGATCTTTCATCAGCGAGATCAGTGGTGAGACGACGATATCGGTGCGGCCTGCCAATGCCGCGGGGACCTGATAACAGAGTGATTTGCCGCCGCCAGTCGGCAAGACCACCAGCGAGTCGCGTTGTTCCAGACCGGCGCGGATCGCTTGCTCTTGCAGCGGCCGCAGCTCACCGTAGCCCCAGTAGCGTTTTACCGTGGCGATGATGTTGGCGGTGGAATAGGATTTTGGTGTATTCACGTTCTTCGCTCGACGATGCAAATCAATGCATCACGCAGCGGATTGAGTCAATGTTCAGAGAGTTTCTCGCGCAAAGGCGCAAAGGACGCCACGTAAGAGTATAACAGGGAAATGCATCGCTCAAAGTGATGAGCCGGCGGGGTAGAGGAAAGCTATATCCCTTCCCCCGAACCTCTTTGGCGGTAGATTGGCGTGCGGTTCCATTCGAGGGCTTCTTGGATTTTGCGCGGCAGAGGAGGTTTACGGGCCGTCATGAACTGAATGAATTCGTCCCTGGACGCGATCGTCATGCGCGGGTTTTTCTGTTTCTCGTCGCCGAGAGTGGAGACCGCTTCGCGATAATCGTGGCCAGGATAGACTCGAATTTCATCGCCAAGCGCTTCCAACCGCCGCAGGCTGTCCCACTGGCATTCGGCGCTGCCGCCGGGCAAATCCGTGCGGCCGCAGCCGCCGATGAGCAATGTATCACCGGTAAAGATGCGATCGTCGAAGAGCAGACACATGGCGTCCTGGGTGTGGCCCGGCGTGTGAAATACTTTCAAGGCACACTGGCCAAACTTGATTTCGTCACCGTCGTCCACTTTGACATCGACATAGGGCGCATCGCTCGCCCGGTGCATGACGACTTGGATGCCGTAACGCTCACGCATGAGCTTGCAGGCGGAGTTGTGATCGGCGTGGGTGTGGGTGTCGATGGCGTAGAGAAGTTTCGACCCGAAGAATTCGGCCAAGCCAGCGTAGTCATCGGTTTTGTCGATTTCCGGGTCGATGACGATGCAAACTTTTTCCTTGGCGCAGCCGAGCACGTAGGACAAGCAGCCGCTCGAGCGGATTTGTTCGAAGATGATTTCTGTACCGCTCATTTGGAATTTAGGTTCTTCAGGCTTTTGTGTGGATAATGTGTCACGTTTGGTTTGTTTTTCTCACCACCACAGTAAACCCGGAAGAACCGAAATTTAGCGCGCCGGCACCGGGATGACCGTGCCTTTTTCCTGGTTGTAGCGGCTGCGGTCGATCTTATCCAAGTCGTAGCTCAAAAAGCGAAACACCACGCCCGGCCCTTGCACGGCGTTGGTTGAGTGGATGTCGCCGGGAAGATAGGGCACGACCTTGCCCGGCGTGAGCGTGTCGAGCCGCTCTTTTTCCAACGTGCATTTGCCTGGTTGTGCGCCGTCGTCAGTGCGTTTGTACTTGGTGATTTCGGTGACGCCGCTGTAGCCGCCGTAGACCACCCAGCAGGGACCGTGATCGTGCGGCGTGTTGCCGTGGCCTTGCTTGTGCACATGGCCCATTTGAATGAAGCCATGCTCGGCGTCGCGATAGAGCTCGCGGGAAGGTTTGCCATCGCGGATTAGTTCGGCCATCCAGGGGTCTTCCGGACTCGTGGAAGCGAACAGTTTCTCCATCGCGGCTTGAACCTTGAAGGGCAACTGTGGATCTTTGCCGTCGCCCCAAGCGGCGCGCACTTCGGCGATATACCGGTCAAACGAAGATTCTGCTTTACGCTCTTGTATAGCCATATGAAAGCCTCCTTGGATTAACTGTTAAATACCATTTTCAGCACCGGCTCGTCCAGCGAATCGCAACTAAGCTAAAGTCGATTGACAGTCGCTCCATGCGTCTGCTACCACTTGGAAAACTTTTCCAAAGAGTGAGAGCAAACATGGCAATCGAAGCCCAGGAACTGCGCCGCGTGATGGGGCACTTCGCCACCGGCGTTACCGTGATCACGACCAAGGATAAAGAGGGAACGCCGAACGGGCTCACGGCGAATGCTTTCATGTCTTTGTCGCTGGAGCCGCCGCTGGTGATCATTAGCGTCGACAAGAAGGCGACTTGCTATTCTTGCTTCGAGCCGGACAATGGCTTTACGGTCAACTTCTTGGGTGAAGATCAGGAAGAGATTTCGCGCCGCTTCGCGACCAAGGGGGCCGATAAATTCGCTGATTTGAAATGGCGCCCCGGCGACAACGGCGCCGCGCTGATCGATGGCGCGCTGGGATCGGTTGAGTGTAAAATCACCCAGTGCCATGACGGTGGAGATCACACCATCGTCGTCGGCGAGATTTTAAACGTCGCCGCCAACGGCGACCGGCCGCTGCTTTTTTTCAAGGGCAAGTATCAGAGACTGCCGGCGGCGTAAGCGAAGCCTGTTTCGAGTTACGGGTTCCCGGTTTCGTGTCCCACTCCCAACTCGACACTCAAAACTCGAAACGCTCTTAGGCGCCCAACGCCAGCGCGTTGATACACGGCAGCCCGTTCAACAGCGTTTTTGTATTCCCCGTCGAATCCACCTGCACGACCTCACCATCAGCGGTCGCGATCAATACGCCGTTGCCATCGGTGGCGCTGCAGATATCCATCACGCCGCCGCTCATATTTTCGCTGAGCAGCTGCCAGTTGGCGCCGTCTTGAGTCTTAAAGATCGCCGTATTGGCTCGGCCGGCGCGGGTCCAGGTGCGCGGCCGGTCCTGGGTGATGCCGAGATAGATGTTGCCGTTGTCATCTTCCGCCAGTGCGTTGCCATAAGTTCGATTGCCGGTGGGCGTCACTTTTTCCCAGTGGCTGCCGCGATCGGTGCTGCGCGAAACCCCTTCGCCGCAAGCGGCGACCACCAATCCGGGTCTCTTTTTGGCGGGGAGGATTTGGTGCATATCCGGGTCAGTGAGGCCATCGTTGCACTTGGTCCAGTTCTCCCCGTCGTCGTCGCTGATCAGAACACCGCCGACTTCGATGCCGGCGTAAAGTCTGCCGTTCGCCTTATTTTCCTGGGTGAGCACGCGGGTGCGCGGCGCTAAGTCGGGATTGGGCGGGAAGGTGCCGCCGAAGGCGCCTTGGCGCACACCTTTGATTTCCTGCCAGCCTTTGCCGTGGGAATTGATATAAAGCGCCGCCGGTCGCGTGCCGACGAGGAGTTTGCCCGGGAGCGCCAGCATCGCCGACATTTCTAGACAGGGGACATTGGGTTCCGCGCGGCTCCAGTCTTTGCCGCCGTCGTTGGTGATGAACATGCCAGAATGTTCCGTGCCGGCGTATACTCTCTTGGGATTATCGGCATCGACTTGAATACAGCTCATCTGCCAAAAGGTAAGGGCGCGATCGGTTTGCACCCAGTCTTCGCCCTGTCGGTCGAAACGATACCAACCGGAATGGGTCGCCAGATGCAGTGCGTTTTTTTCGTTACCTGCCATAAATACCTCCGGAGGCCAGTGTGTTGGCTGCGAGCATACGTCGTGACTTGAATCGGCGTCAAGTCAAAATTGACAACGTCAAAATTGAACACGAAGAACTAATTCTTCTCCCACAGATCTTCGAACTGTTTGACTGATCCGGGAGCGAAGCCGGCATAGTGATTGTTAAAGAACGCGTAGGTTTTCACGCCTTTGTCGGTGATTTTTTTCAGCTCATTGACCCACACAGTCATCTCCGGGGTTTTGTCCTCGATCAGTTTGTCCCAGCGCTTGGTTTTAGCTTCGATGGCCTTGCGGTCGCCGATGAAGCGCGCATAGGCAAAATCGCTGGTGACCAGGTCGACCGCCTTGGCCATGGTGTCGATCGGCGGCATCCAAGCTTGCGCCACCAACGCAAACGCTACTTGGTGCTCGCGCAACAGTTCAAGAAAGTCCCAGCTGAGCCAGTTCTTGTTGCGAATCTCCAAGGCGAACTTAAATTCCTTGGGCAGCGCTCCGAGAAACGGCTTGAGCAATCTTTGGAACGGTTCGCGGGACGGGAAGGCGTTGCGATTGAAGTAGGGGAATTGCAGCAGCAGCGGACCGAGCCGGTCGCCGAGCAGAGAGATGTTTTTCAAAAACAGGGTGAACTCGGTTTGGCAGTCTCTTAACACTTTCTCGTGGGTGATGGTGCCTGGCACCTTCGCCGTAAAGATAAATCCCTGTGGGGTTTTTTCTCGCCAACCCGACACAACGTGAGGCGGCGGGATGCTATAGTAGGTCGAGTCGATTTCGACGGCGGGAAATTTGCGCGCGTAGGCTTCGATGAATTGCCCCGGCTTTAGGTTGGGCGGATAGAACGGCCCGAGCCAGTCGCTGCTCGACCAGCTCGAAGTGCCAACCAACAGGTTAGCCGGGAAAGTCATAGGTTTTTTCATCATATCCGTTGGGGGTGGTCAATAGAACTTTCCTTGACTTTACGGCATCATCCGTCTACCTTTTGGAAACACGATTGTTTTCATTCATTCTATGTAAACCCGCCTCTTGAGGCGGGAACAATTAATTGGGGTTTCCAACGGGGGCTTAGCATCCCCTTTGGTCAAAGACGGGGTTAAATCCCCGTCCGCCGAGTGGCTTCGTTAATATAGTAACTTTTCATGGATACTTACGACAGTAAGACGGCGAGTCGAATTGTCGGGGTGAGCCTGCGCCAGTTGCAATATTGGGACGAGCGGGATTTTATCCGGCCGTCGGTGCGCTTGGCGGAGGGGCGCGGCACCAAGCGGCTTTATTCGTTTCACGACTTGATCTGCCTCAAGGTGGTGAAGGACCTGGCGCATCATGGATTTACGCTGCAAAAAATTCGCCGCTGCTTAAAACCTCTCAAAGACAATGCGTCGCGCACCGAGCGCCCGGCCGAGTCACTTAAGTATTTAACCGACGGCGAGGAGCTTTTCGTTTTAACTAACGACAGGCGAAAAATCCTTGACGCCATGGATCGTCAGTTCGTTGTCTCGCTCGGCATCGGCAATCTCGTCCGAGAACTGGACGGTCAGGTGAAACGGATCGCCCTGGATTTAGGCCGCAAGCGCGGTCGTGTTTTGCGCGGGATGGAAGAGAAGGGGAGAGGCTTGGCGTAAAAGTGGTTCTTCTGGGCTCATTACGGAGAAAAATTCACCACGAAGGATATGGTTCGACTGCGCGCACCACAGGCTATGAGCACGAAGTTTAAGAATTAGATATCCGAAACCTTCGTGTCCTTCGTGCCTTCCTGGTGAAGCATAAACCTGGGACGGCGCCAGATTCGCCACGAGGAAACCGGCAGCATCAAAAAATGGAACCGAGCAAAGTCACGCCGATGATGCAGCAGTACCTGCAGATCAAGGAGCGCTACCAGGACGCCATCCTGTTTTTTCGCCTCGGCGATTTTTACGAGATGTTTTTCGAAGATGCTCACACGGCGTCGAAGATCCTCGACATCGCGCTCACCTCGCGCAATAAAAGCGATGACGGTTCGGTGCCACTGTGCGGCGTGCCTTATCATTCCGTCGAGCCCTATATTCAAAAACTATTAGACGCCGGCCACAAAGTGGCGGTATGCGAACAGGTTGAAGATCCGGCTTTAGCCAAGGGCGTGGTCAAACGGGAAGTGGTGCGGGTGATCACTCCGGGCACGGTGACCGCGCTGGAGGCGCTCGATGCGCGCGGCAATAATTTCCTCGCCGCGCTGTGCAAAGGGTCGAGCGGATTCGGCTTGGCTTTGACCGATATCACCACCGGCGAGTTTCGTTTTACGGAGATCAATAGCGAGCAGGCTTTGGTGGACGAGCTCGGCCGCATCCGGCCCAGTGAGATCTTGCTGGCGCAGCGGGACAACCGGCTGCGCGAGCGGCTATTTAAAGAATATCCCTGGATTCATTTCACCGCGGTGGCGGATGAGTCGTTTTCGGATATCGCGAACGACCGGGTGTGGGGCGGTTTGCGCGGCGATGTAATTGACGCGCCGGGGAATAATTCCGCTGGCATTCACGCTGCCTCGGCGATTCTCGCTTACTTGGCGGCCAACGCAGCCGATTCCTTGAAGCTGCTGAGAGACCTCGAACCCTACGCGGTTTCGCATTATCTGGTCCTGGACGACGCGACGCGGGTGAATCTCGAGCTGGTCACCAACTATCAAGGCGACCGCAAAGGTTCGCTCTTGGCGCTGCTCGACCGCACGACAACGGCGCTCGGCGCGCGCCGGCTGCGCCAGTGGTTGTTATATCCGTTGCGAGACGAGCGGGCGATCGGCGAGCGCTACGACGGCGTCGAAGAGCTGGTCGAAAGCTTTGCGTTACGCCAAGAGCTCAAGCTTGGCCTGGAAAAAATCCAGGATTTGGAGCGGCTTGCCGGCCGAACGCTGGCGGGGACGGCGCTGCCGAAGGATTTGGTAGCAATTAAAACAACCTTGCACGGCGTCGCCGATCTCTGCGGCCATCTCGATGCGCTCGCCTCCGCCATTCTCACCCGGGCGCGCGCCGACTTGACGGCGTTGCCGGAAGTGACGAGCCTCATCGAACGCGCCATCGTCGACGATCCGCCGTTTGCGCTCAAAGACGGCGGCTACATTCGCGCCGGCTTCGATGCCGAGCTCGATGAGATTCGCGGCATGCGCTCCCACGCCAAGGATTGGATCGCCCAGTTCGAAGCGGGCGAGCGCCGGCGCAGCGGCATCAATTCGCTCAAGGTCCGCTACAACCGGGTGTTCGGCTACTACATCGAAGTGACCAATTCACACCTAAAATCAGTCCCGGCGGATTACCTGCGCAAACAGACCTTGGCCAACGGCGAGCGCTACATCACGCCGGAGCTAAAAGAATATGAGGCCAAAGTGCTCAATGCCGAGAGCCTGATGGAAAAGTTGGAGTCGGCATTGTTGACTCGGGTGCGCGAGCAGGTCGCGGCGCACTATGCGGCGTTAAAATCCATGGCCAATGCGCTGGCGTTGCTCGATGTTTTAGTCGCTTTGGCGGAAGTCGCCGAAGCTCACCGTTTCGTTCGACCCCAGGTAGACGGCGGCGTCAATCTGTCGATTCGCGAAGGGCGTCATCCGGTGGTGGAAAGCACCGTGGGACGCGGTGCCTTCGTGCCCAACGACTGCGTGATCGAGCCGCAGTCCCAGCAGATCATTTTGCTGACCGGCCCCAATATGGCCGGCAAGTCGACGTACATGCGTCAGGTGGCGCTGATCGCGATTCTCGCCCAAATGGGGAGCTTCGTGCCGGCGGCGGAAGCGCGCATCGGCATCGTCGATCGCATCTTCACCCGCATCGGCGCGGCGGATTCGCTGGCGCGCGGCGAGTCGACCTTCATGGTCGAGATGAAAGAGACCGCGAACATTTTGCACCATGCCACGGCGCGCAGCCTAATCTTGCTCGACGAGGTCGGGCGCGGCACCAGCACCTTCGATGGCATCTCGATCGCTTGGGCGGTGGCCGAATCTTTGCACGATGCAGCGAGCCAGCCGCGCACGCTGTTCGCAACCCATTATCACGAGCTGACCGAGCTCAGCGAGAGCAAAGAACGGATCAAGAATTTCAATTTCGCGGTCAAGGAGTGGCGCGGCGAGATTATTTTTCTGCGCAATCTGGTCGCCGGCGCGGCCAGCCATAGCTACGGTATCCACGTCGCGCGTCTGGCCGGCATGCCGGCGGGGGTCATCGAACGGGCGAAAGAGATCTTGGCGCAGTTGGAAGGCAGCGATGGCAGCCGGGCCGATCGCTTCACTGGGCGCAGTCAAAACGCCGTCGATGCGCCGCTCCAGATGGGATTGTTTTCCGCTGTCGCGGAGCGCTTTCGCGATCGGCTCGCGGAACTCGATGTCGCGCGGATGACGCCGATGGACGCGTTGAATCTGCTGCATGAGTTGTCCGAGGAGGCCAAGAAGTGATGCGAGATTCCATTTAACCCCGCCTCTTGAGGCGGGCACAATTAAATGGGGTTGCCAAAGGGGCGAGCATCCCCTTTGCCAAATTGCAATTGGCGGCGGGGTTCAAACCCCACTCGCGATTTGAATTGATTGAGCGAGGTCTGAAATGAACAAACCTGCGATGGCACTTGGGTTGTTTTTATCTGCTGCTCTACTTTTGCCAGGACTCGTTTCCGCCCAGCATCAGAGCAATGCCGGCGACAACGATGCGGCGCAGCGTGGCGCCGAAGACGAGCAGAACACCGCTCCGGCGCCAGCCGCCTTGCCGAGCGACAAAGCGCAGGTTACCGGTCTCCGTTTCTTGTCATCGAAAGCCTACACTCGCGTGATGTTGGACCTGTCGCAGGAAGCCAAATATGAAATCCGTCAGTTGAAAGAAGATGCCGCCAAGGGAACGCCACCGCGCATCTACATCGATATCTCGGCGGCGCGTTTGGCGCTGAGTTCGAAAGAAGCGGTGCCGGTGGAGGACGGACTGCTCAAGCAAATTCGCATCGGCCAGTATACTCCGGATGTCGTCCGGGTCGTGCTCGATATGCATAGTCTGAGAGAGCATAACGCCTTCATCCTGCCAGACCCCTACCGCTTGGTCGTCGATGTGCAGGGACAGAAGGCCCAGGAGACCAGCGCGGCGAAAGAAGCGCCGGTAATGAAATCTTCCACAGCGAAATCTCCGACAACGCGCAAACCGCAGGCAAAAGAGAAAAAACCGGCCCCGAGCGCATCGGCGACGCCGGGGATTCGTAAAATAGTCTTGGATCCCGGCCATGGGGGAAAAGATCCCGGTGCCATCGGCGTCGACGGCAGCACGGAAAAAGATATTGTTTTGAGCATCGCCAAGAAATTGGCCGTCAAATTGCGCAAAGAAATGGGGATTCAGGTGGTTTTGACGCGCAAGGATGACCGTCATATACGGCTGGAAGACCGCACTTATAGGGCCAACGCTGAAGAAGCCGATCTATTCATCTCGCTGCATATGAATGCTAGCGATAACGCCGAAGCCAAAGGCATTGAAACCTACTATCTCGATACTACGACAGACGAAGCGGCGTTGCGTCTGGCGGCACGGGAAAACGGCACGCCGAGAAATAAAATCTCGGACCTACAGTTTATCTTGGCCGATTTGACGCAGAATATGAAGCTGGAAGATTCCATTACCTTGGCGCATCGACTGCAAGCGTCGTCGGTTGCCGGTATGACCAAAGTGATGGGTGATGTTAAAGATCTCGGTGTCAAGAAAGCTCAGTTTTACGTTCTCGTCGGCGCGCATATGCCCAGCGTGTTGATCGAGATGTTTTTCATTACCCATCGCAACGAGGGCCGGGCGATGAGCCAGCAGAACTATCAAGATGCCATGGTCAAGGCTCTTTTCGAAGGCATCAAAAAATACCAGGAAACCACCCTGATCGCCAAAACACTTTAAGAAAGAGCCACCATGGATGCGGTTGCGATATCTTTAGCGCTCCTCAACGACACCCAGGTCGAGCCGGACCTCAAGAGCTTGGCCAAGAGTTATATCGATCGAGGCCGCAGAGTGCTCTGCGAAAGGCATCGGCAAGGCGCCGGCGGTTTGGAACTGGCGGCGGCCTATTCGACGGTGATGGATCACCTGATTCGTCAGCTCCTGGGCGCTATCAGCGCCGAATTGCTCTATCACTTTCCTGGTCAGCCGCCCAGATTTGCCATCGTCGCCCAAGGCGGCTACGGTCGCGGCGAGCTTAACCCGCAGTCCGACATCGATCTCCTGTTTCTGCATCGCTGGAAGGTGACGCCGTTCGTCGAGTCGATGACCGAAAAATTGCTCTACACTTTGTGGGACTGCGGCCTGCAGGTCGGCCACGCGACGCGCAGCATCGCCGACTGCGTGCGCCTGGCTGAAAGCGACATGCGCATCCGCACCGCGCTCTTGGACGCGCGCTTCTTGTGCGGCGATTTCTCTCTCTACGGTGAATTCGAGAAGGTGATCGAGGGCAAATTGCTCAAGAAAGGCATCGCGCGTTTCGTGCGCGAGAAGCAGGAAGAAAGCCGGGTGCGTCACGCCACCTATGGCGGTTCGGTCTACATGCTCGAGCCGGAGGTGAAGGAAGGCGAGGGCGGCTTGAGAGATATCCAAACCGCGCGCTGGATCGCCCGGGCGAAGCTGAAAGTGAAGGACCTCGACGGCCTGGCGCTCAACGGCGTCATCAGCGCCGCCGACGTGGCCCATCTGAAAGAGTCGCAGGATTTTCTCCTGCGCGTGCGCAACGAGCTGCACTTTGCCACCGGCAAACATCAAGATCAGTTGACGTTTGAACAGCAGGAGAAAGTCAGTGGCGCGCTCGGTTACCAAGGCGAAGGCAGCCTGCGCGCCGTCGAAGTGTTCATGCGCGAGTATTACCTCCACGCGGCGCAGATCAGCCGGCTTTCGAACCTGGTCATTCACCGTGTCACCGAGTGCGATAAACCGCGCTTTACCGATAAGCTGGTGTTCGGCCGGACGCTGCGCGAAGGCGTTCGTATTTCGCGCGATCATATCAATGTGACCAAACCGGAGATCCTCGAAGCGCATCCGGAAAATTTGATCACTATCTTTGACGACGCGCAAAAGTACCGCTGCCGTTTGAGCCACGAGACGCGAGAAATTTTGCGCCAGCGCCTCGGCGCCATCGACGACGATTTTCGCCGCGCCGACGGCGTCAACGAGTCGTTCCTCAATATTCTCAAATGGCGCGACGGGGTTTACGAGACGCTCTTGGAGATGCACCAGAGCGGCGTGCTCGGTGCGTTTATCCCGGAGTTCGGCCGGCTCCTGTGCATGGCGCTGCACGACGCCTACCATATCTACACCGTCGACGAGCATTCCTTGAAGCTGGTCATGGAGATCGAGCGGCTCAAGGCCGGAGAGTACAAGGACGCGCTGCCGCTGCTGACTCAGATCGCGCGGGAAACCGAAAAGTTCGAGCTCCTGTATCTCGGCATGATGTTTCACGATATCGGCAAGGGGTTCGGCGGCGGCCATTCAGAGATCGGCGCCAACATGGTCCGGCCGATCGCGCGGCGCATGCGGCTCAACGCCGACGACGGCGCCATGGTCGAATTTCTCGTGCGCCATCATCTGCTGATGACCCACACCGCGTTTCGGCGCGACTTGGAAGATGAAAAAACCATCTTCGAGTTCGCGAAATCTATGTCCAACGTGAACAATCTCAAGATGCTTTTCCTTTTGACCTTCGCCGACGTGAAGGCGGTGGGGCCGGAAGTGTGGAATCCCTGGAAGGCGTCGCTCCTGGGTGAGCTTTATGTCAAAACGCTGCATCTGCTCGAAGAAGTGGAGAAGGGCGAGTTTCAACGCGAAGACGTGCGCGCGGTGATCCGCCGGGTGCAGAACCGCGTGCGCAAGCAACTCAAAGAAACTCAGGAAGACGAGAAGGTAGAGCGCTTCATCGACAACATGCCGGACCGCTATTTTCTTTCGGTGGCCGAGAGCGATATTCCAAGCCACTTCGAGCTGATGGAAAAGTTTCGTGGCAAGAAAGCCGAGGTATCGATCGAGCATTTTCCCGAGCGCGATTGCACCTCGGTGGTGGTTTGCTCCCAGGACCGTCCGGGATTGTTCGCCTCGATCACCGGCGTGTTGACCTCCCTCGGCCTCGATATTCTCAACGCGCGGATATTTACCGCGAGTGACAAGCGGATTCTCGATGTGTTTCGGATCTCCCATCATGGCCGGCCGGAGATCGTCATGGCGGAGCAGAAGTGGAATAAGTTTCGCACCACCCTCGATGGCGTTTTGGAAGGCCGCTTGGACGTCGTCAAGTTAGTCGATTCGAGCAAACCTAACCTCTGGATGCAAAAACATGCGCCGAAGGTTTCGACGGTGGTCAACATCGATAACCAGATCTCCGATGATTTCACCGTCATCGAGATCTTTACCGAGGACCGCATCGGCGTGCTGTTTACCATCACCTACGGCCTGCACCGGCTGGGTTTGTCGATTCACGTGGCCAAAATCTCCACCAACGTCGATCAGGTCGCCGATGTGTTTTACGTCACCGACCAGTCCGGCGGCAAAGTCGCCGATTCCGATCGAGTGGAAAACATTGAGCAAGTCTTGCGCCAAATTCTGGCACCCCAAAGTGAAACCCGTGAAAGAGTCGCTGAGCCCGTACATTGACGCGTTTCTCGCCATGGTCACGGTGGAGAAGGGGCTGGCGAAAAATACCATCGAAGCCTATAGCCGCGATTTGCGCCAACTGTCCGAATATCTCATCGGTGCGGGAGTATCCACTTGGCCAGAGGTGAATTCGCTTCGTTTGCGTTCCTATTTGTCGATGCTGCGGGCCAAGGGGCTTAGTCCGCGCAGCATCGCGCGCCACGTGGTGACGCTGCGCCGCCTCTACCGCTTTCTCGAAATCGAGGGATTGATCAATGAAAGCCCGGTGCCGACGTTGCTCTACACCGGGCAAGCGCGCAAGCTGCCGCACACGCTGTCCGGCGACGATGTGCGCAAGCTTTTGAGTCAACCCGACGGCGCCAAGATGCTCGGCGCGCGCGACCAGGCGATGTTGGAGTTGCTTTACGCCAGCGGACTGCGGGTCTCGGAGTTGGTCACGCTCAAAACCCAGCAGGTCAATTTTCAGGGCAACTATCTGACAGTCAAGGGTAAGGGCGCCAAGGTGCGCGCGGTGCCGTTCGGTCAATGGGCGCGCGATAAATTATCGAGCTATCTCAATGGCGTCCGGCCGCGCCTGCTCAAGGGAAAGTCGAGCCCGTACTTGTTTACCAACCGGTCGGGACAAGCGCTCTCACGCCAAGGATTTTGGAAGCTGATTCGGCGCTACGCTTTGACCGCGGGCATCGACAAACGGGTGACACCCCATACTTTGCGCCATTCGTTCGCGACGCATCTGCTCGAGGGCGGCGCCGATCTGCGCTCGGTGCAAACCATGCTCGGCCATGCCGATATCTCGACGACGCAAATCTATACCCACGTCGATGGCGCGCGGTTAAAAGCGGTGCACCACAAGTTTCATCCGCGCGAACGCCAGGATGGCAAAAGCGGATGACGGTTTCGGATTCGGAACCGGAAAAATAACCGCAAAGGACGCAAAAGAAGAATTCGGAATATCTCCCGCAAAGCATGTCCTGAGCAAGTTCGAAGGGGCGCTAAGACGCAAAGGTTTAAGAAAAAATTCTTTTCTGAACTTGGCGCCTTTGCGCCTTGGCGGGAGCAATATCCGAGTAGGATTTACTCGATCTGTGCAAAGGGGGAAATGGAAAATGCTATTTCTCAACAACGATGATGTGAAACAAGTTTTGACGATGGAAGTCACCATGGACGCGTTGGATCAGGCTTACCGCGAGCTGGCGCGCCAGGAAGCGGTTTGCCGGCCGCGCATTGACATTCAAATTCCAACCAAGGATTCGGAAAAGATTTATCAGTGGGGCACCATGGAAGGCGGGTCTATGTCAGGCTACTTCGCCATCCGCATGAAGTCCGACGTGATTTACGAGCAGGAGTATCAGGGCGCGATCACCCAGGAAAAATATTGCGTGCGGCCTGGGAGTTTTTGCGGCTTGATATTGCTCAACAGTATTCAAAACGGCGAACCGCTGGCACTGATCAACGACGGCTACTTGCAACATATGCGGGTCGGCGCGGACTCCGGCATCGGCGCGAAATACATGGCGCGTGAAGATGCCACGGTGGTCGGCATGATCGGCTCGGGCGGCATGGCGCGCTCCCACGTCGAGTCGTTTTTGCAGGCGCGCAAAATCAAAAAAATTCAGGTCTACAGTCCGACCAAGGCCAATCGCGAGGCCTACGCCAAGGAGATCAGCGAGCATTACGGTCTCGAAGTTATCGCGATGAGCAATCCCCGCGACGTCTACAAAGGCGCTCATATCGTCGCCGGCTGCACCGATTCCGCCGTGCCCATCGTGATCGGCAAATGGTTGGAAGAAGGCACCCACGTCACTTGCGTTGGCGGCAAGCCCGATGACGAAACTTTGAAAAGGATCGATCTTTCACTTCGACTGGGAAACGCGCCGGCGCCGTGGGGGCTGCCGGAGTTCGGTTTGGCTGACGAATACATCACCTACGCGGCGAAACCGAAGGAGAATGCCGGCTTTCAAATGAAGCGCGCCGGCAAACGCGGCCATGGCGTGATCGCCGAGGATCGCGCGGTGTTTTTCGCGGATATCTTAAGCGGCGCAAAAAAGGGGCGGACTTCCGATAAGCAGATTACCTACTCTGAACGCGGCAACATTCAAGGCGCGCAGTTCTTCGCCGTGGCGGGTAGAGTTTATGAGTTGGCGAAGCAGCGCGGGCTCGGAAGAGATATGCCCACCGAATGGTTCTTGCAGGATATTCGGGATTAACAACGTGTTCGTGGCTCGTGCTCGTTGCTGTCGCGCTCGATTATGATTGAAATCCCTCGCCTTGAGGGGAAGTAAAAGTTTGTCATGCCGGCGAAGGCCGGCATCCATCTTTGTATTGAGTGCGCCAAAAAACCTGGATTCCGGCCTGCGTCGGAATGACGGGAATAAGAATCGAGTGCTAGCCGACGAATTTAAAATCCCTCTGCAAGTAGCCGAGGGTTGTTCAGTTACGGAACACGAGCACGATCACGAGTCACAAACACGAGGCAACCATGCCATTGTTTTTGAACAACGACGAAATCGCCGAGCTGATCACCATGAAGGACACCATGGCGGCGCTTGAAATTCTTTATCGCGAGATGGGCGAAGGCGTGGCGGTGACCGCGCCGCGCTCGGATGTGCATAGCCCGACAGCGGCGGCGCAAAGCGCCGAGGGGCCGATGGCGCATTATTTGAAAAGCATGAGCGGCGCGAGCCCGCACTTCGGCACTGCGGCGTTGCGCTTTTCGTCCGACATCGTTGCCTGGCGTGACACCGGTGGCGGCATGCGGCGCGAGAAACTGCCGATGTTGCCCGGGCAACGGTGGATGGGAATTATTTTGCTCTTTAGCTCCGCCAACGGCGAGTTGCTCGCGATCATGAACGATGGCGTTCTCCAGCGCTTTCGCGTCGGCGGCGCCAACGGCGTGTCGACGAAATATCTGGCGCGGCGAAATGCTGAGACAGTCGGCTTAATCGGCTCCGGTTGGCAGGCCGGCACGCAAGTGCTGGCGGTGTGTGAAGCGCGCAGGATCAAAAAGATCAAAGTGTTTAGCCCGACGAAAACCAATCGTGAAAAGTTCGCCGCGGAAACCAGCGCGGCGGTTGGTGTCGAGATCGTGGCGGTGGATTCCTATGAAGCGGCCGTGAAGAATGTCGATATCATCATCACCTCGACCAATTCGCGAAAACCATTCCTCGGCAAGTGGGCTCTCAGCGAGGGGGTTCACATCAGCGCCATGCAGCGCGATGAGTTTGACGATGAAGCGCTGAAGGCTTGCAGTCCATTGATTTTGCACACCCACGCCACCGAGAACAATGTCACGTCATCGGCATTGGCCCATTTCGAGCGCGAAGATTTTAGTTTGCGCGATCATCCGACGGCGCGCGCCATCGATTGGCAGGCGCTGCCGACGTTGCCGGACATGCTCTGCGGCCGAATTCGCGGCCGAGAAAACGACCAGCAAATCACCGGCTTCGTCAACAATCTCGGCATGGGCGCCCAGTTCGCCGCAGTGGGGAAGAAAGTCTACGACGCGGCGAGAGCCAAAGGTGCCGGGCGCGAAGTGCCGGCGGATTGGTTTACACAGGATGTGCATCCGTAGCCGTTGGAAAGGCGTTTCGAGTTTTGGGTTTCGAGTTGGATCGCGCCGGCAGCCATTGCCAGAAATCGTAGCTTGACTTTCGAGTCGCAAGTGAGTGATACGGTTTGACAAGTAATCTTGCAATGTATGAAGAGCTGTCCGAGATAGGCGATCAGCAATCGCGCGGTCTAATCTAAATGGCCCACTTAATAGGTCGGCGGGAAGTCTTTCTGACAGATGAAGATATGGATACTGGTTCCGATGGGCTAACACTATTCCGCAAATAACTCAGGCGGGTAAGCACGGGGGACGTCAAATGAATAACATTAAGCCTGTGGTCTTGCGAATGAGATCACTCATCGCAACCGGCGCTACAATTACTGCTCTTGTTATCGGTTTTCTCGTCATCGCGCCGATATCGGCGCCGAGCCAGAGTCCCACGGGGCAGACACAAGGATTCACGTTTGCGCTCATCGGTGAGCTTGGATATTCCCCGGAGGAAGAACCTTGGCTCGACAATGTCCTTGCCGACCTGAACCGGAGCACCTTGCTGGCATTCGTCGTTCACATCGGTGATCTGTCGCAACCACAATTCGGCTGCACAAACGAGCTGTGGGCCTGACGCCTGGCGCAGTTCCGCGCGTCGGCGCACCCATTCGTATACACCCCCGGCGATAACGAATGGACCGACTGCCACGAGCCGACCGTCAAGAGGGGCGATCCGCTGGAGCGGCTCGCTAGCCCGGATTTCTCACGATAAGAAAAGCATAAGGCCGCTCTTTATGGCATAAAAGCTGTGTCACCAAACAGTTACGCCAAGGGAGAAGAGCGGCCTTATGGAAACACAGTGTATAACAG